>Ga0209743_1000155_pt1 | contig 28689 bp, 26 predicted proteins | sample OlaalgELextract2_FD_187378 | JGI IMG/M metagenome (GOLD analysis project Ga0209743, IMG submission 187378) | Olavius algarvensis symbiont microbial communities from Tuscany, Italy - Type G ELBA extract 2 (SPAdes) (version 2) | ecosystem: Host-associated > Annelida > Digestive system >...
CCTCCCCTAGTGGGGCAATCTCTCGGGGGCCGCCCGGTGTGAGAAAGACACATGCCGGTAAATATAGGGAACTGACCCTATTGCGACAACGGGGAGAGGGTGGCTACGGCCTCCCTCTTACCCTCTATTAGTTTCTTTTCTTTGATCAGACTGGCCGTTTTTTTGCCAGAGGCAGCGCTCTTATGAACGTCTATATTAACCCCAGAACAGGAGTATTTAAATCGTGCTCGTCCTCGTACTCGGGTTTGAAAGCGGCTCAAAAGCTTCGAGGACGAGGACGAGGACGAAACAGCCAATGAGTTCATAGGTAACTGCGTAAATTTGGCACAGAGGGCAGTTTCTTTTCCGATCAGACTGGCTGTCTTTTAGCCGGAGGCAGCGCTCTTATGAAACTACATCTGCATTAACCCCAAAAAAGGGATCTTAAATCGTGCTCGTGCTCGTCCTCGTCCTCGGGTTTGAAAGCGGCTCAAGATTTTCGAGGACGAGCACGAGGACGAGGACGAGGACGAGGACGAAACGGCCAATGAGTTCATCGAAAACTGCGTAAATTTGGCGCAGTTTCTTTTCCGATCAGACTGGCCGTTTTTTGGCCAGAGGCCGCACTCGTGTGAAACTACATTGGAATGACGAATGTCGATTGACGAATGATGGAATCGCATCGCTCAGTCGTTTTAAATAGACAGAATAAATTCCTTCGACATTCGACATTCGACATTCGACATTCGAAATTCACTATACGGTATTCGCATTTCCATACTTTCTTTTTTCGATTTGACCGGTTGTTGTTGGCGACTGATAGGAGGCGCTTTTGGTCTGGATCGTTGCAATCCTCGCCCTGTTATTTTTGATTTCCGGTGCGGCGCTGGCCTACGTGGTCGGCGCGGCGACCGTCATGATCTTTATTGCCAGTGACAATATTCGCTACCTGGCGGTGTTGCCCCAGCGCATCTTCAGTCAATTGGATGTGTTCGCCCTGATGGCGATGGTTCTTTTTATTATGACCGGTGAGGTGATGAACCGCACCGGGGTAACCCGTTATTTAATTGATTTTTCCATGTCCCTGGTGGGACGGTTCAAAGGCGGCCTGGGTCACGTCAACATCCTGACCTCCATCTTTTTCGCGGGCGTATCCGGTTCGGCCGTTGCCGATGCCGCGGCCCTGTCCAACACGCTGATCCCCGCCATGCGGGAGCAGGGCTACCGCAACCGCTATGCCGGGGCGGTTACGGCGGCCTCATCCGTCATCGGACCGATTATCCCGCCATCGATTATCCTCATTTTTTACGGGGCCTGGATGCAGGTGTCCATCGGCGGACTTTTTGCCGCCGGGATCCTGCCGGGACTGCTGCTGGGTATGGCCCTGATGCTGGCCAATGCCATTTTTGCTCACCGTCAAGACCACCCCGGAGGTCGCGGCACCCCGGTGCCGCCTCTGGGGTCGAGTTTCGTGAAATCCATACCGGCCCTGATGCTGCCGTCCATCATCCTGGGCGGCATCGTTTTCGGCATCGCCACGCCGACCGAAGCCGCCGGAGTTGCCGTGGCCGCCGCCCTGGTGGCGGGTTTCTTTTACGGCGGGGTCAGTTTCAAGATAGTCTGGGGCTGCATCGAAAGAACCGCTATTCTGACCGGCTCGATCTTCATGGTTTTGGCGGCCGCGGCCTGCGCCGCCTATGTCGGTTCACTGGAACAATGGCCCCAGCAGATTGCCAGACTGGCGACCGAATCCGGCGTGAGCGGCATCACATTTCTGCTGCTGATCAATCTGATATTTTTGATCGCCGGCATGTTCATGGATGTGCCCATGGCCCTGGCTTTGCTGGTGCCGCTGTTTGGCCCGGCGGCCGTCGCCCAGGGTGTTGACCCCATCCACCTGGGCATCATTTTGTGCCTGAATTTAACCATGGGGCTGATAACCCCACCGCTGGGAGGGTGCCTGATCGTGGTGTCGGCCATATCGGGCGAAAACTACTGGAAATATCCAATTCCGACCTGGCCAAGGCCGGCAGTCTGGATCCCACCATCTTCGGTTTTTATCTCCCGTTTCTGTTCGAGACCATGGATCATTTTTTTCGCACCCTGGAAAACCCGGAATTGCTTACTAAAATCAATGCCGGAATCGTCAAACAGGGGGTGCGGGTAATGGCCCTGATTCCACTGGGCTCAATGACCGGCATCGCCACCAGCAAAAAATTTATTAGAACTCCGGCGGATTTCAAGGGAATCCGCATGCGAGCGCTGGATAAAAAGCAGGCCAAGTGGCTGGAAATCTGGGGTGCCAACGCGATGGTGATTCCCTGGTCCGAAATCTACAATGCCCTCCAGACCGGGGTGGCGGACGGCTACATGAATCCGGCCTTCGTGCCCATCATGTTCAAACATACCGAAGTGCTGAAATATTATTCCGATGTTAAAATGGGACCGTCGCTGCGCGTGGCGATCTGCTCCGAAGAATGGTATCAGGGACTCGGCACCAAAGACCGCGCCCTGATAGACGAAGCCGTTGCCCATGCCAACGCGGCCATTCAAAGCTGGTCCAAAAAAGTGGAGACCAAAGGTCTGGATGATCTGAGGCAGGCCGGGATGCAGGTTTACGAAAACACGGCAGCCGAAAAGGGCAAGTTTGCCGAACTGATCCGACCGAACTATACGGACATCGTGTCCGCGGATATCGCCCAAATGTTCATCAAAGCCGCCGATAAGTCCCGCTGAGGAATATCAATATGCGCCGGATTTTGGATCGAATCAGCTACGGACTCGACAAATTTTGCCGCGCGGCAGCGGTGGGATTTTTGAGCCTGATGCTGCTGCTGGTATTGTTTCAGGTATTGGCCCGCTATATTTTCCAGGCGGTCCCGGTCTGGACTGAAGAGGCCGCCCGCTACTGCATGATCTGGGGCGGCCTGTTCGGTGCCACGGTCGCTTTTCGCGCCGACCGCGACCCGCGGCTCGTTCAGCCCCCCACCGGCGGTTCCAGGGCCTGGATAATTTCGGCCACCTGGCTGCGTACGGCGGCCACGGTGCTGTTTCTGGGACCGGTTCTTTACCACAGCGACCGGTTTCTGGCGCGGGGTTTGCACCGCATCAGCGAGGGGCTTGAAGTCCCGATGGCCTTCATCACGGTTGCCGTGCCGTTGACCGTCGTCATCATCTGTGTCCACCTGGTTGCCAAGCTGGTTGGAGCGGATTCCGCTGAGCAGACCAGTGAAACTTGAGAAAATGACGAATGGTGGAATCGGTTCAGGCTTGGGCCTTCGCTCTTCGAGCTACGACCCCACAGGTCGCCTTCGGCTAGGACCCGACAGGTCGCTCAGTCGTTTTAAAATTGACAGAATACATTATTCGATGTTCGATGTTGGACGTTCGATGTTCGAGGTTCATTAGTTTCTTTTATTTGATCTGACTGGACGCTCGAGGGCAAAGGCGGTGCTCGAGTGAAACATCTAGATTTGCCCCAAAACTGGGTATTAAAATCGTACTCGTCCTCGTACTCGATACTGAAAGCGGCTCAAAAGCTTCGAGGACGAAGACGAGCACGAGTACGAGTACGAAGTATGTGCTAAAGAGAAACTACGTCAGTTTGGCATAGTTTCTTTTCCGGTCAGACCGCGGGCCGGCAGCGGGCGGCGTCGTTTATGTGAGATTAAATCAACGAATACCAAGGAGGTACTTTGATGACACTCTACAGTACTGTTTCACCGGCCGAAGCCACCGGCAAGGTCAAGAAAGTCTATGATGATATCATGGCCACCAAAAAAATCGATTTTGTTCCCAACTTCTGGCAGGCCTTGTCCAACAACCCCGCTCACCTGGAGGCAACCTGGCACAAATTGAAAACCGTGATGCAGCCCGGCAAATTGGATCCCCTGACCAAGGAAATCATCGCCCTGGCAGTCTCGATCACCAACAACTGCAACTACTGAATCAACTCCCACAGTGCCGCCGTGAAGCGGCTCGGACTGGACAATGAGGGTGTGGCTGAGTTGATCGCCGTGGTGGACGTGTTTAACGGCACCAACAGCCTGGCCAATGCGTACCAGGTGACACCGGATATCGTGCCGGATCCCGATTAATTGTCCTTTATGTAGTTTGCGAAACTAGGTACGGATAAATTGAACTGCCAACAAAAGAGGCGATTAAATCCCAAATAACAATACTCAAATTTCAAATAAATCTCAAAATACAAATTTCAAATTCGAAACATATAACGGATCTCAATTAATCTAATCGATTTGGCTGTCCCTATACTACTAATTTTCGTCTGATTTCAGATCGAAAAAAACTTGCTGAGGACTTCTACTTGTTTGAATCATTGGATATTGAAATTTGGATATTGTTTGTGATTTGTTATTTGTGTTTTGGAATTTTGTACTTCATTACCTGCATTTGAAACTTCTTTTAAATCGGATCTATTTTGACTTAAATCAATGCGTAGCTTAGGCGTGAGGGATATAGTACGACTATCAGTTAAAATTAAAATGGATTTGAAAGGACAGAATATTATGAAACATCTCAATCTATACGAAGAAAATGATTTTTCAGAAAAAGCATTTAAAAAACTGCTGGTGCATGACTCGCCGTATTTTAAAATTATCAATTTTAATTTTAAAGCCGGCCAGGAGCTGCCCGTACACAACCACGATATCGAGGGTCAGCTGAGTCTGGTAATTATAGAGGGTGAAGGGGAGTTCCTGGGTAAGGACGACACCGCCCTGCCGGCCAAGGCCGGTGATGTCGCCATCAGTGAAATTGCCGAACCGCACGGGCTGCGCGCCAAGACCGATCTGAGACTGCTGGTAACCATCGCACCGCCGATATGATTGAGCGAAGCTCAATGTAGGTTGCGTGTTGAGATCTGCTCAATTTTTTAGGCGTCCTTTTCGACGACTGGAACTACGAGCTTTTGGGAAGGAATAAGGGCGCCGAAGTCCACATCGCCGTTGTACTGTTTTATCAGCCAAAGCGGCACTTCAAACTCCTGGCGCGATAGGGTCCAGATATTATCACCTTTTTTGATGGAGTACGTCCATATTTTTTCAACCCGGTAGGAAGCAAAAAAATCTTCGGCCAGCTCTTGGTGGTATTCAAAGCGTCTTACTTCAAATTCATTTTTGCTGACCTTGACCAGCGGAATTTTTATTCTCAGGCTTAGCTGAAGCGGACGGCCATTTTTCAATCCATTCATCTGCCGGATCTTCCTGACCGGGACATCGAGCCACTCGCCATAGTGTCCCAGGGTCTCTTCTGCCTCCACCCGAATGTGGCCGATGGGTTTTCCACCCTCCACCGATAACCGCTCGACGGCAAAATGCCCTTGCACGATCGCCGGTTTCAAGGCCGGGTTCCGGTCTGTCTGCTTCACTGCCGGCGCCTGAGGCTGCGAAGCGGATCCCGCTGGTGTTTCTTGGGGTCGATAGTGTGCCGGCGCACCCTGGGCCAGCAGAAACTCCACCAGCGGTTCGGCCGGGTTCGTGCCGGCAGCCGATTCAGATACCCCGGGCGCGTCTGCCGCTTGTGGTTTTTTTGGCGGCAAGCCGTCAACATTAATCGCGACTGAGTCCGCGGCGGCAGCGACACGATTCTCTGCCGGGCCGGCAGCCGCGGCAGATCGCGATTTGGGTTTGGTCTGCCGAACGGCTGCCGCCGGTTTATTCTTGGTGTGCTTGGCTACCCGGCCGAGCTTGGCTTCCGGCAGCGGTATCCTTAGCGTCTGGTTGACGTAGATCGTCGCCCGGCGGTTGAGATTGTTGACCGCGATTAAATCAATTAGTTTGACGCCATGAATTTGGGCAATTTTTCCGGCCGTATCGCCCTTGCGAACCGTATAGATCGTACTGCGTTTCTGTTTGGGCCGATAGATCTGCCGTGGCAATTGGGCGATTATTTTATTCCAGTCAAGGCCCTTTCTATGCGGCAGCCGCAGGTGATATCCTTTAGGCACATATTTTTGACCACGAAATACCGGTCGCCGCAAAGCCGGATTCAGTGCCTGCAATTCAGCCGGGTTTATATTGAATTCCTCGGCCAGCTCGGTCAGGGGCACATAGTTTTTCAGGACAAATGTATGGAATTTGCGCGGACGGTTCAACTTGATGTCGCCAAAATATTGACGATAATTCTTAGCCGCCTCCCGCGCGGCCAGAAATTCGGAATAAAAATTGCGGGAGGCAAATTTGAAAGTGCGGCTGCGGTATTCCTTGAATATTCGCTCATAGTTGCCTTTTTTTCTGCGCGCCCGCCGCATACCGGTCAGGCCATGGTTGTAGGCAGTAATGGCCATGGGCCAGGTATTTAATTTCCGGTAGTTGCGTCCCAGTAATTTTACAGCCGCGACAGAGGAGAGGATCGGGTCCCGGCGTTCATCGATCGTATAGCCGACTTTCATGAATTGCTTGCCGGTGGAACGGGTAAACTGCCACATTCCGGCTGCACCGAATTTGCTGTAGGCCTTGGGATTAAAGGAGGATTCCACATGGGGCAGATAAGCCAGATCTTTCGGCAGGCCGGCATCCCGGAAAATCTGTTTAATTTCATCGATGTAGGCGCCTGATCGAATCAGCCCCTGCCGGAAGCGATTTTTTTGGCCGGTCTGGCAGCGAAGATTTCGCATGGCCGAGCGAAAAACAGCGGCTTTGGCATCCGGGGCGAAGAGTTTTGCCACCCGCTTCTCCGCCGCTCCGGTCGGCGGCTTGCCCTGCATCAATTTTTTCAGGATTGCCTGGTATTCTTTTTTGGCGGTCTTGATGCGCTTATTGTTGATTTTTCGGCCATTGCCGCGATAAGGATCGACCAACGGGATAACGCCGTATATCCGGTTCATGCGATACTTGTCATGGATGATGCCCTGGTCCGAAGAATATCGCGTATAAACTTTAAGCCAAAAATCGACATTGGGTTGGATGCTCGGATAAACGGGAAAGATATCGAATTTGTTCCGGGCTTCGGCCCGGCCGCCAGGTACCAACAATACCAGTATCAAAACGTAAGCCGGCAGGAGTTTCTTCCACGTCAACAAGATAAATTGCAAAGGGTCACCTAAAGAAAACCGGATTTTTGGAATTTAAACATCGCGCCAAAGCAATTAGGCGCAACTCGGCAGCAAATATGATTAAGGAAGCAAAATCCACGCCAGAAACTGTTCGAATAAATATTGGCTATTATTTCGGATACTTAATTTTATTTATAGGCAACTCCTCCAAAAATTAAGTTCAAAATTTTGGCACATGCTGGATACTGGATTCTGGATGCTCGATACTGGATGCTCGATGCTGGATGCTCGATACTGGATGCTGGATGCTGGATGCTCGATGCTGGATGCTCGATACTGGATGCTCGATGCTGGATGCTGGATGCTGGATGCTGGATGCTCGATGCTGGATGCTCGATGCTCGATGCTGGATACTGGATGCTGGATGCTCGATGCTCGATGCTGGATACTGGATGCTGGATGCTCGATGCTCGATGCTGGATGCTTGATGCGAGTTGAATAGACGGCATGGATAGGCCATTTGATGGGTAATTAGTGAGTGGTAAAAGGTATAGGGTGGAAGGTGAAGGGTATAGGGTGTAAGGTCTAAGGTGTAGGGTTTAGGGTATACTGTGTTCGGTGTTCGGTGTTGGGCATTGGGTGTTAGGTATCCGGATGATGATTAAAAAAAAAGGTAACCTCAAAGCCGATGCGGTGCCTGAACGCGGAATGCGGGCACGCGTCGAAAGCCCTGCCTTACACCTTATACCTTAAACCCTATACCCTATACCTTAACCCTGTTTTTTTGCCATGCTCAATGCGCTCTGCCCCATGCCCCATGCCCTAATTCCCTATGACCCATGCCCTATAATCAGCTACCACAGCTTCTCACCTTCTTGCTTTCTCACCTTCTCACCCTCTCACCCTCTCACCTTCTCACCCTCTCACCCTCTCACCTTCTCACCCTCTCACCTTCTCACCCTCTCACCTTCTCACCTTCTCACCCTCTCACCTCCCTTTTTTCCACATTCCGCATTCCGAATTCCGAATTCGAAACACCCTCTCACCTTCCTGGTTTGTAAAGCCTCCCGCAGCTGGTCGCAGCGCTTTGGTTCGATTCAATCCGAAATCCAAAATCCGCAATCGAAAAACCCGCATCCAGTATCCAGCATCCAGTATCCAGTATCCAGCATCGAGCATCCAGCATCCAGTATCCAGTATCCAGCATCCCGCATCAATCCTGATTATATGCCGAGGGAATCAACAGCAACTTGCCGACCAGCTGCAGCATCTTGTCTTCGCTGGCCAGGCAGCGGTCTTGGATGGCGAAAAGCACTTTGGCGGCTGCGGTCTGCTCCCAAAACCAACCGTCCAGATCGCGGCTGGTGGGCGATTGAGCCCCCGGCTGTGCGGCAGCGGCTTCATAATAATAAGATTTGAGATCGTCTACCGCAAAATTCAATGAATACGCCAGCGCAATATCCTGCCGCGGATTCTCAGGTGTATCGTCGAGAAAAGCGCCGATAAATTCGACAACCTGCGCCATGTCGAGACCGCTGACGCCTACCGTGGTGCGCCCCTGCTTTTTGAAGGCCAGGTCATACCACGGGCGCAACTCTACCATTTCTTTTTTAATGGCTGCCCGCATGGCAGCGGTCGTGTCCAAATTCGCCTCCTTGCGGGCCAGATTCACCGGGCAGGCCCAGACGACATCGACCATGGCGGTATCGGGTGCATCTTCTTCAAAATCACGCAGTACCGAGCCCTGATTCTCTTCCAGCAATTTCAGAGCGGACAGGAGTACCCTTTTTTGATAATCGGCATCGTTGGGCACCCCCAGGGGGCGCCCGAGTTCAAACGGCACCCATAATGCCCGGGGCGGTTTGATTTGCTCGGTGTGTTGACGTATTAAACTGATCTGGGTGGTCGGGAGTCCCAGGCCTTCAAAGTAATGTGCCAGCCCGCCAACGGCGCGCGTGCACAACGGTCAGACCGGCACCAGCAAAACCGCAGTGACATTGTCGTTTTGCAGCAGATCCGCCAGTTTGCGCACGCCGGGCACCATATCCTTGGGATCGGTGGCCCCCATAAAGGAGTAGTGATACCGGGCAACGCTTTGGATATGCCCCTGCTCACGAAGCTCCTGAAGCCGATCCAGGGGAAAGACCAGGTTCCAGTCCTGCTGAAAACCGCTGCGATCGAAGTTGGTGGAGATATGGGACATAATCAGGTCCTGGGCCTTGATATCGCCCGTGATGACGCGATAGCTGTCACCGGGTTCAAACGTAAAGGGCCGGTCATCACGCTGGTGCAGGCCGGCGGTCGAGACGATGGCCACCCGGCGGTCTTTGAGGGGCGGCCCGGCCGCCCAGGGTTGGGTTTTAAACTCTGGCAGTTTTATATTCGCAATGTGGGAGCGCATTGGCTCCGGCATTTGTTCAAGTCGCGCCATATGGGTACCTTCCTTTAGAGGAGTAAAAGTTGAAGTTCTGAGTTTGAAATTTAAGGTTTAACTTTGACGTAGACTTCCAATGAGGTCAATTTAGTCAATCAAGAAAATTTGAAAAAACGATTATCGAATATCGAACAAGGAATAATGAATGTCGAAATAAAGTATTCTATCGAATTATTTTAATCTGAAATAGTCAGAGCGAAGCGATTCCATACTTCATCATTCGATATTTCTTGTTCGATATTCGATATTCTAAACCAACCCAGCCGCCATCAAAAACACGATCGGTGTATTCGAAAAGAAGCTAAGTTCTTTAAAATTTCCTTCAACAATCGACCCTATCCTGATTCCATAGCAGGCTATCGCGGCCGCTGGCAACGATTTATTGAATCTGATCAGAGACAAATTTATTGTTGACATGAATTAACACCTTGTGGCAATTTATTTATCAGTGCCGGATTGCAAGCCGCATTGGCTCCAGCCGGTTTTCATCATGCATTCCACGGTAATCTGTTTCTGGCCTGTCTTTGGTTCATCTGTGTCGCGTACGTTTATTTCAACAGCAATTTCGGTAGTGAGCGACAAACCCGGTATATGTTTCCGCTATCGTTTCTTCAACGCAGTTTAAATGGCATTTTACTTCACTAAACCTAAATCAAGTCGGAGAGGGGGACAAAATGGCCATCCAAAAAGTACTTCTTGCCTATAATTTTACCAGCCTGGACCAGAAAGCGATAGAGTTTGTCAACAGCGCCTTTGCCCACATCGATGGGGTAGAGATATCCATTTTTCATGCCTTCACGCCCGTACCCGATATTGAAACAGAAGCCAGCCTGGTAACCGGAAAACTCAAAGGCAGTTTGAGCTTTCTTTCGCAGCAGATTATGCAGCGGGAAAACGACCTCAAGGCGGTCGCCGAAAAGCTGACCCAAACCGGCCTCGCGGCGGACCGGATTCACACAGTTTTCAGACCCCGCAAAAAAGATATCGCCGGCGAAATTATCGGCCTGACCCGGGAATCGAAATTTGACGCGATCGTTCTAAACCGCAAAGCAACTCGCGTGGCTCGTTTTTTTTCAGGCAGCGTTTCAAACAAGGTCGTAATGACGCTCAAAGACACGACTGTGTGCATTGTTTCTTAACACCAAGAGGAGGTATCCTATGAGTGCCGAAGAAAGAATTGATATAGATCTGTTCAAAGTTGTTTTCAGAGCCATGGCCCAGTCCGACAACCTTGAAATCATGGCCAACCATCTGACGCAGCTTTTGGTTGCCGCCCTTGAAATCAAGGGTTGCACGATTTTCGCTCTCAATCCCGAATCAAACGAACTCGAGGATCTGGCAAGCTTTGGCCTGAGCATGAGCTATCTGGAAAAAGGACCGGTTTTATCCGATAAAAGTATCGCCGATACGTCTAAAGGCAAGCCGATCGTCATCTCGGATGTCAAAAATACCGACCGCCTTCAGTACCCGCAGGATGCCGAGGTGGAAGGCATCGGCGCCATCGTTTCCATACCGATCAACTTCTACGGCCGGGTAATCGGCGCCTTGAGGCTTTATCACCAGAGGGTGTGGGATATTTCAGACCGTGATGTCGACTCGCTGATGGTGCTCGCAGAGAACATCGGCCTGGCCATGACCTATACCCGCGCCCTGAACGCATTGAAAACCATTCGATACACCGTGGATGATATCCACAGCATTTGGTTAAATGATGAAGAGTAAGTGTGACGGGTTCAGAAGGTTCAGGGTTCAAAGGTTCAAGGTTCAGAGGTTCAGAGGTTCAAGGTTCAGAGGTTCAGCGGTTCAGAGGTTCAGAGGTTAATGGTTTCGGGGAATATTTGGGATTAGGGATCTGGGATTTGGGATTTGGGATTTGGGATTTGGGATTTGGGAATTAAGGTCCGTCTGCGACGGTTCAATTTAATTTAAAAAAAGATAGAGCGAAGCGATACCTTAAATCCGCAATCCAAAATCCAAAATCACCGCCGGGACCGACTTCAACAAAGTCGGAAGCACGAAGAACTGAGTCTTCAATATTTGAACCTGGAACCTCTGAACCCAGAACCTTGAACCTCTAAACCCGGAACCTTGAACCCCTGAACCTTGTACCTTGAACCCCTGAACCTTGAACCTTGAACCTTTGAACCTCTGAACCTTGAACCTCTGAACCTTGAACCTCTGAACCCTGAACCTCTGAACCCTGAACCTCTGAACCTCTGAACCTCTGAACCTCTGAACCTCTGAACCTGAACTTTTTTATTGACAACTCTACCACATGGTGGCAAAATTCTTCACTTAGGCCAAGACGGATCGTAATATTAACCAATTATAAGGACAGCCTCGATGGACAAAGACGAATTCAAATCTTATCGATCAAAGTTGAATAAAACCCAAAAGCAGATGTCACAATTGCTGGGAACCTCCCTGAAAGCCATTCACAGTTATGAACAGGGGTGGCGCACCATACCGCCTGCGGTTGAGCGCCAGATGTACTTTCTGGTATCCCGTATCAATAGCGACGGTAAACGCGCCAAGCCCTGCTGGAAAATTAAAGACTGTGCCCCCGATCAAAAAAAGCAGTGTCCCGCCTGGGAATTTAAAAGCGGAAATCTATGCTGGTTTATCAATGGCACGATTTGCGATGGGAACATTCACGATAGTTGGAACGACAAGATGAAAATTTGCCGCTCCTGCGAGGTATTCAATAGCATATTCAATGAGAACCGAGTTGGACAACCCTGAAAAAGTCAATAACCCGGCGCTTCTCGCCCAAAACCTGGCGGATTATTTCAGCAGGCAGCAGCATGCCATTATTGCCTACAGCGGGGGGGTCGACAGCGCGCTGCTGGCCTATGCCGCCCACCGCGCCCTTGAAGATGCCATGGTGGCGGTGCTGGCCGACAGCCCGTCGCTATCGCGCCGGGAATATCGCCACGCGATCAACTTCGCCCAAACCCACGGGATACCGCTTCAAATCATTCGCACCGGGGAAATGGAGAATCCCGCTTACCGGGTCAACCAGGCCGACCGCTGCTATCATTGTAAAACGGCGCTTTTCGAGCGGATCGAGTCACTGCGCCGGCAGTTGCAGGCTTCATCCGAGATGGAGCCCTGGCCGGTAAGCTACGGCGTCAATGTGGATGATCTGGGTGATTACCGTCCCGGAATCCAGGCTGCCCGGGAAGCTTCGATTCAGGCACCTTACGTTGATTTGGGATTCACCAAGCAAACTATCCGCGAGGTAAGCGCTTATTACCAGCTGGACATCGCTGATAAGCCGGCCATGCCTTGCATGGCCAGCCGGATAGCCTATGGCCAGCAGGTAACGGAAGAAAAGCTGAGCCAGGTGGAGAAAGCAGAAGATTTTCTTTACGATCTCGGGTTGCGGGTTTTGCGGGTTCGCCATCATGGGGAGATTGCCAGGATCGAGGCTCCGGCGGAGGATTTCGAAACGCTGGCTCAAAAACGGGCCGCGATCAGTAAAAAGTTCCATGAACTCGGCTTTTTATATGTGTCCCTGGATTTGGACGGATTCAAAAGCGGTTCGCTCAACGCCGCCCTGGAGCCTTCGACCTTCGCCGGTCAGGGGTCCTGAGCTTTCGAGCAGGTTGAAATATTTTATGCCGAAAAGCTTGACGGAAAAAAAACTGCGATTATATTTTAGAACTGTTAGTGTTGAATTTACTTCATTAGACGGGAGGTGATGGTATGGAGATGGACATGTCCGAGCCAGGTGAAATGCGCTGCTGTTGTGAAGAAGAGCATGATCTGGCTATACCGGAAAAAAAGCTGCAATCGAAAACGAGACTGCATGCAACTCCAGGCCATATCATCATTTCTCATCGAGGCATCGACCATACCTCATAGATGTTCTTCACACCTTTGCACTTCCCCGTTTTTTCTACCACCGAATCACTTCGCCCCTGAGCAGACTGAAATCGACTGTTCATTAAATACATTGGATCATGGGCAGATGCGTATTTATTGATGCCATACCGGGCGGATAAATTAATTCACTTTTTTTGTTGTACGTACCAGAGACGCACAAACTCTACAAATTCTAAGGAGATAAATAATGAGTGAAGACCCCAGATTTGAAACTTTATGCCTGCATGCCGGGCAGGAACCGGACCCTGCAACCACTTCCCGCGGCGTTGCCGTGCATCGCACGTCTTCTTATGTGTTTAAAAGCACCGAGCACGCGGCCAATCTTTTCGCCCTCAAGGAACTCGGCAATATTTATACCCGCATCATGAACCCGACCCAGGACGTTTTGGAACAGCGCGTCGCGGCACTGGAGGGCGGCGCTGCGGCCCTGGCCCTGTCCTCCGGAACTTCGGCCGTTTACTATTCGATCATCAACCTCTGCGGTGCCGGTGATGAAATCGTATCAGCCAACAATCTTTACGGCGGTACGTACACCATGTTTGATTCTATCCTGCCGCAGTTCGATATTCATGTTAATTTTGTGGATCCGCGCGATCCGAATAATTTCGAAAAGGCCATTACGAAAAAAACCAGAGGCATCTTTATCGAGACGATCGGCAATCCGGCTCTCGAATTTGCAGACATCGATGCCATCGCCGAAATCGCCCACAAACACAATTTGCCGCTGATTGTCGATGCCACGTTTACCTCGCCCTATTTGCTGCGAAGCATTGACCATGGCGCCGATATCGTTATCAACTCCCTTACCAAATGGCTGGGCGGGCACGGGACCGGGATCGGCGGTATTGTGGTCGATGCCGGTAGATTTGACTGGAGCGACAGTAAATTTGCCCTGTACAACGAGCCGGATCCAAGTTATCATGGCGTCCGTTATGCCCATGATTTGGGGGATCTGAATCCGGTCGCGTTTATCATGCGGATGCGGCTGGTGCCGTTGCGCAATTTGGGGGCGTGCCTCTCACCGGACAACGCCTGGATATTTCTGCAGGGTCTGGAAACATTGCCGCTAAGGATGGAGCGCCATAGCGAAAACGCTTTGAAAGTCGCGCAATATTTAAAAAACCATCCCAACGTTGAATGGATACGCTATCCCGGTCTGGAAGACGATCCCACTTACCCGGTTGCCAGCCGCTATTTAAAAAAGGGTTTCGGCGGCATGGTGGTCTTCGGCATTAAAGGCGGCGCAGCGGCCGGTAGTAAATTTGTGGAAAATCTTGCGCTTTTTTCTCATCTGGCCAACGTCGGCGACGCCAAAAGCCTGGTGCTGCATCCGGCCAGCACATCCCATTCGCAGCTGAACGAGGAACAGCAATTAGCCGGCGGTTTGACCCCGGATCTGATTCGACTCTCCATCGGCATCGAGCATGTGGAGGATATCATCGGAGATCTGGAGCAGGCGTTTGCTAAATCTTAAGAATGAGGGGAAAAGATACTCGATACTTGATTCTCGATGCTTGATATAAAAAGACGTTTCTCATTCAAAACTTATCCAGCATCCAGAATCGAGAATCCAGTATCAATCGCAAGATACGACGATCAATTAGGAAGAAGAGTAATCGACTATTTTATTTTGACTCACGTGTCGTAGCATCCAATGAGCGAATACATCGAACATGACCGAGATGAAAATTCAGTGGGGATCGTCGAAAAGAAGTTCTTTACTTTCGCCGAGCCGCCGAACGAGATGGTGCTCGAAAGCGGCGCCAAACTGGGCCCGATTACCCTGGCCTATGAAACCTGCGGAACCCTGAATCCCGACAGGAGCAATGTCATCCTGATCCTGCACGCTTTATCGGGGGATTCCCATGTCGCCGGCTACTACAAAGAGGACGACGAAAAGCCCGGCTGGTGGGACAACATGGTGGGGCCCGGCAAAGGGATCGATACCAACAAATATTTTGTAATCTGTTCGAACATTCTAGGCAGTTGCATGGGCAGCACCGGGCCCTGCACCATCAATCCCCGGACGGTTTTGCCGTACGGACTTGATTTTCCGGTGGTTACCATCGGAGATATGGTCACGGCCCAAAAAGCCCTGATAGATCACCTGGGCATTGATAAACTGCTGGCCGTAGTGGGCGGATCCATCGGCGGTATGCAGCTGCTGGATTGGTGCGTCCGGTACCCGGACATGGTTAAGGCCGGCATCCCTTTGGCCACCACCACGCGCCACTCCGCCCTGGCCATCGCCTTTAATGAAGTCGGCCGGCAGGCCATCATGGCCGATCCCAAGTGGAATGACGGCAATTACTATTTCGGGCCCAAGCCCAATATGGGACTGGCCGTGGCGCGCATGATCGGTCATATCACCTACCTGTCGGATGAATCCATGCGCCGTAAATTCGGCCGCCGGCTGCAGGATAAGAGTGATTTTTCGTTCAACTTCGATGCCGACTTCCAGGTGGAGAGCTACCTGCGGTACCAGGGCCGAAAATTTGTTGAGCGCTTTGATGCCAATTCGTTTTTGTATATTACCAAGGCTGCTGATTACTTCGACATTCGCCAAAAATACGGCAACGGTTCGGCCGTGAAAGCGTTTTCAAAAACACGGGCCAAATTTCTGGTGGTCTCCTTTACATCCGACTGGCTGTATCCCACCTATCAATCCCGGGCCATGGTCAAAGCCATGAAAAAAAACGGCCTGGATGTGAGTTTTCTGGAAATCGAAGCGCAATGGGGCCACGACGCCTTTTTATTATCCAGCGAGCGGTTAACTAAACTAGTTAGAGGTTTTTTAGAGCGTGTCTTCAGCGATACCGTTAAACAGCAGAATGCGATATGATCTGCAGATCATCGCCTCCTGGATTGGAGAGGGTTCCCGGGTGATTGACCTTGGCTGTGGAGAGGGCAACCTGCTGAAACACTTAATTACCCGCAAACAGGTCATCGGCGCCGGCATCGAGCGCAATGAAGCCAAGGTCGCGGATTGCATTGCCAAAGGGCTGTCGGTTTTACAGGGCGACATCAATGAAGAGGTCCTGGATTATCCGGACGACACCTTCGACTATGTCATTTTGAGCCAGACCCTGCAGCAGGTTTATGAGCCGGACACCTTGATCCGCGACATGCTCAGAATCGGCAAACGGGGCATTGTCAGTTTCCCCAATTTCAGTCATTGGAAACCGCGTCTGCAGCTGCTGCTATCCGGTTTTGCGCCGGTCACGAAGCAGCTGCCCTACGAATGGTACAATACACCCAATATTCGTGTCATTACCATCAAAGACTTTCGTAAATTTATTCAGGAAGTCGGGCTTAATATATTGAGAGAAGTCGCTATCGGCACACAGGCTGAAGACCGCTACGGCAAGGCCATTAAAATTTTCCCCAACCTGCGGGCCACCTATGGCATATTTCTCATTGGCAATGGCGGCTGATGACCTGCTCAACCGTACTTGTATGGCGTTATGGTGGGAGGTCCAGGTACAAGTAAATTCTAACATTGATAAAATTCCAAGCATCAAATGACAAATAACAAACAAAATTCAAATTCCAATTTCCAATGACCCAAACGGTTTTGTTTTGGTCATTGATTATGGTAATTCATTTGGGATTTGGTGCTTGTAAATTGAGATTTGAACAGCTCAGTTGTTGAAAAGGAATAAAGTAAATGAAGATCGTATCCATTGCCATCAGCAAAAAAAAAGGCACCCGCAAAACGCCGGTGGAAGAAGCGTTTATATCCAAAGACCATGGCCTCGAAGGCGACGCCCACGCGGGCAAATGGCATCGGCAGGTCAGTTTCCTGTCATCGGAAAGTATCGAAGGCGTCAAGGACCAGGGGCTTGATGTGACCTTCGGAGACTTTGCGGAAAATATTGCCTCCAGCGGGATCGACTGGAAAAGCCTGCCGCTGGGCACCCGCGTTAAATTGGGTGAGGCGGTGATCGTTGAAATTACCCAGATCGGCAAAGAATGTCACAATAAATGCGCCATCTACTATATGGCCGGCGATTGCATCATGCCGCGCGAAGGCGTTTTTGCCAGGGTGCTGGAGGAAGGCACCATTCACCGCGGCGATCCGATCCAGATCCTATGAAAAATAAAATCAAAAAAGAATTCAACCGATTGGAATTGGCGGATCAGCTGGAAGAAATCGCCCGGCAGCTGCGCAGCGGCACCTTTGACGCCGAGGGCCGGCAATGGTCCGTACCCGATACCCTGGAGGCCAGGATTAAGCACAAAGAAAAAAAGGGCCGCATTGAAACCAAGCTTAAATGGCAATGGTCTACCCTGGCTGATTACGCCCCGAATGCCCGCGAGGAAGTCACCCGCTGGCAGGAGTCATTCAAGACCGTTAAAAAGCGTCTGGCCAAGGAGTTCAAGGCGCTGCAAGGCCAGGTGCAGGGCGGCAGCCTGCCGCAGGCGGAAACCCTGGCCGCTTTTGTCGAGGATTCAGAGCGGATGGCCGATTTCGCCGATCCGGAATGGCAGGCGGCCATGAACGAGTATCTGGATCACCTGGCAAACCTGCAACGCGCCGTCCAACGCCGGCAGCTCGATGACGTCGCGCATGAGCTGCGTGATCTCAGAACGCGGTGGGTCGCCTGCCACCGGGACTTTAAATAATCCAATTGGGCTACTTGATCATGAAGCTGGAAACGATAGAATTCCATCAGTATTCAATCTTGATGAATTCGTAAAAAGTCGAATTCATCATGTGTTTGGTGGTTCGTGTTTGGTATTTGGTAAAACCCTTCGCATGTCATATCAAGATGTTATACCACTAAACACTAAACACCAAATACCAAACACTCTCGTAGACAGATCGTTTGTCGACTTTCTACGAGACTGTCCATCTTCAATTCTTTAATCGGGGGGGCAACATGAAATACCGCTATCTTGGCAATTCCGGGCTGCTGGTATCACGTATCAGCCTGGGCACCATGACCTTCGGCACGCCGGACTGGGGCTGCGACGAAAACCAATCCCACGCAATTATCAAAGGCTACCTCGAAGCCGGCGGCAACTTTATCGATACCGCCGACGTTTATGCCGGCGGCAAATCGGAGGAGATTGTGGGCAAGTTCATGCCGCAGGTTAAACGCGAGGAAGTGGTGATTGCATCCAAGTGCTATTTTCCAATGGGCGATTTCCCCAATGCGCAAGGGGTTTCCAGAAAGCACATCATCGCCTCCTGCGACAACAGCCTCAAGCGCCTGCAAACCGACTACCTCGATTTGTATTATATCCACGGGCCCGATCCGATATCGCCCCTGGAAGAAACCCTGCGCGCCCTGGATGACCTCGTACGTCAGGGCAAGGTCCGATACCTGGGCTGCAGCAATTTATTTGGCTGGCAAATGGCCAAAGCGGCAGGAATTTCTGCCAGAATGAATCTTGAGCACCTGGTTGCCGGTCAATACTTATACAACCTGATCAACCGTGAGCCGGAACGGGAGATCATTCCGGCCGCCGTCGACCATGGAGTGGGCTTTATCTGCTACAGCCCACTGGGTGCCGGATTGCTGACGGGAAAATACAAAGGCATGCAGGAACCGGCCAGGGGTACCCGCCACTCATTCCGAACCCAGATGGACGGGCCCCGGTTCTGGCATCCGCGCGGTTTCAAGACGGCCCAAATTCTGGAAGAGATTTCCGATGACTGCGCTATTCCCATGGCCAAGCTGGCCGTGGCCTGGCCGCTGAAGGCCAGATTCGTTGCATCAGTGATCATTGGTGTCAGGAATATCGAACAATTGAATGCGAATCTCGAACTGGGCGATTGGGATATGCCCGATGATATCTGGCAAACCCTGGAAGAAAAGACCAGGCCGCAGGAGGACTATTTAACATTTTTCAACAAGCTCAACTACAAACGCCATTTTACCGCCGCGGAGTTCCATGACGAATCGGTGGAGTTGCCGTAGTCAGGCGGATTTGCGCATGGCGACATCAGATCGATTACTTCTCGTCAATCTTTCCGCGTGCTTCCAATTTTTCAAAGGTGTCAGGTGTCAGTGTTCAGGTGTCAGGATTTAGCACCTGCACTTTCCTGAAACCTGAACCCTCTTATGAAACTACCTTGGAATGTCGAATGTCGAATGTCGAATGACGAATGATGGATTCGCTTCGCTCTGACTATTTTAGTTAGAATTAAATCGATAGAATACCTTACTTCGAAATTCATGATTCCTTGTTCGATATTCGATATTCGCTTTTTCGAAGTTTCTTATTCGATCAGACCGGCTGTCCTTTAGCCGGAGGCCGCCGCTCTTATGAAACTACATCTAAATCGAATCGCAGAATATCGAACAAGAAATATCGAATCTTGAAGTGTGGAACCGCTTCGATCTGTTCTTTTTAACAAATAAAATAGAAAGAATTCCTTAATTCGACATTCGTCAATCGACATTCGACATTTTAAAGGGGCGAGATGCTGATGTTCCATCTGACATTGGACTTATCGTCGGCAATCTTGGTCTCCCGAATGTGGACGCGCTCATAATTTTCCGGACAGGTCAAAGAAGCTTGGGGGCCATTGATGATGGTTCGCGCTGTGATATTGCCGCTAACCTTTACGGAGGCATTGACCTTTTCTTTTTTTGCCAATTCGCTAATGTTATTGATTTCATCGCACATGCCCTGCACTTCTTTTTCGCAATCGTTGAGCTCGCGCTGATGGCCGGCCATCTCTGCGGCAATATCCTCCTGTTTGTCGAACAGTTCCCCAACGTTTTCCTGCAGCTGCACCAATCTGTCATCGATCTGTTGAATGGCCTCTTCGGCTTTGGCCATCATCTCAGAATTTGGCTGGTCCCGTAATGCTTTTATTTTATTTTCCAGGGGTACGCGTTGCGCCAGAATGTTTCCTTCTTCATCGGCCAGGCGGGTGATCTCTTGATCCACCTGATCAGCGGCCCGCTGATTTTTATCGATGATGGATTGCAGGTCGGCGTTCACTTTTTCTTTTTCCGTTATCCTGGATTTGATTTCATTGACGGTCTTTGCGAGCCGGCTGTTGACGCCCACGATCAGCGTACACGGCTTTGACGCACCCGAACCAATTTCAACCGATTCAATCCCCTGCCTAGCATCAATCCGTGAGGCCAGCAATTTCCCCCGCTTGACTAAACAAAGGCCGTCGGTGTCAATCCTAGATTCCCTGATTTCCTTCTCGACCGCCACATCGCCTATCGCATCGATCTCGGATTTATAGATAAACTTGGCGCTAACCGTTCCACCGGCCTTGATTTTCGCCCCATTTATTCCTTTCCGAATAATGACATCTTCGTCAACTTCAATTTTAGCTTTACCTATCTGGTCGGCATGTAAGCTTTGCCCTTTCACCCGAAAACCATCGTGAATCGAACCTCTCACTTCAATGTTCCCTGCAAATTCGATATGTCCTGTTTCAAGCCCAACGTCACAGGGGATGTCGAGGGCAGATTGTATCGATATAATCCCCTCATCGATGACTTCCGGACGTCCGTTGATTCGGGCAAATATTTTAAGCCTGTCTTCGGACATTTGGGTGCCTTTCTCGCCCTTGAATTTTATCTCTTTTAGTTTCGGGGGCGCAATGGGCTTACCCTGAATATTCGTTCCCGGCGTTCCCTTGGTGCCCGGAATTTTTTCAGCCACCAGATCCCCTTCACGCAATTGTGGAATCTTTCCCCGATCCTTGAAATCAATGGTGCCGGATTCGGTGAGGGTACAGGCTTTGAGGGGACTTCTGTCGAAATAATATTTAATTGCAGGATTTTTGCCGGCCGCAGGGGCTTCGCCGGCTGCAATGAGCCAGGGCTCGGAGGGCAGGGGATTTTGCGCGAGGTAGGCGTTGATCTTATCGTCCTCAACCAGGCCGAATTTAATGCCCTGGGATGCAACCCAGGCTTTGAGTTCGGTTAGGGCCGCTTTGGCGGAATTGCGTTCTTTGGGGAAGATATGGGCTTCCAACAAATCGTCCGAGACGGTTACCCCAAATCCAATGTCCACCTCTTCGCGTGTGGAGAGATCTTTGGCCGCCGCTGAAGCGTCACCGTTCATCGGCTGTTTCTTTGAGTTTTTTTTGGGCGCTTGCAATATCTCCTGGTGTTGTTCAACCGTCAGCACCCCTGAGCTGATCAGTATGTCAGCCAACGATGCCTGCGGTTTCCCTGCTGCGGCCAACCGTGCTTGTTCACCCATGGCCCGGTCCATTTCCCCGCGGGTGACAAATCCCTTGTTTACTGCAATAATTTTAAATTTTCGATCCAGCAGATCAATTTGATTCATTGACAAAGTCCTTAACAAATTTATTAGGCCCGGCACTGCTTCAATTAACGCAGAATCCTGGCTAACCATCACCAATTTTTAGGTTTGTATAGGTAGTTCGGTCGATTCTATATATAACTTTAATTACTTACAGCAATTATTCAGATAAATTAGGGAAGGACTCGCTTTCCTCAAATGCCTTATCACTTGACACGAATCCCCGATACCCCTAAACTTCCAGGTCCATTAAAATCAATTAAGGGAGGTCTTCATGGGAGGTCTATTCGGCACGGTATCGAAAGAAGATTGCGTAACCGACCTGTTCTACGGCACGGACTATCATTCGCACCTGGGTACGAAAAGGGGCGGACTGGCAGTTAAAAATACCGCTGAGATCAAGCGCTCCATCCACAACCTCGAAAGAGACTATTTCAGGTCAAAATTTGAATCTGACCTTCCAAAACTGCATGGAAACATGGGCATCGGGATCATCAGCGACCATGATGACCAGCCGTTGATTATCAATTCCCATTTGGGTACATTTGCCATTGTGACGGTCTGCAAGATAAACAATATCGCGGAACTCACCCGCAGAGCCCTGGGGAGAAAAATCCACTTTGCCGAAATGGGCAGCGGTGAAACGAATCCCACCGAGTTGGTGGCCATGTTGATCTGCGAAGAAGAATCGTTTGAAGCCGGTATTCGCAATGCCCAGCAATCCATCGAGGGGTCGTGCACCCTGCTGTTGTTGACGCAGGATGGAATCTATGCCGCCCGGGATAAGCTGGGCCGCACACCGGTTATCGTCGGTAAAAAGGACAGAGGGTTTGCAGCCTCATCCGAATCCTGCGCTTTTCCGAATCTCGGCTACGAAATTGAAAGATACCTGGGGCCCGGTGAAATCGTAAGGTTGACGGCCGATGGTTGCGAGCAGAGAAAAGCGCCGCAGGATCAAATGCAGGTGTGTGCGTTTCTGTGGGTGTATTACGGCTATCCGGCTTCCAGCTATGAAGGCATCAATGTCGAGACGGTCAGGTATCGATGCGGCCGGGCCCTGGCTGAAAATGATGACGTCGAAATTGACTTCGTCGCCGGCATACCGGACTCCGGCATCGGCCATGCCATCGGCTATGCCAATGCGAAAAATATCGCCTATATGAGACCCTTTGTAAAATATACCCCGACCTGGCCGCGCAGTTTTATGCCCCAGAACCAGGACATGCGCGACCTGGTAGCCCGAATGAAACTGATCCCGGTGCAGGATCTGATCGAAGGCCAACGGGTTTTATTTTGTGAAGACTCAATCGTCCGGGGCACCCAGCTGCAGGACAATGTTCAGATTCTGTTCGATGCCGGTGCGGCGGAAGTGCATATGCGCCCGGCCTGCCCGACGTTGATATATCCGTGCGATTTTCTCAATTTCTCGACCTCCCGCTCAACCCTTGACCTGGCCGGGCGCAGCGCCATCGAGGAACTCGAGGGGGCCGATTGCGAATCCCTGGAAGCTTACGCCGCAGCCGGTTCGGAGCAAAATGCGGCCATGGTGGAAAAAATACGGCGGCGGTTGAAACTGACATCGTTGAAATATCAGCGCCTGGAAGACCTGGTTGACGCCATCGGCCTGCCCAAAGAAAAGGTCTGTACCCATTGTTGGGATGGCAGCAGCTACTTCTGATTTTGCACCCCACAAAAACATCAAACAGTCGAACAAGATATCAAAACTTTAGTAGAAGTTCTGAAATTAGAAATTCCAAGCACCAAAAATCAAATATCAAACAAATTCCAATGTCCCAATTTCAAAATTCCAAACAAAGGATCAGTCTAAATATGTGCTGTGATGTATCATTAGTGGCGGAACTGAACTTGCGAAGCGAAGAAACACTACTATGTTCGATGTTTCGGTCATTGAATATTGGAAATTGAGATTTATTTGTGATTTGGTGTTTGAGATTTGGGATTTTATAGTGCTATAGAAATTGTCGGTAGAAAAGCCTATAATTCTGCCAATAAAGCAACCATAACTATAATTCCGGATGAAACATTTTATCGGATATAAGGAAGCGCTTGAACTCACCCTGTCCCATGTATCCCCCGGCGTTGCTGAAACGCTGCCGCTGGAGCACCTGGTCGGCAGAACCCTGGCAGAAGATGTCGTTGCCCGCGTGGACTGCCCATCAGTGAGCTCATCCCGCAAGGACGGCTACGCGGTGGTTGCAGCCGATCTGGCCCAGGCGGATGAACAGCATCCCGTCCGGCTGACTGTAGTGGGGCGCCTCACAGCGGGCGATTCCAGCCGGTTGGCCATCCACCGCGGCCAAACGGTGCGCGTGACGACCGGCGCGCCATTACCTTTAGGTGCCGATGCCGTATTGTCCGAGGAATATTGCCGCCGGGAATCCGATTCCATCGAAGCGTTTAATACGGCCGATGCCGGACGCAACATCCAGCATCAGGGCAGCGACATCCAACGGGGAGACGCCGTTGCCGCTAGAGGTGACAAGCTGACGCCGGCCCGCATCGGCCTGCTGGCGGCCGCCGGCTTGGCCGGGGCTGAAGTATACAGGCATCCCAAAGTCGCGGTAATCGCCACCGGCGACGAGGTGGTCATTCCCGGCCGCAAACTGGGCCAGGGGCAGCTTTATGCCAGCAACATGGTGCAAATCAGCGCCTGGCTCACCCAACTCGGCCTGCCGTATGTAACCGAACTGGTGGCCGACAAAAAGGACGACCTCCTGGTCACAATCGAAAAACACTTGCCCCGGGTCGATGCCTTTCTGACCAGCGGCGGTGCCTGGGGCAGCGAACGCGACCTGATTTTAGACGTTGTGGCAAAGATGGATTGGAAAGGCGTCTACCACCGGGTCCGCATGGGACCCGGCAAGCCGGTCGGTTTCGGCCTGTTGCATGAAAAACCGTTTTTCTTTTTGCCGGGCGGCCCGCCTTCCAATGAAATGGCCTTTTTACAGCTGGGGTTGCCGGCCCTGCTCAGAATGCGGGGGGAATCGCCGGTAGCGTTTCCGACAACCTCGGCCACTCTCAGCCAGGCCGTCTACGGCAAAAAGCAATGGACCGACTTTATCCACGCCCAACTCGAAAGGCGTCAGGGCCGCCTCTTCGTCCAACCGGCCCGGCTAAATAGCGCGCTGCAATCAATGGCCCAAAAACAAGCCCTGATCATCATCCCGGAGGACCGCGAAGAATTCGCCGCCGGCGAGATGCTGGATATCCAGCTGCTTTCTGCAACTTAATCGGCATATGTAATTTCCCATCATGGTACGCAAGGTATACCAATGGAAGAAAACAATACGAATGATAGGCAAAAACTGGCATCGGATATCGAAGCGACGGTCAATGAGGCATGCCAGCAGCTTAGAGGCCTTTCCAATGATATTCTCGTGGCACGGCCCAAACCCGGTGATTGGTCGGTGAAGGAGATTATCGGGCACCTGGTAGACTCAGCCGCCAACAATCACCAGCGCTTTGTGCGTTTGCAGGTGGCTGATGGTTTAGTCCTGCCGGACTATTCACAGGACAATGAGACCTGGGTGGCAATCCAGGGTTACCAGGACGCTGCCTGGGATGACTTGTTGGATCTGTGGCGCTATTATAATCTCCACTTAGCCCGTGTCATCGGACGCGTAAATCAAAACTGCATTGATCACGTATGGGTGGTCAATGAAGACACATCTTTCACACTGGGTGAGCTGATGACGGATTATCTCAGACATCTGAAAGACCACATGCAGCAAATAAAGCAAAATATTAATTGAGGGATTGAGGAATTGGAGGATTGAGGGATTAAAGGATAAAAGAATCAAATTAAGAGAGGTTGAATTCCTTCAATTCCTAAATTCCCAAATTCCCGAATCCCTAAATTCCTGAATTCCTAATCCAGAACCATGTCCCTAATTGAACACTACGCGAGACAATATCGCTGGCGGCGCTGGTCGGAGGTCTATCCCTATTTGGGTGATCTTGCGGAGACCCGCGTCGTCAATCTGGGTTGCGGGATCGGCGATCAGGCGCGCGACCTTTCGCGGCTGGGAGCGCGTGTCCTCGGCGTAGATGGGAACCAGGATTTCATCGCGCATGCGAAGCCCTGTCCGGTCGCGGTTGGCGCATCGCGGTGGACCGGCTGCTCGACGACGATGAGTTCTGCTTTGACGGCGCCGCTTCGGCGGAGATTCTCGCCCATTGGAAGGCGCGGCTTGGTTTGATGATGCCCCATTTCATTGAGCGATTCGGAGATGATGCGCGGGATTTCGATTCAGCATTCCTGGAATGCTTGGCCGCCGGAAATCACCGCTCACGGTCCCGCGTGTGGTTAAATCTGGCGCGCAAGCCCGCCGCCGAGTTAAAAAGAGTAGATTAAAGCTCAGGGCGGTATTGGACGATATCAATATTTTACGCCCGCCGATCCGGATGCTATGGCAAAAAGGAGAAACAGAATGCGGAGAATTTGGCATAGAAAATTATCCAATGCTTTGAAAGGGTGGGGAATCAGCCTCATCGTGGCCTTGCTGGTGGCAACATCCATTAAGTCGGCCATAGCGGATTGGAATGATATCCCTTCCGGTTCGATGATGCCGACGATATTGATCGGTGATCGCATTTTCGTAAACAAGCTGGCGTATGATCTCAAGCTTCCATACACACGTTTCCATCTTAAAAAATGGTCCGATCCCAGCCGGGGAGATATCGTCGTATTTTATTCCCCGCAAGACGCTAAACGGATGATCAAACGAGTCGTCGGCCTTCCGGGAGATACGCTGGCCTTGCGCCAAAACAAGCTTTTCATTAACGGACGGTTTGTAACTTATGGACCCCTCGCCCCAGAATTATTAAACCAGATCGAATCCGACCAACATTCGAATCATGTGTTTTTCAATGAGAAGCTGCCGGGCAAAGAGCATGCGGTCATGCTTACGCCGGCAAAACCATCGCTCAACACATTCGAACCGGTGACGATACCGGCAGGGCGGTATTTCATGCTGGGGGACAATCGCGACAACAGTGCCGATTCACGCTTTTTCGGTTTGGTGGATCGCAAGCTGATCGTCGGGCGGGCGACCAGGGTTGTGATTTCCAGGGAGGGTTCTTTTTGGCATCCCCGGTGGAGTCGTTTTTTTAAAAAATTGTCATAGATAAACCCTGTTAAGGGCTCAGCGCGGCTGCGCAAAAACCACCACGCACTTGAGACCCGCCGGCAACTGGTATTCCGGGTTCGGAATTTCCAGCCGGACACCGAAGGTGCCGCTGGCAGCGTCGACGACCTGGTCGACGATGACCACTTTGGCTGGGTATGATCCACCGATGGGGGCTTCCGGAATCACGCTGGCCTGCATGCCCGTCTTGATGGACCCGAAAATCTCCACCGGTGCATATACCTCGACATTCAACGGGTCAATTTGAGCCAGCTTTAAGACCGGCTGGTCCTCCACATATTCACCCGCTGTCAGAAAACGCTCCATCACCACCCCGGTGATCGGACTGTAGATGGTCATGCGCTTTACCACCTCAACTGATCGCTTGTATTCGAGCTCGGCCAGACCGATGTTTTCAACGGCATCGGCCAGCTCCATTTCAGCCAAAACGGTATTGGTCCGAAATTCATCCATCTCCTCAAACGGAATGGCTTTTTTCTTAAACAAGCTCTCCATACGCTGCTGCCGGCGCTGCGCATAGTCCAGCCGGGCCCGGCGGGCCGCAATCGTGCTTTTCATCCGGGCACGCGCTCTCGCCAGCGCCAGGTTGGCCCGCTCGACTTTGTCCTGCAGCCGGGCCAGCACCTGGCCTTTTTTGACCAGGTCTCCCCGGTCCACCTTGACCATGTCCAGAATGCCGGGCACGCTGCTGCCGACATTGACTACCAGGTAAGGTTCAATCAGACCTTCCAACTCAATGGGTTCCGCCGCCAGGCTCTTCGGAGAAAGGACTGCTAGGCCGCAAGACATTATTGCGGATATTATCAAAACCACGGTGGTTTTCACTCAGTTTCGCCCCCCCTTGTTCATTTGACCTATTTCCAATATTGTTCAGCTGCAATAGCAAAATTCAGGTTCTGGGCATCCTTCAACAGAAATGATGTAATGCCAATCAAATTGCCATTTGAATCGAATAAGCCGCCACCTGAAGAACCCTTTGAGATAGGCGCAGTTGTTTGAATCAGCATTAGGCCTTTGTGCCTTCTTAGCCCTGATATAATACCCACGCCCATTGTTTGTTGCAAACCAACCGGTGTTCCAATCGTATACACCGTTTCTCCGACTGCCAATTCCGCAAATTTTCGTATGGCGGCAATTGGAGTAAGATAAAAATCTTTCGAAGACAAAACACACATATCTGAATTTTCATCTTTCCCGGCAAGCCTGGCTCGCGCTGCTTTTTTTCCCTGAATGATGATAATAATCGATCTGTTTTTAAACACATGGCAATTGGTCAGTAATTTCTGATTTGAAACAGCGACAGCTGATCCCTGAGATAAATCCTCTTTTTGATTCATGGCTTGAATAGATGAACTTGCCAGTACAGCGAATACCGAAGATTTAACTTTCCTGAATAAATCAGCCGCTTTTAAATGTCGGCTATTTTTTTTCACCGGCATAGCCGGCAATATCGCTGCAGTCTTGGAAAGTTTTCGGTAATAGCGGTATATTGGTTTAGACACTTCATTGGGAATTTTTTGCGTTTCCTGAATTTTAACGACTTCATAGGCAGCAGTGAGTTCATTTAACAGGTTGTCATCCACTTCACCTGTTTCAGGCAGACCAAAATCTATCTGAAAATTAACAATGGCATTTCTCGTATTCTTCCCCATAAGGCCGTCAATCGGACCGGGTTCGTAGCCCAGCTTAGTTAGGAGATCCTGAGCTTTTCGTATTTCAGCCGGGGCGGGAGGGTAAATTGTTTTGCTTTTAGGCGCCTGGGTCCGACTTTTTACCGGTTTTTCTTTTATTGGCAGCCCAAATTCGACCAGTTGCCGCTGCATGCACTTATTATAGAGCCTGCGCATAAACTTAAAATTGATCAGAATAAATTACAAAATTGTAGGTCCAACATTTTAAATTTGGTCAATGTTCTTTGAAAAATTGGTTAAAGCAGCAATCTGCTGTGCTTCAGGTTA
>Ga0209743_1000159_pt1 | contig 28110 bp, 22 predicted proteins | sample OlaalgELextract2_FD_187378 | JGI IMG/M metagenome (GOLD analysis project Ga0209743, IMG submission 187378) | Olavius algarvensis symbiont microbial communities from Tuscany, Italy - Type G ELBA extract 2 (SPAdes) (version 2) | ecosystem: Host-associated > Annelida > Digestive system >...
TCATAGGCTCTATATCCTTTCTTAATAAATTGCGTATCTCTCTTATAATGGTTTTTCTGGATTCAGAAAACCGTTAAGAGAGTCAGGATATAAACCTTCCGGACATATGCCCTAATCGGAAATTTCAAATTTCAAACACCAAATCTCAAATAAATCCCAATGACCCAAATTCAAAATTCCAAACCAGTGATCCGTCATTATCCAAACCGCATGAGGTCATTATTGGCGGGCCGGGGGTGTGAAACAAGGTGATTATCATTGGGGTAAGAATTTGGTCTTTGGGTAATGAACATTGGTATTTATTATCTTGTAAGACCTTTTGGTTCAAAAGTTTATCGAGCATATTGACGATACGCTGCAATGCCTTGGCAGTACATGAATAGTTCTTGCCTGGACTGTAAGTTTTTGTTAATTTTGAAATAACTGTGGTGGGTTCAGAGGTTCGGGGTTCAGGGGTTCTGGGTTCAGAGGTTCAGGGGTTCAGAGGTTCCGGGGTTGAGGAGTTCAGAGGTTCAGGGGTTGAGGGGTTCAGAGGTTCAAAGGTTCAGGGTTCAGAGGTTCAAGGTTCAGGGGTTTAGGTTAGGGTTCAAGTTTATATGGTTCAATTTGCCGTTTGCTGTTAGAGTCCAGTCAGATGAAAGAAATGAAACTTCTGGCCATGGTCTCGATATCCGCTGTTGTTGGGTCTCGCAGCTCAAAATGTCATCGGCAAAATGTAGGTTGGATAGAGTGCAACGAAATCCAATCCCGCCTGCGGCGGGACTCAACCCAACCTACGAAATGCAAAGAGATCTGAGAATATACTGACTAATGGACAGCCGGTCTGATCGTGAAAGAAACTTTTAAAAAGCGAATATCGAATATCGAACAAGGAATCATGAATATCGAAGTAAGGTATTCTATCGATTTAAATTTAGCTAAAATAGTCAGAGCGAAGCGATTCCACACTTCATCATTCGATATTTCTTGTTCGATATTCTGCGGTTCGTTTTAAAACTTTCAAGTTTCATAAGGCCGCCTTTGCTCCTCGAGACCATAATTCGCATAACTCAAGGCAGATCCAGTGGACGAGACCAAAAATGAAACCTGTTCAACCAGCGATATCGCCCGGTTATTCGCTGAATGTCGTACAATGGTCAGTCCCCTCGAGCCGGAGTTTGGATTGGCAGGCCTGCTGGCCGACACCTGCAACTGCAGGATTGTCAAAGCCAACAGCCGGCGCCAATTGTATCATCTTCAAACCCCCGAAAATGGGTATTTTCTCAAGTGCAGCACCCTGGTCAGACCCAAAGATCGACTGCGGCACTTTCTTCTGCCGCGTCGGCGCTGGGCCGAGTGGCACAACCTGCATCGTCTGCGACGGGGGCGGGTCCCGTCCGCGCGTCCATTGGCCAAAGGACAGTCCGTATCGGGCCATCCCGGATTTTATTTCATACTCACCCGGCAGGTGGATGGGGTGCACATTCCCCTCAATTGTTTTGACAATGCCTGCAATCTCGGGCAATATGCGGCCTTCTTACATCGAAAAAAAGTTTATCATTCTGATTTCAATCGGAAAAATTTTATATTAAATCCCCAGGGCGAAATATGTCTGCTCGATGCCCAACAGGTTTATTTTCCGCCCCTTATGCCGCGGCGGTGGCGAGTGAAAAATCTCGGCCGCTTGTCTTTTCATTTTTGCACATTGGTCGAGCCGGAGCCGTGGGCGCAACAGCTGATAACGGGTTACAATTGCAGCCCCGGCACGGACATCAGCGCCGGCGAGGTGCTTGCAGCGGCCCGGCGCCATCGGCAACGCCGCTTGCGATCAAGGGCGAAACGCTGCTGCAAAAACAGCAGCGAATTTGAAATTATAAAAAATACGGGCCTGCGCGGATTCAAACAGCGGGATTTCAGCTGGGGACGACAGGAATTGCACCTGGCTGAAAAAAACGGAATTTCCCTCAAAGGGGCCCATGTTATCGCTTACCGCGGGGTATGCCTGAAAACGCACCGCCTGAAATGGCTGCATCAAAATCGTTGCCTGGCCAGTTGGAAAATGTCCCAGGCCCTTGCCGTCCGGGGCATTACCGTACCGCGGGCGCTGGGCTATTTCGAAACCAAGGATCGCCGCTACTTTCTGGCGGAACTGCTGGATGACAGGTTGCACCTGAATGCGTTTTTGTCGGAACTGTCCGAGGAAAGCGTTAAACGGCCGGTGCTCAAAAAGCTCGCTTTATGGCTGCGATTGTTTCATGACACCGATGTGTGGCAACGCGATTTTAAATCCAGTAACATTTTATGCCGCAATTCGGAATTTTATATGGTTGATCTGGACGGTGTCAGGATCCGACGCCTGAGCAATCAAAACAAGATCTACAACCTGGCCCAGCTCAATGCCTCGATCAGCAACAAGGTATCGATTAAGGACCGGCTGCGCTTTTACCGATATTATTCGACCGGTGCCCGGCCGACCCGGCAGCAGCGGCGTGCCGTCTATCGCCAGGTGTGGCATATTTCGAAAACCAAAAATACCAAGATCTATAACCTTGATTTCGATCAACTGCTGGAATCTCAGGTTCAGGCCGGCCCGGTAAAACAACATGAAATCTGTTAGTATTGTTATTCCCAACTGGAACGGCGCGGACCTGTTGCAAACCTATCTGCCGTCCGTAATTCAGGCGCAGGAAAAATATGGCGGCGAAGTTGAGATTCTCGTGGTTGACGATGCCAGTACGGATGCATCCCTCAAATTGCTGCGGGAAGATTTTCCGGATATCAAAACAGTCGTTCACCCGCATAACCGGGGCTTCGGCCAAGCCTGCTGGACCGGGGCACAGGCTGCCGGGCATGCGGTGCTGATCATTCTCAATTCCGATGTCAGGGTGGAACCGGATTTTATCGAACCCCTGGTGCAAGGCCTGGCAGACCCCATGGTGTTTGCGGCATCGCCGCTCATCTTCAATGGCAGCGGCCGGCTCAGCAATGTGACGATCAGTATGCCTTACTTCAAGCGCGGCAAGATTCGCTATAAATCATTTGCCCCCCAATTGCTGCTCAGCAATGGCCCGCGACTGCCCAATCCCTGGTTTACGCTGTTTCCCATCGGGGCCGCGTTTGCCGTTGACCGGGGGCGGTTTATTGAGCTGCGGGGGTTCGACGACTTGTTCAATCCGTTTTACTATGAAGATACGGATCTTGGTTTTCGGGCCTGGCGGCGCGGCTGGCAATGCATCGTGGTTCCCGAATCCCGGGTCACCCATCACCACGCCGGCACCATCGGGCGTTCGTTTAAAAAGTTCCGGGTCAGCACGATTCGCAAACGCAACCGGCTGCTTTACCTGTGGAAAAACCTGACGACGGCCCGGTTGCTGCGGCAGCATCTATTGTTCCAGTTGCTAAGGGTTTGCTATCGGCCCTTTTGCCTGGACTGGATGATACTCCTTGCCACCATTCTGGCTGTTCCGGGGTTCAAGGCGGCCATGCAGCGCCGTCGTCAGGAACAAAAGTGCGTGGTGAATTCCGAGGATAAAATTTTCGAAATCATCAACTCGGCCAATCAGGCCAATCGGCGGGCGATCGAAGATCATGCTGCGTCAGCTGGACTGGAACAGAATTGAATCGGGGCTGGTTGCGCCGGGTAAATTTGGCGTTCTTATTTTATTTCGTCGCAGAAAACCAGGTCCTCTGGGCCTGGTCAGAGCCCTTCGGCTATGCCGTGAATCTGCTGTAAGCGGGAGCGGAATGATGGAATACTGGAATGCTGGAATGCTGGGTCTAGTGGACTGGGATCTATTTTTATAAGGATGGCACGGATCAGTTTGTAAAATAAGACCGTCATCCGCTTTGTATTCCCAATATTCCATTATTCCACCATTCCATTATTCCATTCGGAGTCTAAGGTAAACTCCACCCCTCTGGGGTGAACCAAAGCCGGGTCCTCTGGGCCCGGATCTTTACTTTAGCCACGAATGGACACGAATTAACACGAATACAGAAAAAGCCATAATTGAGTAGACATAAACGCTGCCCGGGCTAAACACCAAATATGTGCCGTTTAAGAAAAGGCCTTCGGTGTTAGGCTTTCGGCCTTAGGTGAAGGCTGAATTTCGATTTTAGTTTTTACATTGTGTATAAAGATTTATGCTCGTCTTAGTAAGTACAAAAACATCAAGCTCATGGACAATGATGACAAATAGCTTTTATTCGTGAACATTCGTGTTAATTCGTGGCTTATTCTAACTCCTAAATTTTCGCCGCAACGCAACTAAAGGAAAACTATTTGAGAGTATTTATCATCGCCAAATCCAAACGGCACACGCGCATTTATTATTATTTCAAAAAGGCCTTTCAGCGCCAGGGGCACCGGACCCGTTGGATCAAGTATCTGAAGCTCAAATCCTACCTGGGCGAGCGGGCGGCCACGGTGGCCGTCGACAAGCTGATGGCCGCCGCCAAGCCCGATCTGCTTTTTTTTCACGGCCGTGATGTTTCCTGCGAGTTGCTGAACAGGGCCAAAAAAAGAATGCCGGTGGTGATGTACTACGACGACTGCATCAAAGGTTCGCGCCGCAGCTTTGAAGCGGTGGTCGAACAGGGCCGGCTGGCCGACATCATGTACCTGACGAACCGGGGAGAAGTCGCGCGGTACCGCGAACTCGGGGTCAATGCCAGGTTTATCACCGGCGGCTGTGATCCGGTGGCCCATCGCATGATCGACAGCCCGGATCCGATGTATCAAAGTGACGTGGCCTTTATCGGAAAGCCCAACACGCCCGAGCGTGCCGAATTCATGCAGCTGCTGGCAAAAAAATTCGATTTGAAGCTGTGGGGATCGGGCTGGGAAAAGTATGGCCTGAACGTTGCCGCCAAAGATGTTTATGCCGCGGAATACCGTCTGATATGTGCCGGCGCCAAGATCATGCTGGGCTGGAACATCGACCCCACCATCGAGCTTTATTTTTCCAATCGGACCTGGTACACGCTGGGCTGCGGTGGTTTTCTGCTGACCGCCTACTCCCCGTCACTCGAGGAGATATTCGGCCGCGGGCGGGAGTTGGACTGGTTTGAGACCGTTGAACAGTGCTATGACAAAATAGCGTATTATCTGCAGCACGACGAAGAGCGCCGCGAAATTGCCGCCGCCGGCTATGATTTCGCGCACAGAAAATACAGCTATGATGCGATGGTGAACCGGATTATCGAGGATGTACAAGAAATGGGTATAAGGTCTAAGGTTTAAGGTTTATGGTGTAGGGTTTAAGGTGTAAGGTTAAGGGAATGGCTTTCGGTGTTCGGTATTCGGCATTCGGTACACCGCACCGCGCAACCCGCAACCCGCGACCAGTGACGAGTGACCAGTAATCAGTAACAAGTATCCAATAACCAGCATCAAACAACCAGTATCGAGCAACCAGTATCGAGTATCGAGTATCGAGAATCCAGCATCGAGGATCAAGTATCCAGTATCAAGTATCCATTATCGAGTATCGAGTATCGAGAATCCAGCATCGAGTATCGAGCATCCAGCATCGAGTATCGAGAATCCAGCATCGAGTATCGAGCATCCAGCATCGAGTATCGAGAATCCAGCATCGAGTATCGAGCATCGAGCATCGAGCATCCAGTATCGAGCATCGAGCATCCAGTATCGAGCATCGAGTATCGAGCATCGAGCATCCAGCATCCAGCATCGAGTATCGAGAATCCAGCATCGAGTAAAATGAAAATACTGCACATCAACACCGAACGGACCTGGCGCGGCGGGGAACAGCAGACCCTGAATCTGCTGGCCGGTCTCAACGCGCGCCGGGTTGACTCCGATCTGGTCTGCCAGCCCGATTCTCCTATGCAGGAAAGGGCGGATGGGGCCGGCATCAATGTTATTCCGATCGGCATGCATGGTGAAATCGATCTGGCAGCGGCGCTTCGGATTCGCAAACTGATCAAGCAGTTTGACTACGATATCATCCACTGCCACACCTCCCACGCGCATTCCCTGGCCTTTCTGGCATCGGTCGGATCCGGCGTTGCCCGGCTGGTGACCCGCCGGGTGGATTTTTCCATTTTTCGTCACAGTTTTCTTAAATTAAGCGGCATCAAGTATCGGTTTATGGCCGACTATTACATCGCCATCTCCCACAAGATCAAAGCGGTGCTGGTCAATGACGGCATTGCCGGTCACCGTATTTTTGTGGCCCACAGCGGCATCGACCCGCAGCGTTTCATGACGGCCGACGGTGGTCGCCTGCGGGATGAATTCAATATCGCAGAAAACCAGCCGGTGATCATCAACGTGGCTCACCTGGCAGGACATAAAGGGCAGATTTACCTGGTGCAGGCGATTCCCCAGGTTCTGGCAAAAATCCCCGATGCCAGGTTTTTTATCGTGGGCAAGGGTGAATTAATGGAAGAATTAAAAGCGGCCGCAACCGGGCTGGGATTAAAAGATGAGCTTGTATTTACCGGCTTTCGCGACGATGTGGCCGATTTTTACCGGATCGCCGATTTATACGTGATGAGCAGCGTGCAGGAAGGCCTCGGCACCGCCGTGCTGGATGCCCTGGCGCTGGCCAAGCCCGTGGTGGCCACCAACTGCGGCGGCCTGCCCGAAATTATCCGTGACGGCCACACTGGGCGCCTGGTGGCGCCGGCCGATCCGGCGGCCCTGGCCAACGGCATCGTTGATATGCTGAGCCGGGCGGAAGCCGCCCAATTAATGGCCCGTCAGGGGCAGGCCATGGTGCAAAAATCCTTTTCCATCGATGCAATGGTTGAAAATAACATTAATATTTATCAAAAAGTGGCGGCCAATGGCTAATCCGGTTAAAATATCAGCAGTCATTATCACCTACAATGAAGAAAACAATATCGATCGCTGCCTGGAATCGCTCACGGCCGTGGCTGATGAAATCGTCGTGGTGGATTCCTATTCCACCGACAACACCGAGAAAATCTGCCGCAGGGTGGGCGTCAAATTTATGCAGCATCGCTTCGGCGGACACATTGAACAGAAAAATTACGCCCTGGGTTGCGCCGAATACGATCATGTCCTGTCGCTTGACGCGGATGAGGTCCTGTCCGAGGAATTGATGCAATCCATTCGGGCCGTCAAAAACAATTGGCGATTTGACGGCTACCGCTTCAACCGGCTGTCACACTATTGCGGCAAATGGATCCGGCACAGCGGTTGGTATCCGGATACCAAACTGCGATTGTGGGATAAAACCAAAGGCCGCTGGGGCGGGGTCAATCCCCATGATCGGGTCGAAATGGATGCGGCCGGCCGCGTGAGTCATTTGACCGGTGATTTGTATCACTATTCCTACCACACCATCCGGGATCACATCGAGCAGATCAACCGCTTTTCCGAAATTGCCGCCCGGGCCGCCCATGCCCGGGGAAGAAAGGCCAACCTGTGGCTGGATATCGTGCTGAATCCGCTGCTGACATTTTTTAAAAAATATGTTCTCAAACTAGGTGTGCTGGACGGATACCAGGGATTCATGATTGCCATTCATACGGCTTACGGCAAATTTCTTAAATACATTAAATTGCGGGAGTTGGAGAGGACGGAATGAGGTTCAGAGGTTCAGGGTTCGGGGGTTCAGAGGTTCAGGGGTTCAGGGGTTCAGAGGTTCAGAGGTTCAGGGGTTCAGGGGATCAGGGGTTCTGGGTTCAGAGGTTCAGGGGTTCAGGGGTTCAGGGGTTCTGGGTTCAGAGGTTCAGAGGTTCAGGGGTTCAGAGGTTCAGGGGTTCAGGGGTTCAGGGGTTCTGGGTTCAGAGGTTCAAGGGTTCAAAGGCCAGGGGGTCAGCTGGTCTGGATTCTATGGTTTGAGGGTCAAGTAGGGCGGGCCTCTGTGCCCGCCCGGTTCTGCCTGACATAATGTCCCTCGATACGGCCGGCGCAAAGCGCTTTTATCGTAGGGTGGGCTGTGCCCACCAAATGTGGCTGTTTTCATCTGCTAAGTTGGGCCAATTCACCCTGGAAGCGGTTTTTCAACCTGGAACGCTGAACCTTGAACCTTTGAACCTTGAACCTTTCAACCTTTGAACCTTAAAACCCTGAACCTCTGAACCTCTGAACCCTGAACCTCTCAACCATCCTCAAACAGCATTCCCTCGATAACCCGACAGGCCTGATCCGTGCCGCCCCGGCGCGGTTCGAAGAACTGCCGGGCTTTTTCGAGCACGGCGGCGCGGGGTTGGGCGGTGTCCAGATCCTGCATGAGCTGCGCCGCGGCCTGCCGCCAATCTTCGGCGACCCGGAGCAAGCCGGCCTCGATGATCTCCCGGCCGACCCAGGCGAAATTTTCCCACGAAGGCCCGCTCACCGGCACCAGGCCACTGACAATCGCCTCCAAAAAGTTCTGGCCTCCCAGCGGCGCCAGGCTGCCGCCGACAAAGGCGGCTTGGGCCCGGCGATAGGCCGGCATCAGTTCACCGAAGGCGTCCCAGATAATGACGGTCCCGGGCGGCACCGGGCTGGAAACAGCCGACCGCAAGACCCAGGACTTTCCTGACCGCGTTAATGCTTCCTGCCAGTAACTCAACCGTTGCATGTGCCGCGGAAAAATACCCACCACCCCCTGCGGATAACGGCGCACAATTTCATCCAGCATCCTGCCGACTTCAGGTTCTTCTTCCTGGCGTACTGAAGCGAAAACAATAAACGGGACGCCGGCCGGCAACAGAGATGCCATCAGGTTTTGATCATCCTCGGCGGAACCAGGAGACGCCAGGCGGTCAAATTTGATATTGGGCATGACATCGACGCCATCCACCCCGAAAAGCCTGCCAAACCGGTCGGCGTCAGCTGCGGATATCGCCAGAATCCTGTCCGGCCGCAGAGTTTGCCAGATTGAAGGCCAGAGATGATAGCGTTTGAGACTCTTGGCGGTGATCCGGCCGTTGACGATAACAATTTTGCAGCGCTGCGCTTTTAAGGCCCGCAGCAGTCCGGGCCAGATTTCCGTTTCCAGCAGTACCGTGACTTTTGGACGGATGCCGGCGACGGCCGCCGCCATCTTGGACGGCTGGTCGAAGGGGAAATAGCACACCGCCGTCTGCATCTGATGCTTGCGGCGGTTGAAGGTCGGCAATGCCTCATTCAGAATGTCGACTCCCTGGCGCGTGTTGGAGGTCAGCAGGATTTTGATCGGACGCGCCGTCTGAAGTCTTTGCAGAATTTCCAGGGCCAAAAAGGACTCACCGACCGAAGCGGCTTGTATCCAAAGATCAGCCTGCTCCGGCAAGCTGTCTTTCAACGTCCACTGATCATAGCCATCGGCCAGGCGCTGATTTATTTTGAGCCAGGGCCGGGCGATGCGCCAGCATATTTCGTATAACCCGAAAGCGGTTTTGTGGTGCAGGTTCATTGACACGGTTCGAGGTTCAGCGGTTCAGAGGTTCAGGGTTCAGGGTTCAAAGGTTCAGAGGTTCAAGGTTCGGAGGTTCAAGATTCAAGGTTCAGGGTTCAAATGTTCAAGGGTTCAGAGGTTCAAGGTTCAGGGTTCAAAGGTTCAAGGTTAAAAGGTTCAGGGTTCAAGGTTCAGAGGTTCCAAAGCAGTGCCTATCTGACATAATTTGCTTATTTTCACAATGCCCGAATCGCTTTTATCACGCTTCCAGCGTGACTCGATATTCTGCAGTTCCCATTTAGTGTTTCGCTTGAGCGCGCTTCCGGCCGCGGGTGTCCAGTCTGATCGAGGATAGAAACAATATTCTCATATGCTATTAACTCAGCGACAAATTACGTCATTCCGGCCGCAGCGTAGCGGAGAGCCGGAATCCAGACAACATCTCGATATTACTGGATTCCCGCCTTCGCGAGAATGACCGGAAGATAACTAAAAAATACACTATTTAACCGCCGGTTTAATAACGTAGGGTCGGCCAGCGTGCCGACCATTTTTGCGGGCACGGTGGCCCGCCCTACGGCTATGTAAACTGCTGTTTCATGTAAGGTGTCCTGCGGCTGGAAGTTAAGGCGTATATCCTGACACCTGAACACTGACACCTGAAACCTTCAGTGTAGTTTCACAAAAGCGCGGCCTCCGGCCAAAAAAACGGCCAGTCTGATCAATGAAAAGAAACTAACGAACGTCGAACATCGAACGTCGAACATCGAACTTCGAATAATGTATTCTGTCTATTTAAACGACTGAGCGAAGCGATTCCATCATTCGTCAATCGACATTCGACATTCGTCATTCCAATGTTTCATAAGAGACGCTCGGACTCCTTTAAGCTTAAAATTTCTTTATGGCAGGGCTTAACCCGGTAGACTCCACGTCCAAGCTGAATAGTATTGAAAAGCGGTTCGTGTGTCAAATAATTCGATTGCGGAATTCAGTTTGCGGTTTGCGGAATGAAAATCCGCGGTTTCACATACTATCCTATTTTATTGAAATTCTCGAAACATTGACAGTTCGGGTGTTCTCTGCTACTCGTAGGGCGCAAATTACCGGGCCTGAACCTTGAACGGGGAACCTTACAAAAAACAATTGGCTCAAATATGAGAGATTCGAAAACCAAACGTCATACGAAATACGCGATGGCCCTGGGACGCGTCATTGGAACGCTGGCCTATCTGATCGATGCTCCGCATAGACGTATTGCTATGAGGAATTTGCGGTTGGCTTTTCCGGATTGGTCACCGGAAAAAATCCGGCAAACCGCCAAACGCGTTTTTCAACATTTTGGTACGACTTTCGTAGAGGTTTGTCAGCTGGCGACCTATTCAAAAGGCGATGTTATGGCGCGGGTGCAGGTTGTCGGTGTGGAACGCTGGCAGCAGATGCTGGATGGAAACCAGGGTTTAATCCTCGTGTCGGCCCACCTGGGAAACTGGGAGTTCGGGACCCAGGTCACGGCCTGCTTTATGCAAAAGCCCACGCTGGGTGTCGTTAAAAAAATTCGGTTTAAACCGCTAAACCAATGGGTGCACAACCTGCGAACCCGATTCGGAATCCATGTTATCTATAAAAAAGGCGCCCTGCCGGATATGCGCCAGGCACTGCGCGGCAACGGCGTCGTTGGATTGCTGGTGGATCAGAGCAGACGCAAGGAAAGTGTCGATGTCACTTTTTTTGGTCATCGGGTGCCGGCTACACCGGCCGCTGCCTTTCTGGGCCTGCGCTGCAAAAGTCCGATTTTGCCTGTTTTTTGTGTGCGGGGAGACTCCGGGCAATTGACAATACAAGTCGACGATCCCATCGAGCTTAAGCGCAGCGGCAATCTACGGGCCGATATCCAGGCCAACACCCAGCTGATAACCGATGCCGTCGAACGCATGATTCGAAAATACCCCGAACAATGGTTCTGGGTTCATAAACGCTGGAAGAAATACTATCCCCATATATATCCCAAGTATCACTTGAAGCGACAGCGGCGACGGGCCAAGGAGCAGCAGCGGGAGCATGATAAAACATAACGGCTTTCGGCGTTCGGTATTCGGCTGACGGCTAAACCCAAAAGGTATATGGTATAAGGTATATGGTTTAAGGTGTATAGTATCGGGAAACGGCATTTGGCTTGCGGCGCACGGTAAAAAATGTTTAAGGTTAAAGATGGAAGGTGGAGGGTATCGGGTTGAAGGTAATATAGATAGAAGACGTCAGGCTTAAGAATAAAGATTCAGAGCCTATCGAGTGGCTTGGGTTGATTGCGTTGATTGGTTCACTGTTCCGCATTTTCTCAACTTCTCAACTTCCCAGTTTCTTCACTTCTGTCCTCTGTCATCTGTCCTCTGACATCTGACTTCTGTTTTCTGACACCTGACACCTGACACCTGAAACCTTCAATTCATTATCTTCATATAGGAAAATGAACCAGTTATAGATTATATATGGTGACGTCAAACCTCAAAGTCCTACACCTCCTCAGCAACTGGAAATGGACTGAAATATCCGAACCGGCCGTGGAACTGGCGCTGGCCCAGCAAAAACTCGGTGCCGAAGTTGAGTTTGTCTGCGGACGCGGACCCGCCGATCGATCCAAACGCCGGGTTGACTACAATGCCCGTCGCAAACACCTGGATCCGATTCACGTGCTGGAAATGCCCAAACACTTCAGGTTTCTGCCGGCTTGCCAAGATTATGCAGCACTGCGTGCCATGTTGAAACGGTTTGTACCGGATGTCATTCACTCCCATAAAGGCAACGCCCACCTGATGGGATTTTTAAGTCGGGGCATTTCAAAATCCCCCATTATCGTAAATAGCTGCTATCAGTCCGATGGTCCGCCCCAGGGCTTCAGATCCAGGCTGCTCTATAAATTGGGTACCGAAGGACTGGTGGTTATCAACGAGCGCAGCCGGCGAGCAGCCCTGGATCACAACGGGTTTGCGTCCGGCTCCGTCCAGGTGATCGAGCCGGGGATCGATCTCGAGCGCTTTTCGCCCGGGCGCAGGATTTCGGTAGATACGCAAGATTTTGGTATTAGTCCGGGATCCTTCGTGGTCGGGGTTGTCAGCCGCATCAGAGACAGCCGCCGTTTGGATATTTCTTTGAAGGCGCTCGCGGCCCTGGCCCAAGCATATCCGCAATTACAGCTATTGCTGGTGGGACGCGGACGGGACGGGGCGGTGGAAAAGGTGGTGGAGCAGCCGGCGCGGGAAATGGGCATCGGCGACCGAATCGTATTGGCGGGATACTGCGAAGCCGATCGCCTGGTGGCCGCTTATCGCGCCATGGATGTGCTGGTCTATGCCAAAGCCGGGTCGGATAAATCATGCCGCACCGTGCGCGAGGCCATGGCCGCCGGGCTGCCCGTTATCGCGCCGGCTGCCGGCTTTTTGCCTGAACTCATCGAAGATCAAGTCACGGGTCATTTGATGGATCCGGCCGGGCAGAACCTGGCCCAAATCCTCGAAGCGCTTATATTGGACGGAGACAAACTGAAAGCCATGGCGCATAAAGCGCTGGAGACCGCGGGTCATAGATTTTCCCCGCTGCTACAGGCTGAGCGGACGCTGGCTTTTTATCGAAAAATTATAGAGGGGATAAAGAAGTAAAAGGCTGGGAGGCTAGAAAGCTGGGAGGCTGGGAAGCTAGAAAGCTGGGAGGCAGGGAAGCTGGGAGGCTGGGAGGCAGGGAGGCTGGGAGGTTGGGAGGTTGGGAGGCTGGGAAGCTGGGAGGCTGGGAGGCAGGGAAGCTGGGAAGCTGGGAGGCCGGGAGGCTGGGAGGCCGGGATGCTGGGAGGCTGGGAGGCTGGGAGGCTGGGAGGCTGGGAGGCTGGGAGGCTGGGATGCCGTGAAGCTGGGAAGCTGGGAGGCTGGGAGGCTGAGAGATTTGTGAGACAGGAAGGCGGAAGAATATTATAAGCAATTACAACGATTTTCGTCGTCTTCGTCCTTCAGGCCTTCAAGCTTTCCAGCCTGCCGGCCTTCAAGCCCTTTTGCTTTCCAGCCTGACGGCCTTCAAGCCCTTATGCTTTCCAGCCTTATAGCTTCCCGGCTTGCCAGCCCATTTCAAATTTGAGCCGAACGATAAACACGAAACTTTCCCACATTCGGGGTTATAATGGGTAAGCATAAGGTCTGCGTTGAAAAAATCGATTGTGCGAAAATCGAAAAAATCGAGGACATCCTGACGGATATCTGGGCCGCCGGCAGTGCGGCAAAGGCCAAGACGATTTTTGAATACCAGTGGGAGCGCGATGAAGCCCACTGCGGTCTCATTTTAGTGGATGGCGACCGTACCGTTGGATTTCTCGGAATGATTTTCAGCCACAGGATGATTGATGACAAGGTTGAAAAATTCTGCAACCTGACTTCCTGGTATGTGCATAAGAAGTATCGCAGTCGCGCGATTTTTATGATTTCTGCGTTGCGTCTGATGAAGGATTACACGATTACAGACCTGTCCCCGGCCAGGCATGTTTATGAAATCCAGAAAAACCTTGGATTTAAAGACCTGGATGCCAGTGGACGTCTGCTCATGCCTGTTGGCCGGCGGCTCCTTCAACCAAAATACGCGGTGACGAATTTGATGCATGATACTTCAGTCATCGAGAAAAAACTTGAGGCACAGGATCTGAGAATTTTCAAGGATCATCAGCCCTATGAATGCTCTCATTTTTTAATGAGCGGTCGGGACCGCTATTGCTACATAATTTATACGAGACTCAAAAGAAAGCGCCTGGCCTACGCCCATTTGCACTACATCAGTGACTCTGACCTATTCGGGCAGGCTTATCGCGACATCCGCAAATCAATTCTTTCCCAGGCCAAGGCCTATTTTCTCGTGATTGACTCAAGGTTGGTTAAAAACCTAAAACTGCCCGTCAGTATCTGTCTGCCATACCGGGCACCAAAGCAGTATCTGTCCGCAACGCTCAAGCCCGAACAAATCGACAATTTGTACTCCGAGATTGTGATGCTCAACCTGCGCACCCATCCGCGCTTCAAGTACCTGTTGCGCGATCTCTGGCGCAGGATCTCTCGATTTGGGAATTGAGATTTCGGATTGCGAATTGTTTGGTGCAGTGCTTGGCGCTATTTGATTGCGGATTGTTGAATTCGGGTTGAAAAAACCGGATCGTAAGAATTTCTAATAACCAATAACTAATAACCAATATCCTCAGCTTTTACTTGTCCTCCGACCTCACACCTCTGTCTTCCGTCATCTGTCCTCTGTCCTCTGACCTCTGACCTCTGTCCTCTGTCCTCTGTCCTCTGACCTCTGACCTCTGACCTCTGACCTCTGTCCTCTGACCTCTGTCCTCTGTCCTCTGACCTCTGTCATCTGTCCTCTGATTTCTGACATCTGACCTCTGACTTCTGTCCTCTGTCCTCTGACATCTGTTCCTAATCTAGCGCGCCGTCCGCACCCAGGGCAGCGGGTAGTACTTGGCCAGCTTGAACACGGTGGCGCGGCGGCTCCAGGTGACCCGCGGGATGCGCAACCAGTCGATGTCGGTCGATACAATCTTTTGCTTGCGGGTAGTAAAGGCCAATCGATAGCCGGCCTCTTTTACCAGCTGCCTGATCGTTTCCGTCGTGTTGCCCCAGGGATAGGCCAGGTAGTCAATTGCCACGCCGAGAGTGTCCTCCAGCATGTCCTTGGCGAGAAAAATCTCCCGTCGCAATTCATCGCCACCGGTCTTGGTAAAATTCAGGTGGCGGTAGCCGTGGGCGCCGATTTCGACGAGGCCGGTGTCGATCATCATCTTTAGTTGGGTGAGATCGAGATGACGACGGCCGGGGGCGGAAGGGTGGGTCGAAAAACGGCTCTCGCGGCCGATCAGGCCGGCAATGACAAAAATGGTCAAAGGGATTGCCTGTTGTTTTAAATGGGGGAATACATGCTCGGCAATCGATACCAGGGCATCGTCGAAGGTCAGCACGGCCGATCGTTTGGGGATTTTTTTGTGACCCAGCAGCCAGGCAAGCAGGTCGCTCATCGGTATGAACTGCACGCCCATGCGCTGCAACCATCGCAGCTGATGCAGGAACGTGTTCAGGTCTACCGTGCCCCGCTCCTGCTGACCGGCCGGCAATGGAACGACGTTATGACAAGTGTAGATGACGCAGCCCATACTGTTTTAATTTCACCATATTTGATATTCTGGATTCTTTCAAGCCTGGACCTTCGAACCGGCAACTCTCTTGTGAAACTTCAGGGAATGACTAATGAATAATGAATAATGACGAATGATGGAATCGCTTCAGGCTTCGCCTTCGGCTACGACCCGACACGTCGCTCAGTCGTTTTAAATAGATAGAATACATTATTCGATGTTCGATGTTGGACGTTCGATGTTCGACGTTCATTAGTTTCTTTTCTTTGATCAGACTGGCCGTTTTTTTGGCCAGAGGCCGCACTCTTATGAGGCTACATTTTAAAGTTAGAGTTGGATCCGTCATGGGTTATTTTGCATTTTGTAGGTTGGGTTGAGCCGGCTCCAAGTTTTGTTGGGTTTCGTTGCACTCAACCCAACCTACATTTTGCCGGTGTTATTACGAAATGCGAAACCCAACATCGACCTGTCCTTTAGCCGGAGGCTGCCGCTCGTGTGAAACTACTTGGAATCATGAATGTCGAATGTCGATTGCCGAATGACGAAGTGTGGTTTCGCTGCGCTCCATTTTTTTTAAAATAGACCGGTCGAAATAAACGCTCACGACGGGCAGATTACTTTCCATCGACCTTTGACATTCATTATTCGATATTCCGGATTCCTTGAATCCTGAACCTCTCGTACGAAACTTCATCGAAGTATATGAGTTTAGGCGATTATATATGCATGAACCACGAAATACACGAAAGACACCAAAATACGGAAAAAAACCATCATAGGCTTTTGTGTGTTTCGTGCATTTCGTGGTTTATCTGGCCTGAAACATTTAGAAAGTTTCTTTTTCGATCTGACCGGCCATTCGATCGGCTGGCGGCCGGGCTGAACCCTGAACCCTTGAACCTTGAACGCTGAACGGTCCCCTTCACAACTTCCGCAACCCGTTTTTACAGACCACCTCCGGGTCCGGAAATTTAAAATAGGGATGTTCGCTTTGATCGATTATCTGCGGGGCGGTGCGCCATTTTTGCACCTGATGATATAAATGATAAGCCCGGGCCTTGGTCTGCAGCGGTACCGCCCGGTAGGAACCTTTGACGAGCCGGTTTCGCAGATCGGAGTCGCTTTTATTGTAGCCCGCGTAGTTTTCATCATAGCCGTTTATATCCAGAAAGACGTCCCGGTTGACAGCACAATTGCCGCCCCAGATCTTGGGCTTGCGGAATTTGAATGCGATATAGAATTTGCTTTTCCAGTAGCGCTTGAAATTGCGCCTGGCCGAGCCCTTTTTCAAATTTCGCGATCGGGCCGCCCCGGCCCAGAATTGCTCCTGGGAGAAGGACTGCCGTTTTTGCAGCATCGCCTCTGACAACGGTTGGTTCAAATAATAGACTCCGCCGAGGTAAAAGGAACCCGGCGTGAAGTTAGCGGCATAGGTCGCCAGCAGATTGGGTGCCGGGATGCAGTCGCTGTCCAGAAAAAGGATGATATCACCATCGGCCCGGCGGCTGCCTTCATTGAGAATAAACACCCGACGATAATTAAGGTGCTCATGCCAGCAGTGCTGGATGTCCAAGTCCCTGTGATCCGAACGTGCCCTTGTGATCACATCCTCTGTATGATCCGTTGAGCCGTCATCGGCCACGATAACTTGCCAGGCGCCCGCATAGTCCTGCGCTGCCAGGCAGGCCAGGCTTATTCTCAAATAGTCCGCCCGGTTATAAGTGGCCACCACGGTGGATATTGCGGGGAGTTTTGTGTCGCGGGTTTTCATAATGTTTAAAGAACGATGGTGTTTAAAGGATCTGATTCTAATACCAGCCAAGAAAATGATCTAAAATGATCTAAAATAAAAAAATGACTAAAATTGCGGAGTCGCTGCGCTCCATCTTCCAAATATGGATGCGTCGGATTTGGCAGCCGGCAGGCTTACCCCCGTATTTGCATAAATTAATGATGCAAATGTACATCCATCCTTATAAATACAACTATGATTCGATACTAGGACGGTATTGCCGGATCTCACCCCGGGTTGATTCTCGTGTTTTTATTGTAGGGTGGGCTGCGCCCACCTTCGACCTTCAGATTCAGCGCCATTTGGTGGGCACCCGTCTTCGTCACGTTTGCAGCGTGACTTCGCCGCTGCACGTGCAGCCCACCCTACAATAAAAAATTTTGCATCTTTCGATTAAAACTTGACCTCTAACAATCTTTAAAGTAATTTGCAACCCTCCTAACCCGGACAAGCCGGAATTGAATATTGAATATTGAAGTTTGAAGATTGAAGATTTGTGGTATCGCTTCGCTCTGTCTATTATATCTCTATCTATCGATTAACTAAAAAGTTGACGCCAACATTAATCTTTATAAATGCCCGTATAACATGGGTTTACAGAGAGGCCGAAGAATGGTTTGCACATTTTGAGCAAACCTGAATTGGTATCTGCCTAAACCCTAAACCTTAAACCCTAAACCTTAAACCCAGAACCTTGAACCCAGAACCCAGAACCTTGAACCCAGAACCTTAAACCCAGAACCTTGAACCCAGAACCCAGAACCTTGAACCCAGAACCTTAAACCCTGAACCCTTGAACGGTTATATGCCCATGCAGCAGGTGATCCAAATCCTTGGCGATTATATTAAGGAGCAGTACAACGCTAATCTGAATAAACAGGAAAATATATTCGAATCCGGCATCATCGATTCGCTGGGCTTTGTCAATCTGATTGGCTTCATCAGCGAAACCTTCGGCATCGAATTCGAGCCCGACGATCTGATCGAGGATAATTTTTATTCCCTCGAGCGCATGGCGCAATTTATCGGTCAGAAAAAAGAATGAAACCATTTCTCGTCCAACATTTCTTAGACGCAACCGCTGAAAAGTTCCCGGACAAAATTGCCGTCAAGCACGGGAATGACGCGATCACGTTTGGACAGCTGCAGGCCGACGCCGGAGCTCTGGCCGGCGGCCTGCAGGCACTGGGTCTCGGCAAGGGTCAGCGGGTCGGGATATTGCTCGATAAATCCATCGCGCAGGTCGCTGCCATCCTTGGCGTGCTGCGGGCCGACGGCATTTTTGTGCTGATCAATTCAATCTTGAAGGAAAACCAGATTCGGCACATTCTCAACGATTGCGGGATCAAACTGATCATCGTATCTGAAAAATTTCGCAGCCGCGTTCAAAATGTCATCAGCGACACCGGCCTTGAAATCGTCCTCACGGAAGCCGATCTGGATGACATGGCCCGAACCAATGCCGGCAAAATTGGGCCGGATTCAAACACCGGCGAAGATATTGCCAGCATCATCTACACCTCCGGCTCCACCGGTCTGCCCAAGGGGATCGTCATTTCCCACTGCAACCTGATCGAGGGCGCCCGGATCGTCAGCCACTACCTGGGAATCACGCCGGCTGAGCGTATTCTGGGGCTGCTGCCGTTTAATTTCGACTACGGGCTGAACCAGCTCATCTCTACTTTATACAAAGGCTGCACCATTGTCCTGTTTCAATTTTTCATGCCCAGTTCCCTGCTCAAGATATTAATCGATGAGAAGATTACCGGGCTGCCGGCCATCCCCACTATCTGGTCGGCGGTGTTCAATCCGCAAATGTGCAAAATAGATCCCGATCAGCAATACCCGGACTTGAGATACATCAGCAACACCGGCGGCAAACTGCCGGTGCCCATGGTAAGAAACATCCGGCGGCTTTTCCCGGCCGCCAAACTGTTTCTGATGTACGGCCTGACCGACGCATTTCGCTCCACTTATCTCGATCCCGCCGAAGTGGATCAACGGCCGGACTCCATCGGCAAAGCCATTCCGAATGTCTGGGTGGAGGTGGTCGATGAGAGCGGCCGAAAATGCCGGGCGGGGGAAGTCGGCGAGCTGATTCACGGCGGCGCCTGTGTGAGCCGGGGATATTGGAACAATCCCGAACTGACCGACCGGGCCTTTCGACCCAATCCGTTTTTGCCCCCGCCAAATCAGTTTCTCGACCGCGTCGTTTACTCAGGTGACCTGGTCAAAAAAGACGACCAGGGTTTTCTGTACTACGTCGGACGCAAGGATGCGATGATCAAAAAAGAAGGATACCGGGTATCACCGACCGAGGTCGAAGAATTACTGATGGCCCATCCGGATGTCTATGAAGCCGTTGTTTGCAGTCTCGAGATCGAGGCCGCAAAAATCGGAATCCTGGCGCTGGTTAGCGGCAGGCAGGAAATCGACCCCGGGGAGCTGATCAAATTTTGCCGCCGCCAGGCCCCCGAATATCTGATACCGGACCGAATCATGGTAATGGACCGTTTCGATCGAACCGAGACCGGCAAAATCAATCGTACTCGGGCCATCGAGGAGGCTTATGCAAAAATTGACCGCTGACCTGCTGCAGGCGGCGCAGCGTTTTGGAACGCCGCTGTATGTTTATGACTTCGATGCAATCGCATCACGGCTGGCTGCCATGCGTTCGCTGTTCGATCCCCGGGTAAAACTATTTTATGCCGTTAAGGCCAATTCCAATCTGCATTTGCTGGCAAACCTGAAACCGCTGGTCGACGGCCTGGATGTTTCCTCCGGCGGAGAAATCCGGCAGGCCCTGCTGGCGGACTACCGGGGCGGCGACCTGAGCTTTGCCGGTCCGGGCAAAACCAGCGGCGAGATAGCCTTGGCCCTGGGCCATGACTGTGGGTCGCTGAGCATCGAATCGGCTGATGACTTGGCCCGGGTTATCGAATCCTGCCGCCAGACGGGGCGACCAGCCAATATCTCCCTGCGCATCAATCCGCTGACCCCGGTCAAGGAGTTTGCCGTCAAAATGGGCGGCCAGCCGACCCCGTTTGGCGTTGACGAGGAGCATGCGGCCGAAATAATTGCAGCCATCAAACAAAATGATGATGTATTGAATTTTTGTGGATTTCACATTTACGCCGGTACCCAGTGTTTGAGCATTGACGGATTAACCCAAAATATCGCCAACGTGCTGCAGGTAGTTGAAAAGCTCTGCCGAGAAAATGATCTGGCACCGGTCAGAATTAATTTCGGCGGCGGCCTCGGCGTCCCATATTTCAGCTCCGATGCCGAATTCGATCTGGCGAAATTTGCCGAGTTCGTGAATCGGACCCTGGCGCAGTATGCCGGACGGCAACCGCAGCCAATCGATTTTATTCTCGAATTGGGCCGCTATATCGTCGGCCCCTTCGGTTACTATTTATCCCGGGTGCAGGCTTTAAAGGAATCCCGGGGTCGAAAATTCGTGATCCTCGACGGCGGCATGCACCATAATCTGCCCCCCAGCGGTAATTTCGGCCAGATCATCAGCAAAAACTATGCAATTCAAAATTTAAGCAAACCGGCGGCAGCCAGAGACAAAGTCGATATCGTCGGCTGCCTGTGCACGACTTTAGACCGCCTGGCCAACCGGATCGAAATCGAATCGCCGGCAGTCGGCGATGTGCTGGCAGTTAAAAACAGCGGGGCCTACGGGCTGACCGCATCGCCGGTTTATTTTCTGGGCCATGAGACGCCGGCCGAAGTGATGATAATAGACGGCCGGGCCGAACTGGTTCGGGACCGCAAGGACATTACCCAATTCAATTAGTCGCTCCATTTATTTCGTCGCAGAAAACCCGGTCCTCTGGGCCAGGTCGGAGCCCCTCGGCTATGCCGTGAATCTGCTGCAAGCGGGAGCGGAATGATGGAATTCTGGAATGCTGGAATGCTGGGTTTAGTGGACTGGGATCTATTTTTATAAGGATGGCACGGATCAGTTTGTAAAATCAGACCGTCATCCGCTTTGTATTCCCAATATTCCATTATTCCACCATTCCATTATTCCATTGGGAGTCTAAGGTAAACTCCACCATTCTGGGGTGAAATCAAAGCCGGGTCCTCTGGGCCCGGATCTTTACTTTGCTGATGAAAACCGGGTTATTAGGGCCAGGTCAGGGGCAATCGGCTGATTACATCTGTCCAACTATCTGTGGTTTCAGGTGTCGGGTGTCAGGTGTCAGTAAAAACCGAAACCTGAGTCCTAAACCCTGATTGGGTTAGGTAGGAAAGTCGCCAGCGGTGAAAGAAAGTCCAATTCATGATTCACTTCGATCCAGCGGATAGATTTCAGTTGCCGACACCTGACACCCGACACCTGAAACCTGAACACGGCTGGCAAAATTTATCACCTTCATCAACTCCTCGGGGTGCCCAATGTCGCGCTCTCCATTCTCGGGTTCTACGCGGTTTGCCGGGTTGCAATTGATAAGGTGCTGAAAAAATGAAAAAAGATAGCTGAAAAGACCGGTTCAGCGCAGATTATCCCCGAATATTTCCTATAATATCGAACCAGACTGAATTTTTTGCTTGATATCTTCTGATTTCTGCAATAGAAATAATTATTCTTTAACCAGGGGCTACCAGACGCTATTTAAACAAATTGGTCCTCTGGTCACTGAACCAATGTTCATAAAGGTAGCCCTCCTGCCTTTTTCCCGGTGCTTCCCCGGCGTCCGCAACCGGCGGCTGGCCATGGTCAGACCTGTTTGATTCAACTTATAAACCATTAAAAACCATTTTCTAGGAGATAGATATGGCGATCAGTCAAGAGCTTTTAGATATATTAGCCTGTCCGAAATGCAAGGGAGATATTTATCTGAATGACGCGCAAGACGGTTTGATCTGTGACCAGTGTCAACTGATGTATGAAATTCGGGACGATATTCCGATCATGCTGATCGATGAGGCTAAACCGCTGGGAGGCGAGTAGGCTGGGAAGCTGGGAGGCCAGGAAGCTGGGAAGCTTGGAGGCTGGGAAGCTGGGAGGCCAGGAGGCTGGGAAGCTGTGAGGCTGGGAAGCAAATAGGCTGGAAAGCTGGGAAGCAAACAAGCTTGGAGGCTGGGAAGCTGGGAGGCCAGGAGGCTGGGAAGCTGCGAGGCTGGGAGGCAAATAGGCTGGGAAGCTGGGAAGCAAACAAGCTTGGAGGCTGGGAAGCTGGGAGGCCAGGAGGCTGGGAAGCTGCGAGGCTGGGAGGCAAATAGGCTGGGAAGCTGGGATGCCGGGATGCTTGTAAGCAGGGAATCTGTAAGTTTGCTGACATCATCGCCTGCCGGCTTTCAGGCCTCCAAGCCTCCAAGCCTCCGAGCCTGCCAGCCTCCAAGCATTCCAGCCAATTTGTATTCCTTGGCAGCGGTGTCAAACCTATTTATCCAATAACTGATAACCAATAACCAGTAACGAATCACATGAGCAATCCCCGTGAACCGATGCCGGCCAAATTGGTCATTGGGCTTTTCATGAAAGACAGGGCCCTGTTCGCGCCGTTGGCTGACGATCTGGCGGCCGGTTTTGGTTCGGTTGACATCGTCAGCTCGTGGATGGCGTTTGACTACACCACGTATTATGAGCCCGAAATGGGAACGCCGCTTTTTCGCCGGATGCTGACGTTTAAAAACCTGATTCGCCAGGATCAACTGCCTGAAATTAAGTTGACCACCAATCGCCTGGAGCAGTCCCTTGCACAAAACGGTCTTCGCAGGGTCAATATCGATCCGGGGTATTTACTCTTCGAGCGATTTGTGCTGGCTACCGGGAAAAATTTCAGCCACCGAATTTATATCGGCAGCCGAATTTATGCGGATTTAACCCTGATTTATCAACGAGGCCGCTTTCAGAAACTGGATTGGACTTTTCCGGATTACGCGGATGAGCCGATGCTGCAATTTCTAACCCGGGTCCGGCGCAAGTATGCTGTCGATGTAAAAACGAACTAAAAAGGAGACTCTACAAGCCATGATCAAAAGCATGACCGGCTATGCGGCGGCTGAGGTGACAGTCGAAGATATCACCGTTGCGGTGGATATTCGCGCATACAACAGCAGGCATCTGGATATCGTCCTGCGGTTGCCCTCCAGCTACCTGGCGCTGGAGGATAAAATGAAAGGGGTCATCACCAGGCAGATTGTCAGAGGCCGGTTGGAGGTCAAGGTCCAGGTCAAAGACACTTCCGAAGGAAATGTGGCCTTTGAAATCGACTGGAGCCGAGCCGAAGCCATGCATGGCGCCCTGGCCCAATTAAACGAAAAACTTGATCTTAAGCACGACGTTTCCATCGACCACTTGCTCAGCGTGGGGGGGATGATCAAACCGGCCGAAAGGGTGGATAACTCCGATGGAATATGGCTGGCGGCCGAAGAGTGTCTCAGCCTTGCCCTGAATGATCTTGAAGCTATGCGCAGCAAGGAGGGTGAGTTCATTGCCGACGACTTGTCGGACCGCCTGGATTTCATCGCAACGTGCCTGGTAAAAATTAAATCCGATTCAAGCAATCTGATCGTCCAGTACACGGAAAAGCTAAAGGAGCGCATTGCCGCCTTAACCCAGGAGACAGTTGAGCTCGATCCCGGACGGCTGGCCCAGGAGGCCGCCTATCTGGCGGACAGAAGCGATATCTCCGAGGAAGTTGTCCGGGCCGAAAGCCATGTCCAGCAGTTTCGACATATTATGGATTCAGAAGAGCCCGGCGGCCGAAAACTTAATTTTCTGATGCAGGAGCTTCTTCGGGAATTCAACACCATTGGATCCAAGATCGGCCATGCGGATACCGCCCACCGGGTTGTCGACGTCAAAGCCGAGCTGGAAAAAATCAGAGAGCAGATTCAAAACGTGGAATGAACCTGTTTCTGGGGGGGCGTAAGGTTGAAATCAAGGGTAAATTAAGCAGAAAACAGAAAAAGCGGAGGTAGAATGGATCAAAATTTATTAAACATTGGCTTTGGGAGCACCGTGATTTCCGATCGGGTGGTGGCGATCGTTTCGCCGAATTCAGCACCCATGAAGCGGCTCAAAGATGAGGCCCGGGATGAAAATCGCCTGATCGATGCAACCCACGGACGCAGGACCCGCTCCATCATCGTGATGGACAGCAATCACGTGGTGCTGTCGGCCATTCAGGCCGAGACGATTTCGCAGCGCTATGCCACGCAGAAGGAGTCGTCATAATTACTCCGCCCCGATAATTGCAAAAACAGGCCGGTCATTATTGTTGTGGGCCGATTGAACTTGATGAGATCGTTTTGTGGTTTTCCGGACGGAATATTTCTTTCGTCGCAGAAAACCTGGTCCTCTGGGCCAGGTCAGAGCCCCTCGGCTATGCCGTGAATCTGCTGCAAGCGAGAGCGGAATGATGGAATACTGGAATGCTGGAATGCTGGGTTTAGTGGAATGGGATCTATTAGTATAAAAATGGCACGGATCAGTTTGTAAAATCAGACCGTCATCCGCTTTGTATTTCCAATATTCCATTATTCCAACATTCCATTATTCCATTCGGAGTCTAAGATAAACTCCACCCCTTGGGGTAAAATCAAAGCCGGGTCCTCTTGGCCCGGATCTTCACATTTTCGATATGAAACTTTTTCATGCGGATTAATTCGACTATGAGCCAGGGAAAATCCCGCAAAAACAAATCATGTGCCGCAACACGGGTGCCTGTCGGAACCGGCCATCTATTTGTGTTGTCGGCGCCTTCCGGGGCCGGGAAATCCACCCTGTGCCGGGCCCTGCTGGATCATTTTCCGGATATGCAGTATTCGATATCCCACACAACCCGGCTGCCACGCCAAGGGGAGCAGGACGGCGTCCACTATTATTTCATCGGCCAGGACCAATTCAAGCAGGGAATTGAACAGGGGCGGTGGGCGGAATGGGCCAAAGTTCATGACAATTTCTACGGTACCTCGGCCGACCTGCTGGACGACAAGCTCAACGCCGGATGTAAAATATTGCTCGACATCGATGTCCAGGGAATGCGCCAGATCCTGCAGAGATATCCCGACGCGGTCACGATATTCGTGATGCCGCCGTCGCTTGAAACCCTGCGAACCCGGCTGGAATCCCGCGGTACCGACAGTCCTGAGGTCATCGATGTCCGCCTGAAAAATGCGCAAAAGGAGATGGCCCAAAGAGACCGGTTCCGCCATATTATTATCAACGATCAGTTGGCGGATGCCATCGCGCAGTTGATCGGCATTGTCGAGAAATATCGTTCGTGAAAACCGAAGTCCTATACGGGATCCACCCGGTGTACGAAGCCCTGTCGGCCGGACGCCGGCGGATTTACGGCATCTTCCTGGCCCAAGAAAAGAAAAACGTCCGTCTCAAACCGATCCTTTCCCTGGCGGAATCGCGCGGTATTTCCCGGCAAACCCTGGCAGCCGCTGAATTCAAAGCACTGGTCGGCCCGGTCCTGCACCAGGGCGTGGCGGCCAGGGTGAGCCCCTATCCCCTGATCCCGTTGAATGAAATTCTGCTATCGTCCCGTGCCGGGAACGATCATTTTTTTCTGCTGATGTTGGACAACATCGTTGATCCCCAGAATCTGGGCGCGCTGATTCGAACCGCACTCTGCGTGGGTGTCGACGGAGTAATCCTGCCCAAAGGCAATTGCGCCACCCCGACCCCGGCTGTTTCCAGGGCATCGGCCGGGGCCCTCGAACACATCCAATTGAGCCGGGTAACCAATATGGTGCAGACCATCAAGCTTTGCAAAAATCGCGGGCTGTGGATCGTCGGCTTGCTGAAAGATGCGCCGCAGCAGCTGTATGCCGGGGATCTGACCGGATCTATAGCCCTGGTGCTGGGGGGCGAGCAAAAGGGCATTCGCCCCCTGGTCAGAAAAAACTGTGACTTTTTACTCTCCATCCCCCAGCAGGGGCCGGTGGACTCTCTCAATGCAGCCGCGGCCGGCGCGGTCGCCATGTATGAGGCCTGGCGGCAACGGACAGAGGACAGAAGACAGATGACAGAGGACAGAGGTCAGAGGACAGAGGACAGAGGACAGATGACAGAGGACAGAGGTCAGATGACAGAGGACAGAGGACAGATGACAGATGACAGATGACAGAGGACAGATGACAGATGACAGAAGACAGAGGACAGATGACAGAGGTCAGAGGACAGAGGGTTTCGATTGCGGATTGGGGAATGCGGAATGCGGATTTAAATGTATAAAAGCCCGAAATAGATGCAATGGTCAGAAGACAGATGATAGAGCTCAGAGGACGAAGGGTAGAGAGCATGGCGCAGAGGGCTAGAGGATAAAGGGCGGCGATCAGAAGACATTTGGTTGGCTTGGGGGCGTTCCTTGGTTGCAGAGGTGTTCTAGCCCCGCAAACTCGAAGCTGAAAGCTGAGTGAGAAATAAGGTTTGGAGCATAAGGCTATGACACACGGTCGAAGTTAAAATGATGATGGATGGCAGATGGAAGGGATTTAAATTGAATATTTCGATTTTCGCATTTCCCTTCCACTTAAATTTTTTCCGTTGTCTGTCATCTGTTATCGGTTTTCTGACTTCTGACCTCTGTCATCTGTCCTCTGACCTCTGTCATCTGTCCTCCATAGCATGACAGCAAAATATTGACATCATTGATCTCAAATGCCGAACGTGCTAGCCAAAATCCTTGTCAGGCATTACAGAACCTTGCACCGGATCGTCTTTCCGCCGAAATGTCTGGTTTGCGGCTGCTTTTATCACCCGCCGGACGCCGCAGGGGCTGCTGCAGAGGATGCCGCTCGACAACCGGCGCCGGCGTCGTTGTCGCTGCAAGGCCAACTTGACAGTCTGCTGTCGGAATGTTTATGTCAGACCTGTATCCGAGGCCTGGCTGCGGTAGAATCGCCGATATGCGATTGCTGCGGGATGCCCATCAAAGGCCGGCAAGGATCGGATCATCGCTGCGGAGATTGCATCCTGGACCCTAAATATTTCAGAATCGCCCGGGCGCCGCTGGTATATGAGAATAACATGCTGCGCGTTGTCCACTGCTTTAAGTACAAAGGCAAAATTCAGCTGGCCAATCCCCTGGCAGAAATTCTTCTGATTGCTTTCGGCCTGTTCTGGGAAAAAGACAGCATCGACATGGTCCTGCCGGTGCCGCTGCATGACAAAAGACTCAGAAGACGGGGATTCAATCAGGCCTACCTGCTGGTTCGCCACTGGAATACTTGGGTCGGAAAGGATCCAAATCATCCGGCCCGCTTGCAGATCGAACGCAATCTTCTGGTCCGCGTGGCCGATACCACCCCGCAATCCGCCCTGGGGCGGGCCCAGCGAGCGGTCAACATTAAAAATGCCTTTGACCTTGATGATCCGGATGCAGTAGTAGATAAAAGAATCCTGCTAATCGATGACGTCTACACGACCGGCGCCACGGTCAATGAATGTGCGCGGCGGCTGCTAAATTGCGGCGCCCGCCATGTAGACGTATTGACCCTGGCCAGGGCCGTCTGATTGGCGAGCGGGGTCGACCACTTTCTATTGTCCGGCCCTTGTGATATACAAATGAGATCTGAAGCCTGCAAGTTGGCTATCCATCGTGGTGTTTTATAAATTAATACGGGAGTATTGGAGTAATGGAGTGTTGGAGTAGTGGCTGAATGTTGATGATCTCTTTAAAATACCCCAATACTCCAGTACTCCAACAAGCCAAGTTATAGAGCCTGCGCATAAACTTAAAATTGATCAGAATAAATTACAAAATTGTAGGTCCAACATTTTAAATTTGGTCAATGTTCTTTGAAAAATTGGTTAAAGCAGCAATCTGCTGTGCTTCAGGTTA
>Ga0209743_1000161_pt1 | contig 27918 bp, 23 predicted proteins | sample OlaalgELextract2_FD_187378 | JGI IMG/M metagenome (GOLD analysis project Ga0209743, IMG submission 187378) | Olavius algarvensis symbiont microbial communities from Tuscany, Italy - Type G ELBA extract 2 (SPAdes) (version 2) | ecosystem: Host-associated > Annelida > Digestive system >...
AGTTTTAGGGAACTAGGCCTATAAAAGGAGTGATTTTAGTAGTACTTATATCAAAAAAAGTCAAGTAGTATTTTATCTTATCATGCTGATATAATGAGAATTTTTACGTTTATGCGTCCACTCTATAGTATAAATCCCGCGCAGACATGATGTGATTTCAATAAATAGGCACTAAGCTGAATTTGGAAAGTCGGTCTGGTTACAACCGCTTTAACGACTCCGACTTACAATATCAAAGATTTCGTCATTTAATCAAGTAATTGACTTAGTTTACGAAAATTATTTGTATAAAAGCGTCGCCGCTGGCCGCGAGCGTCCAGTCAAATCAAATAAAAAACTGATGAACATTGAACATCGAACGTCCAACGTCCAACATCGAATAATGTATTCTGCCTGTCGTGAGCTATTTTGTCGAACGGTCTATTTTAAATCGACTGAGCGAAGCGAATCCATCATTATTCATTATTCATTATTCAATAGTCATTTCATGGTAGTTTCATAAGAGAGATGGGGCGAACGTTTTGGTCATTGTTTTTTTGCGATTTGAAATTTATTTGAGATTTGGTGTTTGGGATTTGCGATTTATTTATAAAACCATCAATATTACCAGGCTTATATTATGTTTTGACCCCGGGCCGAATTTAGATTTTGCCATGGTTGACAATAGACACTGCCATAACTATAATGGACCATTCTTATCATTTTCCCAAGGAAAGGACGTAAGGTTATGGCAGAAGGAATCATGGAGATAGATGATGGTAATTTTGAATCTGAAGTACTGCAGTCCGATAAACCGGTGCTGGTCGATTTCTGGGCGCCGTGGTGCGGCCCCTGCAAAGCGATAGGACCGGTAGTACAAGATCTCGCGAATTCATTTGGTGATCAAATTAAATTTGCCAAGTGCAATGTAGACAATAGCCCCGTAACACCCGGAAAATTCGGGATCAAGGCCATCCCGACGCTTATCTTCTTTAAAGAAGGTGATGTTGTCGAACAGATAACAGGAATGGTTGCCAAATCAAAGCTGGAAGATGCAATCAACAAGTTGCTTTGATTACTGCGCCGTGAACAACAGCAACACCTGTTTTGGGTAAAAAACTATCAATCAATGAAACGCCTCATAGTTGTTGGAATCACTATTTTAGTATTCGGTTCCGGCTGCTCCGCGCTTAAAAAATCGTGGGATGCCCTCTTCGGCAAGGACGAAACCGGAACCGCTCAGGAGCTGGCATGGGATGGCATGGATGCCTATGAAGACGGCAAATATAAGGATGCCATCGAATACTTCCAGAAGCTCAAGGACTGGTACCCGTTTTCCAAATATGCCAACCTGGCTGAATTGAAAATCGCCGATTCCCACTATCACCTGGAGGAGTATGACGAAGCGATATTCGCCTACGAGGAATTTGAAAAACTGCATCCCCGCAACGAGGCGATACCTTACGTGATCTATCAAATTGGCCGTTCCTATTACGACCAAATTGATACCATCGATCGGGATCAGACACCGGCACGCAAGGCACTTGAGACATTTCAACGACTGTATAAACAGTTTCCCGACGATCAATACGCTCGCAGCGCAAATGAACATATTCCCAAATGCTTAAAGAGCTTGGCCGGAAATGAGTATTATATCGGTGTTTTTTATTTCAAATCAAAACACTACCAAGCCGCCCTGCAAAGATTTATGACGGTGCTTGCCAATTACCCTGATGTGGGATACCACCAGAAAGCCCTGCAATATATCGCTCAATGCGAAGCCTCAATAGCCGAAGAAACCATGGAAAACTAAAAAAACACTTTACACTTACCCGTTATTAGTGTACAAAATTTGGTTTTTAGCGGCTTGCCCTCTATTGGCGGCAAAACTCAATATCAGGTAGCAATAAGGAGAACAAACATGTCCAGAATGTGTGAAATATGCGGCAAAAAACCGATGGTGGGCAATAACGTAAGCCATGCTCACAATGTAACCAAGCGCAGGTTCAATCCGAATTTGCAGCGCGTCCGGACGCTTTCAAACGGCCGGGTTAAAAAAATGGTGGTCTGCACCAACTGCATCAAGTCCGGCTCTGTGGTTAAAGCACCGTAGGAAATCAGCAGGCCTGAACCGCAATGCAACATCAAAGTAAGTTTCGATCAGGTTACATCAGAAAGGGTTTCCAAAACCTAAATAACCAAATCTCAAGCACCAAATCACAAATAAATCTCAAACTTCAATTACCAATGACCAAAACAAATACCAAATCGGTATCGCTTCGTTTCACAAACCCAGGGATGCCGCTAGCGATTGTCATTCGGCAAAAACGTAAAAGAATTTTTTGTTTGGAATTTTGAATTTGGATTATTGGAATTTATTTGTGATTTGGTTTTTGGTGCTTGTATTTTTTATAGCTTTATGAACCATGAAGATATCAAAAGATTAGAACCAATTTATTGCTCGCCTAAATTACAGGGACCGCTCAACCAATCCTTTTGACATCCTGCACGAGTTTGACCTTTCTGACCGCCGACAATATCCTTTCCAAGTGGCCGGTATCCTCAACACCGATTGTGAAATAGCTGTCGACCATCTTATTCTCACGGGTTTCTGAACTCGCGTTGAGAATATTGGCGCCGAATTTGCTGATATTGCCGACCACATCAGCCAGCAGCCCGACCCGATCACCTGAAACAATTTTGATTTTTACGGGGTAGGTTTCACTGGCTTCCTGATTCCACTCAACCTCGATTTGGCGCTCAGGCGTCATCTGCAGGGCGTTGACGCAATTGGTGCGATGCACTGTCACACCATATCCCCGCGTTATGTAGCCGATAATCGGATCACCGGGCACCGGTTGGCAACATTTGCCGAACCGGATCAGAATATCGTCCACCCCCTTGACCAGCACCCCGTCTTTGAGCCGTTTTTTTCGTACCACGCGGCCGACGAGTTTGTTAAAAATCGACTCCTGATCGGCAGCCGGCTCCTGCTTGGGAGCAATTTTACGAACGACCTGTAATGGTGTAATTTTCCCATAACCCACGTTGGCCACAAGATCGTCGACAATTTTAAACCCAAAATGAGTCGCTACCTTCGCCAATTGCTCGGTTTTAGACAGGGCACTAAAGTTGAGCTTTTCTTTGCGAAACGCTTTTTCCAGCATTTCCCGCCCCAGGCTCATACTGCGTTCTTTTTCCTGGGTCTTGATCCAGTGTCGTATTTTTGACCGCGCTTTGACGGTCTTGACATATTTGAGCCAATCTTTGCTGGGATGGTGATTCTTGGCAGTGGTTATTTCAACGATATCCCCGGTTTTCAGCTCATAAGCCAGGGGAACCAGCTGACCGTTGACTTTGGCGCCGGTACACTGATTGCCGACTTCAGTGTGGATCATGTAGGCGAAATCGACCGTCGTCGCCCCGAACGGCAAGGTTTTGATTTCACCTCGCGGTGTAAATACGTAGACTTCATCCTGAAAAAGATCGATCCGAACATTTTCGAGAAATTCCCCCGGATCGCGAAAATTTTCCTGATTATCCACCAGGTCCTGGATCCAGGCAAATTTTTCACTGATATTTTCATCGATTCGTTTGCCTTCTTTGTAGCTCCAGTGCGCGGCAATACCGGATTTGGCGACCTGGTCCATCTCCCGGGTTCGAATTTGGATTTCGATCCGTTCACCAAAAGGTCCGACAACCGTCGTGTGCAGGGACTGGTACATATTGGGTTTGGGTCGCGCCACATAATCCTTGAATTTATGATCGATCGGCTTCCACATGGAGTGAATTAATCCCAGGGCTTCATAACAATGGGAGATGGAATCCAGAACAATGCGGAAGGCAATGATATCGTAGATTTCTTCAAAAGGCAGGTTTTGCGATATCATCTTGTTGAATATGCTGAAATAATTCTTGTTGCGTCCCAGTACCTCGCAGGTCAAATTGGAGGCATCCATTTTCTCTTGAATGTAGTCTTTGACGGTTTGCATATACTTTTCGCGCTCGGTTTGGGATTTGGCCACAAGCGTTTGAATCCGGTGAAATTCATCCGGTTGGAGAAACCTGAAGGAGGCTTCTTCAAGTTCATTTTTAATCCAGTATATTCCGAGGCGCGCGGCGATGGGTGCATAAATGTCCAGCGTTTCTTTGGCGATTTCCTTCCTTTTGTTGGCCTTGTGGAATTGGAGGGTCCGCATATTGTGAAGTCTGTCGGCCAGTTTGATCAGAATAACACGGATATCGTCAGCCATTGCCAGAAACATCTTACGCAGACTTTCGGCCTGACGAGCCCGGGAGCTGTGAAAAGACAAACCGCTGAGTTTGGTAACACCGGAAACAATATGACGTACTTCAGGGCCGAATAGTTCTTCTATATCTTCGGAACCGGCGTGGGTGTCTTCGATCACATCATGCAGGAAGCCGGCTGCGACACTGATGGCATCCAATCTCATATCGGTCAAAATCCCGGCGACCTCGAGTGGATGGGTAAGGTAGGGCTCACCTGACAGGCGTACCTGGCCTTCGTGCACCCGGGCCGAATATATATAGGCCCGTTCGATGATACCCAGATCCGCTTCCGGATGGTATTCACTGATTTTGTCTAGAACATCATTGACTCGGATCAAATCGGATACCCCAATGCTCGATGCTTGTTACTTGATTCTCGATGCTTGATGCTTGATACTGGATGCTCGATGCTTGATACTGGATACTCAATGCTTGTTACTCGATACTCGGTAGTTGTTACTGGATACTCGATGCTTGTTACTGGATACTCGATGCTTGTTACTGGATACTCGATGCTTGTTACTGGATACTCGATGCTTGTTACTCGATACTCGGTTCTTGTTACTCAATGCCTGCGTTTGTCTAAATCTTCTCTTCACGGGCCACAGGGGAATAGTTCCCTGGCTTTGGCCACATATTGCTGGCTTACAGTCTCAATGCTGGATCTCTCTCGCTCCTATTTGGTACAGACATCCGCCGCTGGAAAATCAAAAAGGCTCATCCATTATCCAGCATCCAGTATCGAGCATCCAGCATCCAGTATCCAGCATCCTGGATCCGGCATCCAGTATCGAGTATCCAGCATCCAGATTCCAACTCTAATATGCTTTTGCAAAAACCGCCTGGCAGGTGCCCGGCTTCCCGCAGCAGATACAAGAACCGGGTTGCTCTTTTTGCTCAAACGGAATACAGCGGATGGTCACCGCCAGGTCTTCTTTTATTTTTAGCTCGCAGTCCTGCTCGCCGCACCAGGAAGACACGGCAAAACCGCCATGGATTTCAGGTTTCTCAAGATTCTGCGGCGTGAAATATTCGTAAAACGAATCCTTGCCCTCAATGGTTGCCGTGTGATCCTTGCGAAAAGAATCAGCGCGCGCAAAGAGGTTGTCCTGAATTTCATCTAATATATTTGAAATTTCCGACACGAATTGTTCGGTCTTGATGGAGGTTTTATCATTGTGGGCTTTGTCCCGCCGAGCGACATAGACTGAATTTTGCGCGATATCCCGCGGACCGATTTCCACCCGCAGCGGTATCCCCTTTTTAATCCAGTCCCAGCCGCGGGCGCCGCCGATATCTCGATCATCGATTTCCACCACTAATTTGCGATGATGATAATATTCTTTCCGCAGTTGATCGGCCAGTTTTTGGGTGTATCCCATCACCTGTTCGCGATCGCCGGCTTTTCTGACGATCGGCAATAAAACCAGATGCGCGGACGCCACCTTGGGGGGCAAGATAATACCGTCATCATCGCCGTGGGTCATGATCACCCCGCCGATCAGACGTGTGGAAGCTCCCCAGGATGTGGTCCACACGTAATCTTCGGTCTCCTCGGCGGTTTGGAACTTAATGTCGGAAGCGGTCGCGAAGTTTTGACCCAAAAAATGAGAAGTCCCGGCTTGCAGGGCCTTGCGATCCTGCATCATGGCTTCGATGCAAAGCGTGTCCACTGCCCCTGGAAAACGCTCCGCTGCACTTTTAGCACCCCTGAAAACAGGCATCGCCAGGTGATCTTCGGCCATGCGGGCATAAACATCCAGCATCAGCTTGGTGCGTTCAATCGCTTCTTCTTTGGTGGCGTGGGCGGTATGCCCTTCTTGCCATAAAAATTCACTGGTCCTCAGAAAAATCCGAGTTCGCATTTCCCACCGGACCACATTGGCCCACTGGTTGATCAAAATAGGCAGATCGCGATAACTGCTGACCCATTTGGAAAAGGAATCCCCGATGATCGTTTCTGAGGTCGGCCGAACCACCAGCGGTTCCGTCAATGGGCCGGCCGGCAGCAAAGCGCCGCCGGGATCTTTTTCCAGGCGATGATGGGTGACCACAGCGCACTCCTTGGCAAACCCTTCAACATGCTCGGCTTCTTTCTCCAAAAAACTTAAGGGAATAAATAGTGGGAAATAGGCATTCTTGACACCTGTTTCCTTGAACATATCATCCAAAACCCGAACGATATTTTCCCAAAGCGCGTATCCCCACGGCTTTATGACCATGCATCCTCTGACCGGCGAGCGCTCTGCCAGATCGGATGCTCTAATCACCTGCTGATACCAATCAGGATAATCTTCTTCTCTTGTCGGTGTTATTGCAGTCTTTGTGTTGCTCCCCATTGAGTTCCTTTCATTGAGATTTAGGGGCTTGCCCTAACTGGAATGTTGGAATGCTATTCCTCACGCCTCCAATTCGCGATTATTTCGTTCAAACTCCCGTACTTCGGCCAGCAGCACTTCAACCAGCTTTTCCTGGGGAAATTTTTTAACAACCTTGCCCTTACGGAATAAAATCCCGGTTCCATCTCCGCCCGCGATACCGATGTCCGCCTCACGGGCCTCTCCGGGACCGTTTACGACACATCCCATAATCGCAATTTTAACCGGTGCCACCGTCGACAACAACGCTTTTTCGACCTGCTCGACAATCCCGAACAGTTCGATGTTGCACCGGCCACAGGTAGGACAGGAAATAATCTCAGGTCCCCGCTGCCGGATACCCAGAGCTTTAAGGATTTCATAGCCCACCCGCACTTCTTCCACCGGGTCCCGCGACAACGAGACCCGGATAGTATCCCCGATACCTTCGGCCAGTAGGGTTCCGATTCCCATGGCGGATTTGACGATGCCGGAATACAGGGAACCGGCTTCGGTGACACCGACATGCAGCGGCAAATCCGTGCTGGCAGACAGCAGGCGGTAGGCTTCGACGGTACGCGGCACATCCGATGCTTTGATGGAAACTTTCAGTTGGTGAAAGTCAAAGGATCCCAGCAGATCTATATTGCGCAAAGCACTGTCAACCATGGCCTGGGCCGTGACGCCATTATATTTTTTAAGAATATCTTTTTCCAGCGAGCCGGCATTGACGCCGATTCGAATTGAAATCCCGGTGTCTCTGGCACAGTCTACCACAGCTTTGATTTTCGCGGCACTTCCGATATTGCCGGGATTGATCCTGAGGGCGTCTGCGCCGGCCTGGGCCGCCGCAATGGCCAAGCGGTAGTCAAAATGGATATCGGCGATCAGAGGAATCGAAATCTGCGGCTTGATCAGGGAAATGGCCCGGGCAGACTCTGCATCCGGTACGGCCAAGCGGATGATTTCACAACCGGCATTCTGCAATCGCTCGATCTGGGAAATCGTGGCCTTGACATCCGCCGTAGGCGTATTTGTCATCGATTGAACCGTGATAGGGTTCAAATTCCCGACGGTGACATTGCCGACCATGATTTGACGGGTTGTTTTTCGCTTGACGTTGAAGGACATAACAGATTAGCGTGATTATCTTAAACAACGGGCACCCGGGCACGCCGGGCTATTGATGGCTGGGCCCTTGAAAAATGACGAGTGCCAGCAGATTTGTTGCGCCCAATTGCAAATAAAATTGAACTTATGATATACTTGTTTAGAATTTTAAAATTATCAAACTAGCCAATTTAATTCAAGACCGGATACTAATAATTCTGGCTCAATTTGTTTTTGTCAACATCAAATAAGGAGACATGGCCAATGGCGCTTGAAAAAGGAACAAAATTCTCTGATAAACACGGCCCGAATGCCCAGGCGGACCCGGTCCTAAAAGACAAAATAATGGAGAAGGCGACATATGGCAATCTGGCCTGTGCCGTCGCCTTTAAACTGGCCCGGGAGCTCGGGGTGTCGCCGGCCGAGATCGGCAAAACCGTGGATTTGTTAGATCTGAGACTAAGCAAGTGCCAACTGGGACTATTCGGCTACCAACCCGAAAAAAAAGCCGTTAAGGCCAAAGCGCCGGAAAACCGGCAAATGGAAGAGGCTATTCGAAATGCATTAAAGGATGGAAGACTGGCCTGCAGCGATACGTGGGATATCGCCGGCCGGTTTAAGGTGCCGAAAATGGCGGTCAGCGGCGCCTGCGAATCACTGGGCATCAAGATCAAGCCCTGCCAGCTAGGAGCCTTTTGACATAACCTCATCAGCAATCCATATGATTTTCGGTGAACGGCGTGCCCTCCAATTTATCGTTGTCGTGCTGTGGGGCATTGCCATGGCCTACGTGTTTAAACCGATCGTCGAAGATTACCAATTTGTGACCCTTCACAAGATAGAAAAGTCCGGTCAGATTACCATAATTACCCGCAATACACCGCACTGCTACTATATTTATCGAGATGAGCCGATGGGCTTCGAATATGAACTGGCCAGAGAGTTTGCCGACTATCTGGGCGTGGATTTGAAAGTGAATATCGCCGAGACCTGGGAAGCAATGATCCCGGTGCTAAACGCCGGGGCCGGGGCCTTGATCGCTGCGGGCATGACCATTACCCCCAGACGCCAAAGCCAGGTATCTTTTTCAAATGGCTATATGGATATACAACAGCATCTCATCGCTCACCGCAACAGCCCCAAAATAAAAGGTTTGAGCGAACTGTCCGGGAAAACCATCCATGTCAGGGAGGCAACTTCCTACCAGGAGCGACTCGAAGAGCTTCAACAGGAGGGTCTGGGATTAACGGTTAAGCTACATGCGGATATGCCCACCGAAGAGTTGATTCAACAGGTCGCCCAGGGTGAGATTGGACTGACTATCGCCGACAGCAATATTGCATTGCTCAGCCGGCGGCATTATCCCACTGCCATCATGGCCCATCCGATCAGCGACTTGCAGCATCTTGGCTGGGCGGTGCATCCAGAGGCGCGCGCGCTCAGAACCAAAATCAATTCCTTTTTTAAGATCATTAAACAGAACGGCAAATTCAATGATATCTACAATAAATATTACGGCAGTATCGCCAGCTTTGATTATGTCGACCTGAAGGTCTTTCATCGCAGCATAAAAAAAAGCTGTCACGCTACAGTCCTTTTATAAAAGCAGCCGCAAAAAAATATGGTTTCGACTGGCGGATGATAGCGGCCCAGATCTACCAGGAATCCCATTTGAATCCGCGGGCCAAAAGCCCGGCCGGCGCAAGAGGTCTGATGCAGCTCCTACCCAGAACAGCTAAGAGCCTTGACGTCAACGATATTTATAACCCGGTGGAAAATATCAACGGTGGCGTGCGGTATTTAAAAAAACTTTACAACCGATACGATAAGGCCGATGCAGCCAACCGGATGCTGCTCGCCCTGGCCGCTTACAATGCCGGCCATGGGCATCTTCAGGATGCCCGCGCCCTGGCCGTCAGAAAAAACCTGGATCCCAATTTATGGGAATCGATTGCCAAAACCTTTCCGCTGTTGCGTTATCGCAAATATTATAAAGATGCCAAATATGGCTATTGTCGGGGGACCGAGCCGGTAAAGTACATAAAGCAAATTATGATCTACTACGATATTCTGAAACGCCAGGGCATTGAATACGGCGAGGTGCAGGCAAAGTTAAAATAGTCGAGGATGACTAGTCGAGCGGCAGACAGATTTCAGGTGTCGGCCCAACATTTGGCCGCGAGCGTCCAGTCTGATAAGATAAGAAATATTTGGGATTCGCTTCCGAAATCGACCGTTGTTGGGTTTCGCATTTCGTGATAGCACCGGCAAAATGTAGGTTGGGTTGAGTGCAACGAAACCCAACAAAGCTTGGAGTCGGCTCAACCCAACCTACAAAGGCAAAGTCGTCCAAGATGAAGTCAACTCCAGCTTTTGAAATGTAGTTTCATAAGAACGGCAGCCGCTGGCCGCGAGCGTCCAGTCTGATCGGAAAAGAAACTAATGAACGTTGAACATCGAACGTCCAACATCGAACATCGAATAATGTATTCTATCTATTTTAAAACGACTGAGCGACCAGTGGGGTCGAAGCTCGAAGAGCGAAGCCCCAAGCCTGAAGCGATTCCATCATACGGTATGCCTCCAGCGGATCAATCCTCATTGGTCATTTCATCACCCTCAATACACGGCTTGTTCGCCCACAAAGGGATTGGTTCGCCTTTCCATCCCGATGGTGGTCGGTTGATTATGGCCCGGGTAGACTTTAAGGTCATCACTCAGCGTAAATAGTTTTTGCTGAATGCTTTGTTTGAGTGTTTCGAAGCTGCCGCCCGGAAAATCAGTGCGGCCGATCGAGCCTGCAAACAAGGTATCACCAACAAAAACTTCATGATCGGTATACAACGATATTCCGCCCGGTGTGTGGCCGGGAGTGTGAAGCACTTTTAGCTTTAAATTGCCGAAGTCAACTTCATCACCCTCCTGGAGCTCCCGGTCCGGCGACGGGGAATTATCGGCGGCCATGCCCCATGCCGCAGCGCTGTCGGCAAGTTGATCGAGCATGGGCGCATCGAGGGGATGGATTAAAATCGGAGCATCGGTCACCTCTTTGAGCCGTTTATTGGCACCGACATGGTCAAAATGGCCATGGGTATTAATGATTAGTTTTGCGGTCAAATTGGAATCGGCCAGGGCCATCAGAATCCGATCAGGTTCATCGCCAGGATCGATAACCGCGGCTTGCGAAGTCTCTTCACAGCCCACAATAAAACAATTTGCCATGATCGGCCCTACAGCCAGTGTCTTGATAATCACATTATTCTCCTTGTTTTACAGATGACAAATGACAGATGACAGAAGTCAGAAGACAGAAAGCGGAAGGCGGATGCTTTTGATTTCAGATTTGGGATTTCGGATTGCAGATTGAAAGGCAAAGCGCATGGGGCATCGCGCATATATCGGAAATATAAAGAGCGACCATTTTGCGATTTGCTCACGAATCAAGAATTTGACTTGCGTACTGTGGTTTTAGCTTTCAGCCTTAAACCATTCAATTCGTCTATTAAGTATCCAATATCCAGCATACAGCCAGTATCGAGATTCCTGCCTATAACCTTACACCCTATACCTTAAACCCTATACCATTCACCATCGAGGATCCAGCATCCAGCACCCGAATCACGCTTTTAACCTTACACCCTATACCTTAAACCTTATACCATTCACCATCGAGGATCCAGCATCCAGTATCCAGTATCCAGCATCGAGCAATCCTGATTCAACAAACCGAATTCAGTTGCCGAAAGCCGTGGACCGAAAGCCAAAAACCGGTTCCCCTTTCCAGCACCCGAATTCTCGCATTTAACCCTACACCCTATACCTTAAACCTTATACCGTTCACCATCCAATACCCATTACCCAATACCCGGAATTTAGCTCACCTCATCATTCACATGGGCCACTACCTTTTTAAGTTTACCTTCATTTTCCAGAGCATCCCGGATGCTGTCCATGATTCCGTTGATAAATGCGCCGGATTCCTCCGTACCGAACTTTTTGCCGACATCCACGGCTTCGTTGATGGATACTTTGGGTGGGATATCTTCACAGTACAGCAACTCGTAAACGGCGATGCGCATTACGTTGCGATCCACACAGGGCATCCGCTGGATTTTCCAATTTTTTGAAAATCGTTCAATCAAGATGTCGATTTCAGCTTTCGTTTCTAAAACACCGCTGACCAGTGTCAAGAAAAAGGGCTGTGCCTTTTTGGGCGGACGAAAGTTGTCACTGAAAGATTCAAGCGATTTCAACGAGCTATCATCCTGCATATCCATGTAAAAGAGCGCCTGCATAGCGAGCTCTCGCGCCTGGCGACGAGTACCCATGATAGAATCTAATCAATAATTTCGAATAAGTTTGCCATCTCAACGGCCGCCATGGCCGCACTCCACCCCTTATTGCCGGCCTTGGTTCCGGCCCGTTCGATTGCCTGTTCGATCGTATCAACGGTGATGACACCGAAAATCACCGGTATTTCAGATTCCATACTGACCGCGGCAACTCCTTTCGACACTTCCGCGCTGACATAATCAAAATGCGGTGTGGACCCTCGGATGACGGCCCCCAGGCAAACCACCGCATCGAAACGATTGGTTTTGGCCATTTTTTGGGCCAACAGCGGGATTTCAAAGGCTCCCGGGACTTTAACGACTTCAATGTCCTTATCGGAAGCGCCGCTGCGAACCAGTGCATCCAGCGCGCCGCTCAACAACTTATCGGTAATAAAATCGTTAAAGCGGCTGACAACCAGTGCGAATTTCTTTCCCTCGGCAATAAGTTTCGCCTCATGGAATTTCGGCATGAGTATTCCTTTCTTTGTTAGTTAACTGGTTGAATAGTTGATTAGGTAAATCGGGCAAAAAGAGCATAGGTCTGGCTATTTTTTAAGCGCTTGTAATCATAAGTTTTTGTTTTGATCACCTATTCAACTGCGCCACCAATTAACCAGTCAACTATTCAACTATTTAACCACATCACGGGTTGGCATCCACATTGAGCAAATGCCCCATCTTCAATTTTTTACATTCCAGATAGCACTTATTGTGTTGATTGGGCGATACCTCGATTGGCACTTGCTCGACAATTTTAAGACCGTATCCGTCCAGGCCGACCATTTTTTTGGGATTATTGGTCAGTAGCCTCATTTCCCGGACACCGAGATCGACCAGAATCTGGGCCCCGATACCGTAATTGCGCATATCCGGTTTAAAGCCCAATTTTTCATTGGCTTCTACCGTGTCAAATCCCTCGTCCTGCAACGCATAGGCTTTGATTTTGTTTACTAGGCCGATGCCGCGACCTTCCTGGCGGATATAGAGCAGGACACCGCAATCTTCTTCCTGCATCTTGAGCATGGCCTTATGAAGCTGAGGGCCGCAATCACATCGCATGGAACCGAATATATCCCCCGTCAGACACTCTGAATGGACTCGCACAAGGATGGGATTATCGGGATTGATTTCACCTTTAACCATGGCAATATGCAGTAAATTATCGACATCATTTTCATAAACCACGGCTTTAAAGTCACCGGCCACGGTGGTCGGGATGATCGTTTCAGCGGACCGCCGCACAAAAGATTCCGTGCGCATCCGATATTCAATTAGATCGGCGATGGTGCAGATGCCGATTCCGTGTTCTTCACTGAATTTTTCAAGGGCGGGCATCCTGGCCATGGTACCGTCATCATCCATGATTTCGCAGATGACCCCGGCCGGTTTCATGCCGGCCAGGCGGGCCATGTCGACGGAGCCTTCGGTCTGTCCGGCTCGCACCATTACCCCGCCGTCTCTGGCCCTGAGGGGGAAAATATGTCCGGGCCGCACCAGGTCGCGCGGTTTCGCATCATCGGAGACCGCGGTTAAAACCGTAGTGGCCCGATCGGCTGCTGAAATCCCGGTGGTCACGCCGCACCGGGCTTCGATCGATACGGTAAATCCGGTTCCATAAGGGGAGGTGTTGTTGTCTACCATCAGGGGAATGTCCAGGGTGTCTATTTTCTCGGCCGTCATGGGCAGGCAGATCAGTCCGCGGCCGAATTTGGCCATAAAATTGATGGCTTCGGGGGTTACCTTCTCCGCTGCCATACAAAGGTCACCTTCATTTTCCCGATCTTCATCATCCACCAGGATGACCATCCGCCCTTCTCTAATATCTTTAAGGGCCTCTTCAATAGAAATTTGTGGCATTTTATTTGACTAGCTCCAAGTGTATTTAAGTGTAACTATGACTGCATATGTTATCGATAGGTCTAAATTTGTTATCTCGACTCATTAATTCGTCCAAGGCATCATACACCTAATTTCAGTCGATTTCAAAGACCAAATACAGCTTGATCCACCCGAATCCGTTGTCCGGCAGTCCCCCTCGCTCAATCCATAAACCCGGTTTTGATGAGATACTCCCGGTCAATGGTTGATCGTTTTGAAGTTCGATCATTGCCGGCATACGATTTACCGGTTAAAAATCGCTCAACATATTTGCCGATCATATCGGTTTCGATGTTAACCCGGTCACCCCGGTTTTTTTGGCCGATGGTCGTCCATTTGGCCGTGAGCGGAATGATGCTGACTGAAAAGCTGCCGGCATCACAACTGTTGATGGTCAGGCTGATACCGTCAACGGCAACCGAGCCCTTGGCTATCATGTACCGTGTCAGCGACTCGTCCGCCTCTATGGTAACGACGATGGCATTGCCCAGCATTTCGCGCTGTTTGACGATGCCCGTACCGTCAATATGCCCGGCGACAAGATGCCCGTCAATCCGATCCGAAAACCGCATGGCCCGTTCCAGGTTGACGCGATCTCCCACTTTGGCCTGATTAAAAATTGTCGTTCTAAGCGTTTCCGGCGATACGTCGACTTCAAAGCGCCGATCCTCAATCTTGACGGCCGTCAGGCAGGCCCCATTGACGGAGATACTGTCACCGATATTGGACTGGCTAAGCGAAAATTCCGCTTCAACGGTCAATCGACTACCCCGGCCCGAAGATTGGATGGCGGCAATCTTACCCGACCCTTCTATGATTCCTGTAAACATGGAAATATTCGCTCTTATTCAGATAAATTTCAAACGAGATAAATATAACAATGAATCCGGAATTTACAACTGACAACGAGGCGCGATCGAGGTAATGTTAAAAAATTGCTAAACAACTCGAGCTGGAAGATCGATAGCAGCAATCAAATCCCAAATCACAAAAATCAAATCACAAATAAATCTCAAATTTCAATATCCAGTGACCAAAACATTCACCACAGTTATATCGCATCGTTTTGCGGATCGGGTTCTACCATTGATTATGCCATTGGGCAGAACTAGGGACGAATCATTTTATTTGGAATTTTGAATTTGGGTCATTGGGATTTGTTTGAGGTTTGATTTTTGGTGCTTGGAATTTATGCGATCTTCATTAAACAGAATAATTTCGCAATATCGCTCAATTACTAGTTCAAATGATAGGACTCCCGGATCAACCAATATAACCTTCTATCATGATATCGTCATCAAATCGTTGGATATTGATATGGTTCAGCGGGATGCTTTGGCTCATCAATTCCGGGCCCGAACCGCTGCAAATGGGGATCCCGTCATCGCCGCCCAATATTTTAGGGGCGTAGAAAAAGGCCACCTTATCAACAATACCGGCGTTCAAGGCCGAGGCGAGCACCCGGCTGCCGCCTTCGATCAAAAGGCTGCAAATCCCCATCTCACCCAGCCGATCCATTAAAGCGTTCATATCGATCAGGCCATCTTTGACCTTCGATTGAATTACGCGGGTCCCATCTTTTTCAATAGCCGCCTGCTTCTCTTTCGGCACTTCTCCGCCGACGACGATAATCGTGTCTGCCGCAGAATCTTGCTGCAATAAGCGGGCCTCTGTTGGGATAGCAAGATGCGTGTCCAGTATGATCCGCACAGGATCCTTACCGCGGCCGTCAGGCAGACGAGTCGTTAAACTTGGATCGTCGGCCCGAACCGTATTGATTCCCACCAGGATACCGTCCACGGCATGGCGCAGGCGATGGACGTACTGCCGTGATTTCTCACCGGTGACCCATTTGGAATCTCCGCTGCGGGTCGCAATGCGGCCATCCAGGGTAGCCGCGCATTTGGCAATGGTAAAAGGCCTGCTGGTGCGAACAAATTTAATAAACGCCTCATTCAGTTTGCTGGATTGTTCCCGGCAAATCCCGGTGGTGACCCGAATTCCCTGCTGTTCTAGATAATCGGCGCCGCCGCCGGCCACATCCTCATTCGGATCAATCATGGCCAGCACAACCCTTTTGATGCCGGCTTCGACTATTTTCCGGGTGCAGGGCGGTGTGCGTCCCGTGTGGTGGCAGGGCTCAAGGGTTACGTACAGAGTCGCCCCTTCTGCCAGTTTGCCGGCTGCGTCAATTGCGTTGACTTCGGCGTGGGGGCCACCCACTTCTTGATGGTATCCGCTTCCCACCACCCGGCCGTTTTTGACTACCACGGCTCCCACCATCGGATTCGGCGACGTATAGCCTTCGCCCTTGATCGCCAGGTCCAATGCCATTTGCATGAAATATTGGTCGTCCATATTAGTTGAATCGTTGATTAGTTGATTGGTTAATTCGGAGAAGTGTCAAAGAAAAAATGTCAGAGGACAGAGGTCAGAAGACAGAAATCAGATGACAGAGGACAGAAGTCAGAAGACAGATGACAGATGACAGAAGTCAGAAAACAGACGTCAGAAAACAGAGGTCAGATGGCAGATATTGGCATTCGGAAGTGGGAATGCGGGTGGCGGAAAGATTGTTTACAAAAGTCAAAGCCAAGGAAAACTGCAACAACCATTTTTCTATTCAAGTGTTGGCGGTTATTGGTGCTTCGTTTCCCGTTTCCGAATAATCGATTTTCTATTTTGGCTGCTCGTATCCGAATTTTTATTATAATCCAGAAATTATATCTGATTTGAAAATTCGTACTACGCAACCTTTTTTTAGAACTGCCGCATTACGACTTCAATTTCCGCTGCCGCCTGTCACCTGGCCTCTTACCTCTGGCCTCTGACTTCTGTCACCGAACCTCTGACATCTGACCTCTGTCATCTGTCCTCCGACTTCTGTCTTCTGTCCTCCGACCTCTGTCATCTGACACCTGTCTTCTGTCCTCAGTCCTCAGTCCTCTGACATCTGCCATCTGACCAATGCAACTATTTCCGGCTTTTATTCATTTAAATCCGCATTCCGCAATCCCCAATCCGCAATCGAAACCCTCTGCCCTCATCCCTCTGCCCTCTGCCCTCTGCCCTCAGCCCTCAGCCCTCAGCCCTTTGACCACGGTCACCTCACCTCTGTCTTCCGTCCTCTGCCTTCTGCCTGCGGATTAGTGCTCAACAGGCTTTTAAGTTCGGAAACAAAATCATTCACATCTTTAAATTCGCGATAAACCGATGCAAATCGCACATAGGCGACGTCATCCAATTCGTGGAGCTTTATCATGGTTTTTTCCCCGACAACGGAGGCCGGCAATTCTTTTTCGCCTAATTCACGCAAATCACGTTCCAGATCATCAATGAACTCCTCGATGACATTCATACTGATGTTGCGTTTCTCACACGCTTTTTGGATGCCGCTGCGCACTTTTTCCCGGTTAAAAACTTCGCGCCGCCCATCCTTCTTGATGATCATGATGGGAATCTCTTCGATGTGCTCGTAGGTAGTGAACCGTCGACTGCAGTCTATGCATTCCCTGCGCCGGCGAATCACACTTGCATCTTTGCTCAGCCTGGAATCGATAACCTTGTTGTCAATCTCTCCACAAAATGGACATTTCATGAACGCTCCCCCGCCTATCGGACTGTGTTTGTTTCAAACCAAAGAGTTCGCCAAAGGGTCTTCTGATCTCTTCTCTGCCGGCCAACTCCTTTTACCGATTGTCATAAAACTGTTCCGTTTGAGGCTATATTTCGTGTCGCTGTTGAAAAATGGATTTATTTATGATTTTGGAATTCAGATTTTGGATTTAATGATAACTATCAATAATATATACCAATTTGAATTATCGCAAGTAAAAAATGGCGTAACTTGAGGTGGGAATCTGGAAAAGGAGCATATCATCAAGTTTTGTATTTGGACAAAATCAGGGTACCGTTGGTGCCGCCGAAGCCAAAGGAGTTCGTCATGGCATTTTCAACGGTAACCTGGCGGACCTTATTGGGGACGTAGTCCAGGTCACACTCTTCGGCCTGATTTTCATAGTTGATCGTAGGAGGAATCAAGTCGTTGATCACCGTTAGAGCTGTAATTACGGTTTCGACACCGCCGGCTCCCCCCAGCAAATGACCGGTCATTGATTTGGTGGAACTTACCGCCAAGGAGTAGGCATGCTCTTTGAAAACGGTTTTGATCGCACGGGTTTCGTACAAATCGTTGAGTTCGGTGGAGGTCCCATGGGCGTTGATATAGTCAATCTGGTTGGGATCGAGTTGCGCATCATCGATCGCGGCCCGCATGCAGCGCACGGCACCGTTGCCATCCGGCGGCGGGGATGTCATGTGAAATCCGTCGCCGGTCATGCCGTAACCGGTAACCTCCGCATAGATGCGGGCGCCCCGGTCGAGGGCATGGTCGAGGGACTCGAGAATCAAGATGCCGCCGCCTTCTCCAACGACAAAACCTTCCCGGTCGCGGTCAAAGGGACGGGAGGCCTTGTCAGGTTCGCCATTGCGGGTTGAAAGTGCTTTCATGGAATTGAAACCGGCGACGCAGGAAGGGCTTATTACGGCCTCGGTGCCGCCGGTGATCATGGCATCGGCAGCGCCTCTCTGGATCAGTTTAAAGGAATTGCCCACGGCGTGAGTCCCTGCCGCACAGGCGGTTGCAAGTGAAGAATTCGGACCTTTGGCGCCAAAGTGAATGGATATCATCCCCGGCGCCATATTGCCGATCATCATGGGAATAAAAAACGGGCTCACCCGTTTCGGTCCCTGATTGGAAACACGATTGACCGTGTCCTCCATGAATCTCAAACCACCCAATCCGCAGCCGGTAATCGCACCGACCCGGGATTCATTGGTGCTGTCAATCACTAGCCCGGAATCATCGATGGCCATGCGTGTTGCCGCCAGCGCGAATGCAATAAACGGTTCAACACGTCTGGCATCCTTTTTGGGCATAAAATCCTGGGGATTGAAATCTTTGACTTCGGCGGCAATCTTAGTTTGATGGCCGGAGGTATCAAAGCGGGTGATATCGCCAACACCGGATTTTCCGGCACACAGCGCTTGCCACGTTTGCTCAACACCGATACCCACGGGGGTAACCAGCCCCAAACCTGTTATAACTACCCGCTTATTCAAATGTCTTCCCTCGAACCTGTAATTATTGGTTGATCGCTTTCTGTTGAGGCTAAAACCAGGACCTGTTGCATCGTACAATCTGCAACCGGCCACTGCTTGCCGACAAATATTGGATCAGCAACCAGTGGCCGGTCGCCGGGGGATACAGCGGCGGTCAGCTACATCAACAATTGCTGAAATGCCGTGATAGCGATGGCAACTGAATGGTCTTGGATGCCGTCTGGCTATTGAGTATGAACGTAAGCGATGGCGTCCTTGACGGTGGCGATTTTTTCAGCGTCTTCGTCGGAAATCTCGACGTCAAATTCTTCTTCCATCGACATGATTAATTCAACCAGGTCCAGCGAGTCTGCACCCAGATCATCCACAAAAGATGCCTCGGGAACGACTTCCTCCAAATCAACACTTAATTTTTCTGCAATAATTTTTTTAACTTTATCTTCTACCGACATTTGAATTACCTCCTTTTCCGGATTCACCGGACATCATGCATTACAATTGCGTTAAGAAATAACTTCTCAATATTACAAACTTCGTCTTTTTGTTCGAAAAATGGCTGTTAATCTATGTACATCCCGAAATCGCATAAAATTTAGATATGGGTTCAATTCAGGTATTCACGTATTTAGGAATTCAGTCATTGAAGGAATTCTACCCGTCGTAAGCTTTTTTTGTCGAACGATCACTTTTATTTATTGATTTTATCCTTTAATCCCACAATCCCTCAATCCCTCAATTCCTCAATCGGCACAAAATTACATTGGCAGCGTCTAACAAAGTTGACCCATTTTAAAAAGTTAGTTCCGGAATCTGAATTATCTAAATCTTCACATGTACATGCCGCCGTTCACCTGGATAACCTGGCCGGTGATATAGGCGGCCTGATCGGAAGCCAGAAAAACGACTGCGGCGGCTATATCTTCAGCGGTACCGACCCTTCCCAGCGGGATCTGGCTGATCATCATCTCCTTGGCCTTGTCGGAAAGCGAAGTGGTCATATCCGTATCCACATAGCCCGGTGCGACGACATTGGCCGTAATTCCGCGTGAGGCCAACTCCTTGGCAACCCCCTTGGTGAGACCGATGATACCGGCCTTTGAAGCGACATAGTTGGCCTGGCCCGGATTGCCGCTGACCCCCACCACAGAGGACACGTTAATGATGCGGCCGGCCCGCTGCTTCATCATCGTTTTGGTCACGGCCTTGATGCAGTTAAAAGTTCCCTTCAAATTAATATTGAGAACATCATCCCAATCGGCTTCCTTCATGCGGACGATCAAACCGTCGCGGGTGATGCCGGCATTGTTGACGAGAACATCGATGCGGCCGGTTTCATCCAGAACCTGGCGGACAAATTCGGTAACCTCTTTTTCGGAGGCAACATTTACCTGAATGCCGGTTGCCTGGCCGCCGGCTTCGGCCACCAGCGTCTCGGTTTCAGTCGCTGCTTCAGACGCCGATGAGTAGTTAAAAAAAATACGGCTGCCGGTTTGCGCAAATGCGTGACAGATTCCCCTGCCGATCCCCCTGGAACCGCCCGTTATCAGAATAGTACGTTTGACTTCATCTGCCATGGCTACCTCTCAAATACAATATCGGCCAGTTGATCCATGTCCGGAATTGTGTTGCGCAGGCCGGCCATAAGCTCACTGTGGTTCACCTTCGCCAGGAATTCAGCCGTGGCCGCCTCGTCGAATTGACCGCTGCCCATAACAATCTGCAGAATTTTCTGGGAGACAACCCGGGCGACCTCGGCCGCAAACAGCCGGGCAATGAGTTTCATTTTATGGGCCTCCGAATCGCCGCGTTGCGCACAGCCGGCGGCCTTGCGGGCAATACTGGCGCCAATCTCGACATGCACCGCCATATCCGCCAAGGCAAACATGATATGCTGCTGCCGGGTCAACCGCTGATCGTTGACCCGGGAAATGGTTTGATTCAAGGCTCCGGCCGCCAGCTCGTAGGTGCGGCATCCCAGATCGGGTGTGCCGGTATGCAGCTGCTGCATCTCATCGCCGATGGCCTGGTAAAATGCGCCTTTTGATTTGCGGGTTTTTTTCCAGCGCATGGTGCTGATGAGGGTTTGCTGAATTTCACTGGTGCCTTCATAGATGCAGGTGATGCGCACATCTCTTTTGATCTTTTCAACCTCGTACTCGGTGATGTAGCCATAGCCGCCCAGGGCCTGAATAGCATCCTCGGCGGCTTTGTTGGCGGACTCGGTGGCATACAGTTTGGCAATGGACCCTTCGACTTCAAGGTCTTGCTCGCCGGAATCCAGCCTGTCTGCGACCTCTGAAATAAATGCATCGGCGGCAGCCAGCCGGACAACATGCGGTATGATCAGTTTGTGAGTGTATCCCTGCTTTTCCGACAAAGGCGTTTTAAACTGGATGCGTTCTTTGGCATAGGGAATGGCAATGTCCAGGGCGGCTTCCCCGCCGCCCAGGGCCATGGCCGCAACCATCAGCCGCGTATAGCCGAACACCTTGCTGGCTTGTTTGATGCCATGTCCGGGAACACCGCCGATAAGGTTTTCCACCGGCACGAAGGCATCGGTAAAAGTCAATGGTGATGTGTTGGAAGCCCGGATGCCATGTTTTTCCTCGCCTTTGCCGGCAATGTATCCTTCGGTGCCTTTTTCCATGACGAAAAAGGTTGCCCCCTCGGGCGTATTGGCCAGCACCGTGATAAAATCGGCATACAGCCCCGTGGAAATAAACTGTTTGTTGCCGTTGATATTGTATCCGATGATTTCACCCGCTTCATTGGTCACGGGGTCGGCCTTGGTCTTGATGGCCACGACATTGCTGCCGGCATCCGGTTCGGTCACGGCATAAGCGACCAGCGCCTGGCCTTCGGCAATCTGGCCGAGCCACTTTGCTTTTTGCGCCTCGGTGCCCCCGACCATTAAAGGATCGGCACCCAACTGAATGGCAAAAAATGCTGTCGTGATTCCCAGGCAAATTTTAGCCATCTCCCGGGTTATCGCACAGCTGTCCTGCGCTCCCCCGCCCATGCCGCCATAGGCTTCCGGAATCATCAATAGCTGCAGCCCGATTTCAGGCCCCAGCATTTCCCGAATGGTATCTTCGGGAAAAATTTCCTTTTGATCATACTCAATGATTTTTTCTTTGGTCAAAAGCCTTTTTTTCAATTGGCCAATGGTATCCAGCACCATCTGTCTGGTTTCAAGATCCAATCCCGTCGGCTGTTGTTCTTGCATGGTGTTGTCATCTGCAGCCATCTATTTAATTCCTTCTGGGGTGGTTGATATCAGAATCAATTTATTGCTATTGTTTTGGAGCGGGGTAGTTAGGTAATTCGGAAATTAGTCAATGAATGCCATGGTTGATTCGCAGATTTGCGGATTCGTCAAACAACAACATAGAATTGCATATTGACAGCGTGATTCCATCAGGCGGTCGACACATGAGCCATTTAACGATATCCGAGTTCGGTTGGAGCGTATTTACACCATTAGCGACCCGATTTTTAACTAACTGTATCTGAGCGTGTAAATTAATCCTCGTCTGTTGATATGACGGTGCGGCCTTTGTAGGAACCGCAACTGGGACAGGCATGATGCGGCAGGGTAGCTTCACCGCAATCAGGGCACGTTGATAGATTTGGCGCCGCTGTTTTTTGGTGTGTTCTGCGTTTGTCGCGCTTTGATTTAGATGTTTTTCGTTTCGGTACAGCCATAAGTAATCTCCTAACTATTTAATATATTTATAAAATACTTAAACCAAGTACTCGATTCTCAAGGTGGCGTTCTAGTAATTTAAATTCAGCTGAATGTCAAGCCTTTTCATGCGATTATTTGAAATTGTTTGCTTGTACTGGTCTGCCTTCTATGCTATGGAAAGGTCCCGATGGCTGATAAGCTTTATAATATAACCAATTAATATCATTTGTCAAATTTATTTAATTCAACATTCCGGCCAAGTCGGGCATATCGAATAAGTGCAAGATTTTATGGCATAATATTAAGACGGCGGCAGCGGCAGGTACGACTGCCCGATAGTGGGCATTTACTCAAATATTACTTAAATAAGCTAATTGCAGTAATCTGATATACGAATAACTGATTCTATCTCAATAGGTTATAGCGTATTTGCTGGTTAAGCAAACGTTAAAATCGATACAAATTAATATAACGAATGGATAAAGACATGGAAAAAATCATCACACGGTTTCCGCCGAGTCCTACCGGCTATCTGCATGTCGGTGGCGCCCGCACGGCGATATTCAACTGGCTGTATGCCCGGCACATGGAGGGCAAATTTGTCTTGCGCATCGAGGACACGGACATCAAGCGCTCGACCCAGGCATCGGTGGATGCCATTTTCGAGGCCCTCCAGTGGCTCGGGATCGATTGGGACGACGGGCCGTATTTTCAAACCCAGCGGTTTGATATATACCGCGACTATATTCAAAAACTGGTCGATTCCGGCCACGCCTATTATTGCACCTGTTCACCCGAGCAGATCGATGCCATGCGGCAGGCAGCCATGGCCGGCGGAGGCAAGCCCCGTTACGACGGCTCCTGCCGTGAAAAGGCACTGGGCAAATCAGAGGATGCCGTGGTCCGCTTCAAAGCTCCGCTCAGCGGCACTACGGTTGTCGAAGATGTAATCAAGGGCAACATCGTGTTTCAGAACGACGAACTGGATGATTTTGTCGTCTGCCGCAGCGACGGGACCCCCACCTATAATTTCGTGGTGGTGATCGATGATATAACCATGGACATCAACACGATCATCCGGGGCGACGACCACGTCATGAACACCCCCAAACAGATCCTGCTCTACCGCGCGCTGGGCAGCCCATTGCCGACCTTCGGCCACGTCCCCATGGTGCTGGGCAACGACCGGGCCCGCTTGAGCAAGCGCCATGGAGCCATGTCGGTGACGGCCTACCGGGATATGGGCTATTTGCCGGAAGCCGTGCTCAACTACCTGGTCCGTCTGGGCTGGTCCCACGGCGATCAGGAATTTTTTACCCGGGATGAGCTAATCAAGGTCTTTGACATCGCCCATATCGGCCGCTCGGCCGGCATATTTGATATCGAAAAACTGCAGGCCATCAATGCCGATCACATCCAGGCCGCCGCCCCATCCGATTTGGTCGGCCCCCTGAAGCCCTTTTTAAAGGAACGCGGTATTGAGATCGAATCCGGCGACTATGCGACAAACGTCATCGAAACCCTGCAGCCCCGCAGCAAGACCCTGGCCGACATGGCGGATGCGGCCATGTTTTATTATCTTGAAGATATCGAATTCGAGGAAAAGGCAGCCCGTAAATTCTTGAAATCAGCCGCCTTGGAACCCCTACAACTGCTTGCCGCCAAGCTGAAAGCCGCAACCGATTACAGCCAGGAAAACCTCGAGGATGTGTTTAAATCCGTGATGGATGAAACCGGCCTGAAGTTGGGCAAAATTGCCCAGCCGGTGCGAGTGGCCCTGACCGGCAAAACCGCCAGCCCGGGCATATTCGAAATCATCGCCATTTTGGGGCCCGAGCGCGTGATTCCGCGACTGGGTAAGGCGATTCGGTTTATCGAAGATCGGATGGCTGAATTAAGTTAATTAGAAAAATAGAAAATTAGTCGAATAGTTAAATAGTTGAAAGGCAGATCCAAATGCCTGGCAGAAAATACGGTGATTTTAGAGATTTAGAGGTTTGGCAACAGTGCAGAGAAATCAGGCGGGAAATTTGGCAATTAGCAAAGACATTTCCAAATACGGAAAAATTCCGATTATCCGATCAGATGATAAGATCATCAAGGTCGGCGACAGATTGCATCGCCGAGGGATACGGACGGTATCATTATCAAGAGAACATTCAATTTTGCCGGCATGCAAGGGGGTCTCTATTTGAATTGATGAATCAAGTAGATACGGTCCTTGATTGTGGCTATACAAATGAACAATATTCCAATAAATTGATTGATAAAATTCAGAACGCAATCCGCACTTTAAATGGTTATATCAGATACCTCCAAAATCAAAAGGAAAGCGCCAAACAGAAAAATAGCAAAACCTAATTCTGATATGTATAATCAAAGCATTTCAATATCAGGGGTTAAAACTATTTGACTAATTTTCTATTTTTCTATTTAACTAATCCCAGCCACTCAAATCACCCCCAAAAAAGCCCTTGACTCAGTGAAAATAATTTTGTATTTGATTCGCTTACCACTACTGGGGGATCGTCTAGCGGCAGGACGACGGGTTCTGGCCCCGTTAACCCAGGTTCGAATCCTGGTCCCCCAGCCACATGAAAATTAAAACGGCTTACGATTGACAACGTAAGCCGTTTTCATTTTTCAGTTGACCCCGAACCCGCTGAAGACATTAATAAATCAGTACTATTCATTCCTTGGGCTGTCTAAGGACCGCTTCTCAGATCAACATTCTTCATGCGCTAATTTTCGAACTTCAATAGCCTAAAATGAATGCAGCAAGTGAAAATAAAAAGGCTTTGAGAATTTAAGTGTTCTGGTTTGAAAAAAGCCGGATGCGCTGCAGCACCCTGCGAATCCTTATTTAAACGCAGTCTCTGAGTTCTTGTCGCCAACACGGCCGGACGGTGTTGATTTGAACCCGTTTTTGATGAATTCCCCCTGGGTCATTGATTTGAATTGCGGGTCTGGCGCCGTCTCCAGCGGCCCATCTGCACCCTCGAAGATTTTCACTTTCACCGGGAAGGTGGTCAACGTTTCCTTGCTGGACATATCGTGCTGGTCACCGAGTGGACATAGGGATACAGAAACGTATAAGTCATCGTGAACCAATAATTGCACATGATCGCCACGCTTAAAGACATCTTTGGCTGAGAAAAGCGAATAGTTGGTCGGTTGCTTGTCGTAGGCGAGCGGCTGAAAGTGCATGAATGTATTGGGGATTTTCGTTTGCCTGGCAACCTCCACTCCTGCAACTTTGGCGATACCTTCGAGCAGACCCCAGTCGCAGTTGTATAAATTGGGTTCCCCATACGCTTGTTCGTGCATCGCCACCTGACAGCGGCCGCCGGGATATACAAAATTGTGCTCGGCCAAGTCGCCATATTTGGCCTTGAGGTTTTCGTAATCAACCGTATCTTTGATCAAGGTTAACAAGGGCCGCATGTAAGGATGGTTCGAGTAGAAATGCATGCCTTCTCTATAAGTCAGCGCTCCATACTGCGACGTTGGGTAAGTATCCGCCCATTCCTCCGATGGACGGCTCTTTACCAGGTAAACGGTATCGAGAATCTGCGGGCCGTCGATCAATTCGTAATGAACAACCTGCCCTTTTTCCAGTTCAAAGCCATGGCCTATGTAAGGTTCCATGATGAACTCTTTGACAAGTTTGAGGTTTCCCATGTCGCTCGCCTTCCTGGCGTTCAAATAGGCCGCCTCGGATGGTTTGTTAAATTCCTTCTTCTTTTCGGCAACCAGATCGTATTGACCTTCATTCATATCTTTCATAGCAAAGCTCCTGTTATTAAAAAATTCTGACTGGGTATCTGTGATTTGTAGGGGGTCGAAATAAAGATCCGGGCCCAGAGGACCCGACTTTGATTTCACCCCAAAGGGTGGAGTTCACCTAAGACTCCGAGTGGAATAATGGAATGGTGGAATATTGGAATATTGGGAATCGAAAACGGATGACGGTCTGATTTTAAAAACTGATCCGGACCATCCTTATAAAAATAGATCCCAGTCCACTAAACCCAGCATTCCATCATTCCAGTATTCCATCATTCCGCTCCCGCTTGCAGCAGATTCACGGCATAGCCGATAGTCTCTGACTTGGCCCAGAGGACCAGGTTTTCTGCGACAAAATAAATGCCGAGTGTGGGAGCACACCCGGCTCCTATGCGTCAGCAATGCTCTGCGGGTTACTCTCTGTGCAGGGCCATGGTGGAACAGTGGATGCCACTGCCAATATGGTTGTAGATGGTCCGGTAGGGCACCTCGATGACCTCCCAACCGCGCTTGTTGAGGAATTTGCCCGTTTCGGTGCCCTCGAGAAGCACGATCCGCTGGTTGCCCAAAGGCACGCAGTTGAGGCAGCCGTCGTGGACTTCTTCTACGCTGACCGGGACGATTTCCCAATCCTGAAGCTCTTTTGGTAGTGGAGTGAAAAGCGATCCCTCAGCCATAGCCATCAGCCCTTCCTCGAATACGCCAAGAACACAGTCGATGTGGTAACCGTAGTTGGCATCGAAATAGACGGTTTCAACCTTCCAGCCGAATGGCTCGAGCATGCGTTTGAGGATATTGACCCCCAGTTCATCGCAGGAGGTTCGCGGCTTTGAACGATCCTCAATATGCGACGGATCGCCGACACCGATTCCGCACACCACCAGTTTGTCAAAAATCCTCGGGTCGCCGGGACTGAATACCGGGCCGGGCGATTTTTGGGTGGCAATGGGATAGGGAAGCGGCATGGTCAGCCAGATGGCTTCAGGATCGTTGTTGAAAATCTCCATCATGGCTTCCCGAACCACAAACTCAGTCCAGCTGATGCTGGTTTCCCACATCTGAACAAAGCAGTGCCCGATCACTTCCCCGGCCGATTGTCCAAATAGTGACATATGCGGCTGTCTGGACCATGGATAGGTATAATTCATAATCTCCGGCGGGGTATGGCCCGTTTCATTTCGCACGACCGTTACGCCTGCCTGACGGTAGGCATCCGCCAGCGCATTGGACTCTTTCACCATCTGGTCATATAGAGTGGACGCATAAACGTAAAAATTCTCATTATATCAGCATGATAAGATAAAATACTACTTGACTTTTTTTGATATAAGTACTACTAAAATCACTCCTTTTATAGGCCTAGTTCCCTAAAACT
>Ga0209743_1000164_pt1 | contig 26948 bp, 21 predicted proteins | sample OlaalgELextract2_FD_187378 | JGI IMG/M metagenome (GOLD analysis project Ga0209743, IMG submission 187378) | Olavius algarvensis symbiont microbial communities from Tuscany, Italy - Type G ELBA extract 2 (SPAdes) (version 2) | ecosystem: Host-associated > Annelida > Digestive system >...
TAACCTGAAGCACAGCAGATTGCTGCTTTAACCAATTTTTCAAAGAACATTGACCAAATTTAAAATGTTGGACCTACAATTTTGTAATTTATTCTGATCAATTTTAAGTTTATGCGCAGGCTCTATATTTAAATCGATCTGCCGAAGGCAGTCCTTAAATCCCAAATCCCAAATCCCAAATCCCGCTACATCCCCAGAAATACCTCTTTCAATTTAAAATAGACAGAATACCTTAAATCCGCAATCCGCAATCCGCAATCCGCAATCCCCAATCCCTCTACATTCCCAGAAATACTTCTTTCAAATGCTCATTGTTCAGTGCTTCATCCTTGTTGCCTTCAAACGAGATTCGCCCTTCTTCCATGACGTAGATCCGGTCGGCCATCTCGGCGATTTGCGGGATGTTTTGCTCTACCAACAGCACGGTTTTGCCTTGTTCGTTGATCTGTTTGATGGTGCTGAAAACTTCAAGCCGCAGACTGGGCTGCAGCCCTAAGGAAGGTTCATCGATGCACAGAAAATCGGCGTTGGACATCAAGCCCCTCGCCACGGCCAGCATGCGGGCCTCACCGCCGCTCATGGTGGACGCAAACTGTTTTTTGCGGTCCACCAGGCGTGGAAACAAGCTGAAAACCCGCTCCAGGTTTTCTTTTTCGTGGGCGCGGGCGTTTTTGGAATACGCTCCCAGTTTCAGGTTTTCCAGTACCGTCATATAGGGAAAAAGTTCACGGTTTTCAGCGATGTAGATAAGTCCCAGGTTGACGATTTTCTCGGTGGCCAGGCCGTCGATGCTTCGATCTTTATAGGTGATGCGGCCCTCGGTCCGATCAACCAATCCGCAGATTGACTTCAGCAGTGTACTTTTGCCGTGCCCGTTGGGTCCCAGCATGACCACCACCTCTCCCCGATTCACGCTGATGGAAACGTCCCGCAGCACATGCGACTCGCCGTAATAGGCGTTCAGATTACTGACTTGCAGCATTGACATCTCCCAGGTAGGATTCAATGACGCGGGGGTCATTGACGACTTTTACGGGTTCATCGCAGCAGATCATGCGGCCGGATTCAATGATCAACAGGATTTCAGTCAATTCCGTCAGCACCTTCATGAAGTGTTCGATAATGATAATGGTGATGCCCAGGTCCCGGTTGATTCTGGCAATCAAATCCATCAGGCTCTTAATTTCCACAGGGTTGCAGCCGGCCATGGGTTCATCGAGCATCAGGATTTTGGGTTTGGTGGCAAGGGCCGCGCCGATCATTAATTTTTTTTTGCCCAGCAGGTTTAAACGCGCGGTATTTTGATGACGTTCTTTTTCCAGATCGACAAATCGGATCGTGGATTCCACATGGGCCGGGTCCAGACCGCCCGGGGCCCCGAAGCGGCAGCCCACGGAGATGCTTTTTTGTACACTGAGACTGGGAAATGTTTGAGGGATCTGGAATGTCCGGGCAATGCCGGCTTTGGCGATGCGGTAAGGCGGTTTGCCGGTGATCAGCCGGCCGTCAAACTCGATGCGGCCTTCATAGCCGTAAAATCCGGTGATCAGGTTGTACACGGTGGATTTACCGGCTCCATTGGGCCCGGCGATGCCGAATATTTGCCCTTTTTGCATCTCGAAGCTCAAATCGTTCACTGCTTTCAGTGCGCCGAACCGCTTGGTGACATTGAAGGCCTTCAGCATCGAACACTCCTCCACCGAAATATACGCCTAAAAATTTCTACCACACTATTCCAAGGGACCTATAATTAGTCTTAAGTGTGATTGAATGTCAAGATCCGAATCCATCGCCCGGGCAAAATGAAAAAAGCTACCGCCGCGCATGTTTACACGCCAGGTATTACTTTTATTCATAACTCGTATATTATTAATTCTTTTGACTTAGTTATCTAATATCCTTATTAAAACCAATAACTAGTGGAAATTTGTTTCAATTGATGAGATAGTTGCGGTGTATCCTGCCAATTATCGCGATTCGCTTGATACGGAGGTACTTCTGCCATCGAACTGATGTTTTTCATCCTGCTGGGCGCCGGCGCTTATGTCGGCTGGAATATCGGTGCCAACGATACGGCCAACTGTATCGGTACAACGGTGGGCTGCGGCCTGATATCGTTCCGACAAGCCGCCGCTCTGGTGGCCGTATTTGCCATTATCGGCGCGATGCTCCAGGGCGAACATGTCATGAAAACCATCAGCAAGGGCATCGTCAACACGGAGTTGGACTATCTGGCGGTGTGCGTGGCTTTGATCTGCTCCGGGTTCTTTGTCACGCTGGCTACCTTTTATCGCATTCCAACGTCAACGTCCCAGGCCATCGTGGGCGGTGTGGTCGGAATCGGGCTGGCGGTCGGTGCCGAGGTGAATTTTGCTAAATTCATACTGATCGCCGAAAGTTGGATTATATGTCCGATACTGGTCATGATTCTGGCTTTTGGTTTTATGCAGCTGGTCGTGTTGATTTTGCGCCGCGTTCAATCCCACAACCTGATTTTCCAGCACGCTTTAGGATGGCTGGCCATTTTATCCGCCTGTTATGTCGCCTATTCCATGGGAGCCAACAATGCCGGCAACGCGGTCGGCCCCATCGCCAACCTCGGTATTTTCCCGCCCAAGCTGCTGTTGTTCATCGGCGGGGTGAGTATTGCCGTGGGAGCGATCACTTTCGGCAGAAAGGTCGCCGATACCGTCGGCAAAGGAATTACACCGCTCGATATCCCGGGTGCCTTTGTGGCCCAGGTGTCTTCGGCCTTCGGCATGCACCTATTTTCTTTATTCGGCATCCCGGTTTCCACCTCCTCCGCGGTAGTGGGGGCGGTGGTGGGCGTCGGATTGGTGAAAGGGGCCCGGGCCATCAGTAAAAAGACCATCGTCACCATTCTGGTCGGATGGGTGCTGACACCCACGCTGGCGGGATCTTTTTCATTTTTATTGTACAAGGCCATCAAAATTATATGGGGCGGATAAGCGCAATTGATGGTATCATCAAGATGTGATCTTTTATGGACTTGATATAATGATTGGCATATGTTAGACGCACGGTGACCCAGCACTATAGCAATTGCCCTAATTCCATTCCGTCTGAGATTATATTTTGCAGCGCCGGTGACCTATGGGCCGATTTTAGATTTTGGAATGCGGATTTTGGATTTAAGGTATCCTTTCTGTTTTACTAATGGATGGAGCGAGCCTGCGTTGGCCAAAAGGCTACGCAGGCCGAGAGCGATACCGCCAATCTAAATTCCAAATTCTAAAATCCAAAATTTCCAATGGTGACTATACTGGGAATGACGGAGCTTTATTTTGACAACCGCTATAGGTCATTATATTTAGAGGGAGAGCCTATGCTACTGTTTAAAAAAGAAAAACAGGTCATCGAATTTATGTTGAAGCATCTGGACCTGGTTGAGAACTCATTGAAAACCGGCATCGAAACCATTGAAAGATATCTCGAGGACAATATCAGCGAGGCCAAGGTTCTGGCCCGCAAGGTCAGAAGCCTCGAATCAGAGGCTGATGTCGTGCGCTACGATATTCGCGATAAACTTTATTCGGGGGCTTACCTGCCCCTGCTCAGGGAAGATATTTACAAACTGATTGAAAGTATTGACAAGGTGGCCAACGCCGGTGAAGCCTGTTGTGACTTTTTTCTGAATCAACGCCCGATGATACCGGATGGGTTGAAACCTGATTTTCTTGAGGTTGTCAAGGAATCCCTGGGAATTATCGACAACCTGAAACTGGCCGTGTTGTGCTACTTCAAGGGCGAGTGCAAAATTGAAACCGTCCGTGAGCATACCAAAGAGGTCGGGATGCAGGAATCACGGGTTGACAAACTCGAGTGGGATTTAACCAAAGCCATCCTGACGTCCCCCATGGACCTTGCCCTGCAACTGCACTTAAGGCTGTGCCTGGAAAATATTGTCGAAGTATCCGACCGGGCGGAAGATGCCGGCGATCAACTGGAACTGGCGACGCTCAAGTCGATGGTGTGAAAAAGGAGCGCTGCGCTTTATGAGCGCTGCGCTTGAGGAGCGCTTCGCTTTATGAGCGTTGCACTTGACGAGCGCTTCGCTTGAGGCTTAAAGAATCACATCGTATTACTTCTTTTTCCGCCACAGAGGGTTTTCTAGAGCGCAGCGCTCCTCGAGGCCGAAGGCCGATCCTCAAGCGCAGCGCTCTTCAAGGCCGAAGGCCACTCCTCAAGCGCAGCGCTCATCAAGGCCGAAGGCCGCTCCTCAAGCGCAGCGCTCCTCGAGGCCGAAGGCCGCTCCTCAAGCGCAGCGCTCCTCGAGGCCGAAGGCCACTCCTCAAGCGCAGCGCTCTATTTTATCTACCGATAAATTTTGGTTTTCTTTTCTCCATAAAAGCGGTTACCGCTTCGACGACGTCTTCGGAGGGCAGGGCGGCCGTATTTTTTTGCGCCACATATTCCAGACCGGAGTCAATGCCGTGATCCCGGCTGTAAAGAATGACATCTTTGACCCCTTGAACAGTGAGCGGCGGGCAATCGGCAATCTGAGTCGCCAGTTCTTTTGCCGCGGCGTACAGGGCCTCGCGATCTTCGCATACGCGGGTAAGCAATCCCATCTGCAGGGCTTCGGCGGCGGTGAAATCCCGGCCCGTCAAGGCCAACTCGCGAAACCAGCCCTGGCCGATAATGTAGGGCAAACGCTGCAGGGTGCCCAGGTCGGCGATGATGCCCATGCGGGTTTCCCGGATGCTGAAAACGGCATCCTCCGTTGCCAGACGGATATCACAGGCGCTGATCAAATCAACCCCTCCGCCGATGCAATGGCTGTGAACCGCCGCAATCACAGGCTTGCGGCATTTTTCAATCGCGGTTAAACCGGCCTGCAGGGCCAGAATTTTGATGCGTGTATTTTCACGCTGATCGGCGCCTTTACCGCTCAGCAACGAAGCGGCCTCATTCAGATCGGTTCCGGCCGTGAAGCTTTTGCCTTCCGCCTTGATGACCACCGCCCGGACCGCGGGATCCTGGTCGAGTTGCGCCAGGTGGGCGGACAATTCTTCAAAAAATTCGGCTCCCATGACATTGCGCTTGGCGGGGCGATTCAGGATTAACCAGGCAATGTGATCTTCGTGCTCTACTTTGAATTGGTCTGATTCACTCATAATCTTTTGGCCTCTCTTTCTTAGTAATCAGTTCACCGATCACTGTTCAGGATTTCATTCAAAAATTACGTTTAGGTTAAAGCATACCTCTCCGGGTTGGACCAAAACCGGGCCCCCTGGGCTCGATTTCCTTATTTAGCCGGTATGCGGCGATATCAGCCTATTGATTTAACTATGCGCTCCCAATGTCTGACCATGTAAAGAGGGATTGAAAGAATCCTATCGTAATACGAAAGCTTTTGCATGGAAAAACGAATTCCGAGCGGACAGGAGGGGTGTTCTTTTAAAAATAGGTGCATGCTTTTCAGCGTTCCGGTTTTTCCGGATTTAACCTCCACCGGATAAACAGTTGATCCTGATGTTACGAGGTAGTCAACCTCGGCCTTGCTGCTTTTTGCGTCCCTGGCCCAGAAATATATGCTTCGCTCCTTATACCAATCAGTTGCTGCAAGGCTTTCCTGCCCGACATACTGTTCTATGACACCACCCAAGTTTGCAGTCAAGAGATTGTCCTGAAACATCAATTCGGCGGCTAATCCGAGAGATCGTTGCATCAGGCCAACGTCAAGAAACAATATCTTGAATTTTTTCTCATTTGTTTGGGCGCCAAGAGGTACCCCATGGCCGGACGAATGTATCACCCGATTCAAACACTGAGCTTTTTCCAATAGCCGAAGGGCGTCTTTTAAATCACGTGACTGTGCATGCGGGTTGACGTGGGAATACTTATACCTCTCCCCAACCATACGCGGCGCTGATATGAAAACATCTTTTAGGTACTTGTGCTTGGCAGTCGATGCGTATTTGGAAAAATCCGCCTGGTAGGTCTTAAGGATAGATGTCTGAACCATGTTGATTTCTTCAGGAGAAATGTCTTTCAAATATTCTGAAACTACTCCCGGCATTCCACCTATAATCAGGTACTTTCTTAGGAGTTTTACAAGTTCCTTGTGATACAGGGGATCGATGCCTGAGACAAGGTCTACACCGGTCATGTATCGTCTGAGTTTTTCAAATCCCAGAGCACCTATGAATTCATCAAAAGAAAGCGGGCCCATAAAAAGAAAAGTTATGCGTCCCACAGGCATCCTGAAGTCTTTGCTCCTAAAGGCAAATTCTACGAGTGAGCCTGCTGCAACAACTTGCAGGCCGGGGACTTTTTCATAAAAATAGCGCAATGCAACGATTGCCCGGGGACATTCTTGAATTTCATCCAGAAAAAGAAGGGTTTTCCCGACCGTTATCTTGGATCCGGACAGAACGGAAATCTTTTCTAAAATTTCCTTTACATCAAGAGATTGAAAACACATGGAAAATTCAGGCCGTTATTCAAAATTCACCGTTACATGGTTTTCAAATGCGACTTTTGCAAATTCGATGATGGAATACTGGAATGTTGGAATGCAGGCCTTAGTGGAATGGGATCTATTTTTAATAAGGATGGCACGGATCAGTTTATAGAATCAGAGCGTCATCCGCTCTCGATACCCAATATTCCATTATTCCACCATTCCATTATTCCATTTGGAGTCTAAGGTAATCTCCACCCCTCTGGGGTAAAATCAAGGCCGGACCCTCTGGGATTGGATTCTTTACTTATAAGTGGCTAAGCTAGCTGTAATGTAAAATCAAAGGGAATTGACGCCTACCCGTGGATGGAGTATGGTACCGCCTGCAATGATCAGCGGAATTCTTTATTCAAAATCGAAAACCTGGTCTCTGTCGGCCAGATCAGAAGCTTTCGGCTCTGCCCTCAGTCAAAACTCTTCATGGTTCTCAACCAGTGGTATATCAGTAAAAATCGAATCATGAATCCTGAGTTTCAGCGGGTCGATTTCGGTTGCTGACACACTTTATGAGATTACACGAAGTTAAAAGTGAACCGAATTTATTGAAAGTATAATTGATAATGCCCAAAGAAAAACAACCTAAATTGAAATCAGAATCCATCTTCGGTGCCTTTTATGCCGGTTCGGCTTTTCTTATCTGGGGCCTGGGGGTCATATACTGGAAAAGCCTCCGTGACGTTCCTGCGCTGGAAATCATTGGGCATCGGGTGGTTTGGGCTTTTTTAATTCTTTTAATCGCTATTGTTATTGGCCGTTTCCGGTATGAATTTGTCAGTGCCCTGAAAGATCTGCGAATCCTCATGACGCTTTTTCTGACCGCCGTTATTCTGGCAGGAAATTGGTTGCTGTATGTTTGGGCCATAAACAACAATTACGTCCTCCAGGGCAGCCTGGGCTATTACATCAATCCCCTGGTGAACGTCGTTTTCGGGGTGCTGTTTCTGCGGGAACGCCTGCGGCCGGCACAGATTGCCGCTGTGCTGCTGGCCGGTTCAGGGGTGATATACCTGACCTTTTCATATGGTGAATTTCCCTGGATCGCGCTGGCCCTGGCCTCATCCTTCGGGATATATGGCTTGATCCGGAAAGTGGCGCCGGTCGGCGCACTGGTGGGTCTCGGTGTCGAGGTCATGCTCATGACTGTGCCGGCCGCAATTTTTCTCATTTATCTTGGGGCTGAAGGAAGCGGGGCATTTCTGCGCGGCGACGTCAGCATCGATTTACTTCTCCTGGGGACCTCGGTGCTCACCGTGGTTCCATTAACGTGTTTCACGGCGGGCGCACGGCGCATCAACCTCTCCACGCTTGGTTTGCTGCAGTACATTGCTCCGACTCTCATGTTTTTGCTGGCCGTTTTTTACTACAGGGAGCCTTTCTCAATGGCCCAGGTCTGGACTTTTATCATGATCTGGGCGGCTCTGGTTATTTATTCGACGGATTCGGTACTCTATTACCGGCGGCAATGAAACGGCAAACGGCCGGCCTTCGGTTTTCGGTGTTCGGCATTCGGGGATGTCGCCTGAACCGCCGGCATTCGGCCTACGGTACACGGCATTCGGAGTTGTCGCCCGAACAGCCGACATTCGGCCTGTTGTGAGCATCTGTGTCGAACGGTCCATTTAAAATTGATAGAGCGTAGCGATCCCGCCACCCCGCACCCCGCACCCCGCACCCCGCACCCCGCAATCCAATGTCATCCATTGAAACATCAGAGTTAAAGAAATCAAATTGATTACCGATATTAACAAGGTGGGTTCAATGCAATTGACGTGTCTTTCATTTTGCAGAGGAATGGGTTCACGGGGAACATCACTATTTATCAAAATAACTCTACATCAAAAGAGGTGGCTCGAATGGCTTACTTAAAAAGCAACGTCAGGAAAAGCGGTATTGGCATTTTTGTAGTTCTAATGCTGGCGGCAATGCTGTTCCCCGGATCGGGAAGAGCTGATTTACCGAAACCGGACTGGGTTGTTGGTCCGGCAGTAGTTGACCTGGGAGACAATCTGGCGGAACTCTCGATTAGCGATGGATATATTTTTGCCGGTGCCGAAGACACCAAAAATATTATGGAATACATGGGCAATCCGCTTTCGAACCATGAAATCGGATATATTGCCCCGGATAGTGAAACGGCGAATTGGTTCATCGGCTTCGAATATTTACCCATTGGTTATGTCAAAGATGATGAAAAAGACGATATTGATTCCGAAGCAATTCTGAAGTCCATAATTCGGGGTACTGAAAATGCCAATAAAATCAGGGAAAAAAACGGATTTGCAGCCCTGACGATAGCCGGGTGGCACAGCGAACCCTATTACGATACAGATACGAACAATTTAACATGGACTTTACTGGCGGAGCAGGGCGGCACTGAACTCGTAAATCACAATGTCAGAATTCTTGGACGCCATGGTTACATATCTCTTGTTCTGGTCGCGGATGTACCGACGCTGAATGCCTATCGCGGTGAACTGGATGAAATTGTTTCCAATGTGCTTTACAAAGAGGGCAAAAGCTATGCCGAATACGTGCAGGGTGACAAGATCGCCAAATATGGTCTGACCGCACTTATTGCGGGCGGTGCAGCCGCGACGGCTGCCAAATTGGGTCTGTTCAAGTTACTCGCAAAGTTCTGGAAAATTGCCTTGATTGCTGTAATTGGTTTTTTTGCCGCTTTAAAGAATAGAATATTATCATTATTCAGCGGAAAGAAAAACAGTGCGCCTGCCGGAAATCTAAATTCGGGGCCGCCGGCCAATGTTCAACCCAATCGTCCCAATCAAGATACCGATTTTCCGGATGCCCGGTAAACAGTACTATGCGCTATGTTCTGGAAGTAATATTCCCATACCTCATCTTCCTGTATGCCTGTGATTGCATATCGTATTTGGGATCGAATCATTTTCTACTGACATCGTGGTTCGGAAAAGAGTTTCAAATCAGAAAATCCGGATTTCGCCTGGCTGGTGTGCTACCGACCAGCCAGGCGATTGTCACTCATAATCTTCCAATTCACTGCACGCCGGAAGGCGTTTATGTCGCCTCCAATCAGTCCTCCGGCGCAGACGGAATCACCAATGCCGGTGATGTTGACTTCATCACATATGAAGAAGTGGCCTGCGTTGAAGCCGAAGGCAAAAACATTAAGATAAATGAGATTTTCACGATAAAGACACCTTCGTCTGCCTATGCGAAGTATCAGATCGATGTGATAAAGGAATTGAAAGACAGCAGCCGATCCGTGCGCACGGAAAAGATAGGCGCCTGGCTGCAGGGTTCTTTTGATTTGAAGGCAATAAAAAAAACCGGATTCTCCCATTCAAGGGCTTTTTCCATCATCGGATTTCTCAGCAATAGTCTTTTTTTAGTCGTTTTCCTGGTTGTGCCGTCCGTTCTCTACACAGACCTGGCAAAATATGCGAATCTTGATGTACTTCTGATATGTATCGCTTTTATCTATCCCCTGCTGTTGACCCTGACCGTATTTACGGTCAAGCGAAGCTACAAATCCGATAAGGACGCTAGTGTTAATACCCTGTTATCTCTTATATTCTCACCGGTTAATGCGGTGCACGTCATCAGTTATCTGACCCGAAATCTTTATTTCAAATTCAATTATCTGGCACTTGCCGCCTATTTTCTGCCCGGCCACAGGTTCAAGGATTTCATTCGCAAAGAATTACTTCTCATGGATCATTTGGCAGGTCAGTTCGACCGCCAGGATTGGCAGGACCTGTGGAAGTTAAAAAAAAAATTGGCATACAGCTTGCTGGATGCCCGCGGTTTAGCCCCGGATGAACTGGCGGCCGCACCGGTAAAGCAGGATGTCTCCGCACTATTGTATTGCCCGTATTGTCTCACCGAATACAGCAAAAAGCGCCATAATTGTATCGACTGCAATATGACGCTCAAAGAATTTGAAGCCGAGCCGCATCTCCCGGTAACATGAAAAAAGCCAGCTAATTAGCCGCCGGCCCGTGAACGCACATCCTGCTGAGCTGGAGGCCTCCGGTAGCCCCCTGAAAGGAGGCAAGATCACTGGCGCAACTATGTAAATCCGAAATCCGAAGCACGAAGCACGAAACAAATTCGAATGACATAAATCCCAATGACAAAAGCAAATTCCAATCCAATACACAATCTAACGATGAGCACGTTGATCAGTTTTATGCACTGCTTTCATCGTCTTGTATTGGCCGTTTTGAAAACCGACCAACATTGGCAGATAATATGACTATTCTGCCGGAACCGCTTTGTAGGGAATCTTAAAAAACGTCGCGTACAGCACGGGCACGAAAACCAGCGTCAGCACGGTCGCAAAGCCCAGACCGAACATGATGGTCACGGCCATGGCCACGAAGAAGCCGTCCTGCAGCAGCGGAATCATGCCCATGATGGTAGTCAATGCCGCCATGCAAACCGGCATCATACGGCTGACCCCCGAATCCACCACCGCCTGGAAACGCTCCTTGCCTTCGCGAATCTCCAAATCGATCTGGTCGATTAACACGATGGCATTTTTGATCAACATGCCGGACAGGCTCATGACCCCTAGCAGGGCCATAAATCCGAAAGGCTGATTAAAGATCAACAAACCGGCCGTAACCCCGATGATTGCCAGGGGCACCGTCAACCAGATGATCAGCGGCTGGCGGAAGGCATTGAAGAGAAATATCACCACCAGGATCATCATTCCGAAGTAAATCGGAATCGAGGCCGCCAGCTGGGTGATGGCATCGGCCGAATCTTCGGCTTCGCCCGACCAGGCAATGAAGTAGCCCGGTTTGTTTTTGAGCGGAACGATGTCATCGTACTTGATCGGGATGGTGCCGGCCGTGAAATTTTGGCCGTCCGTGTTGACGGATCTTCCCAAATAGGCTGCCGCATCGACGCCCAGGGTCTGCTCGATTTTGGGTTTGACCCGGTTGAGAACCTCAGAAGGCAAACCATAGCGGGCGTCGGCATGGACCTTGATCATGGGACGGCGATTGTAGCGCGACAGGCGGTTGTCTTCATTGGCGGTGACCAAATGATCAACCACCTGCAGGAACGGTATTTTTTCCCGGGTAACCGGACTGATGACCGGGATGTCGGCCATGTCCTCGACCGTCTCACGATCGGATACCGGTGCGCGTGCATAAATCGGGATCAGTTCGATCCCTTCCCGGTAGACACCGGCCAGGGTCCCGGTGTAATTGGTCTGCAGTCGCTCCGAGACCATGCGGCGGTCGATTCCCACCCGGCGCGCCCGGCTTTCAGCCAGGATCGGCCGCACGGTTTTGACTTTGGGGCCCCACTCATCCCGCACGGCTTTAGCATCGGGATCCCCCTCAATAATGGCTTTGGTGTTATCCGCCATGCGGCGCAATTCGACCGGATCGGGCCCGTTGATGCGCAGCTGGATTTTGCCGCCGGCGCCCGGGCCCAGGTTGAATTTTTTGGCATTGATTACTGCGTCCGGGAACATGCCTTCCAGGTCGCTTTGAACTGTCTGGAAAATCTGGTTGATAATTTCGTAGTCTTCGACCGAAACCAGGATAATGCTATAGTGGGAACCGATATCGATGGGCACATTATAGGTGACCAGAAATCGGGGGTGGCCGGCGCCGATGGCGGCGGCGGTCATGGTGACGCCGTCAGTTTTGTCGAGATATTTTTCAATCTTGGCGACTTTCTGCTGGGTTTCCCGGATATGAATGCCTTCGCGGAATTGTATTTCCACCATGAACTGCGGCCGGGTGGAAGGGGGAAAAAACAGGTTGTCCAGATACCCGAACCCGAAAATCGCCAGGGCGAACAGACCGATGACGGCGCCGATGGTCATCCATCGAAAACGGATGGCGGCCGTCAGTCCGCTGCGATACAGCTGGTACAATTTGCCCGCGTAGGGATCGGCCTTTTTGTTATCACTCTTTTGCGGGCTTCCGGTTTTTAAGAAAGTTTTGGCGATCAGCGGCGTCGAGGTGACCGCCGTCAGCCAGCTCAGGGACAAAGAAATTAATATCACGTAGAACAGGGCCCGGCAGAATTCACCGGTGTTGTTGTTCATCCCGCCGATGGAGGCAAAGGCCAAAATCGCGACCGCCGTGGCGCCCAGCAGGGGGATGGAGTTTTGGCCCACGACCTCTTTGGCCGCCTGCAGACCGTCCATCCCCTGTTCCATGCGGACTTTCATGCCGTCGACCACCACGATGGCGTTGTCCACCAACATCCCCAGGGCAATAATCAGCGCCCCCAGCGAGATTCGCTCCAGGGTGATTTCGTAATAGCCCATGACCACGAATGTGGCCGCAATGGTCAGGGTCAGGATGAACCCGATGATCAAACCGGCTCGCAGGCCCATGAAAAACAGCAGCACGATAATCACGATCACCACCGCCTCGATCAGATTGACGACAAAGCCGTTGATGGCTTTGACCACGCTTTCAGCCTGGTTGGATATAATCGCCAGGTCCATGCCCCAGGGAATCTGGGGCAGCAGCTCATAAAAGCGCTTTTCCACTGCCTGGCCCATCGCGACCACATTGCCGCCCACAACGGTGGAGATGGCAATACCCAGGGCCGGCTGGCCGTTGATGCGCAGGAGATTTTTCGGCGGATCGATATAATCCCGGTGGATGGTGGCGATATCTTTGAGGTAGATCAAGCGGCCACCCTGGCTGCCGATGAGCAGGTCGCCGAAGTCCTTTTCGGATTTGAAAACCCCGCTGGGATAAATCGGCATGTATTCGCTGCCAATCTTAATCCGACCGGCATCGGCCGGCAGATTTTTAACCTGCAGGGCTTCGAATATTTCCTTGACGGTTATGCCAAGCGCGGCGATCTTGGCTTTGGCAAGTTCGACGTAGATGGCCTCCTGCTGTTCGCCGAAAAATACGATTTTTTTGACATCGGTGACCGTGGTCAGTTCGCGTTTGAGCAATTCGGCTACTTTTTTCAGCTCGGCATAGGTAAACCCTTTGCCGGTCAGTGCAAAATAAACCCCGTAAGTATCGCCGAAGTCATCATTGATCACGGAAGGTCCGGCACCCGGAGGCAGCTGCTTCTGGTAGTCGTTGACCTTGCGCCTGAGCTCATCCCAGACCTGGGGCAGCCGGGCCATATCGTACTCGTCCTTGATGACGACCTTGACCGTCGATCTGCCCCGTTCGGAGTAGGATTCCACCCGCTTTAGCTGCCCGAGTTCCTGGACTGCCTTTTCGATTTTTTCGGTCACTTCAAACTCCACCTCCCGGGGCGAGGCTCCCGGAAAGGGCGTGATGACCACGGCTTCCTTGATGGCAAATTCAGGATCTTCCAGCCGGGGCAGCCCTTGATAGGCCAGGTATCCCACCACCAGCAGCAAAATGGTCATGGTCCAGGTGATCGTACTTTTTTTGATGGAGAGTTCGGCGAAATTCATTGAATTACCTATTCAGTGTTATACGCATTAACCCTAATGGTTCTTTCTATCTGTTTTACGAAGCCGACAGGGGAAAGGCTGGGAAGCCTGGAAGCCGGGAGGCTTGGAAGCTGGGAGGCCTGGAAGCCGGGAGGCTTGGAAGCTGGGAGGCTTGAAAGCCTGGAGGCAGGGTTGGCTTTTTGCGATCCTGGCCTCCGAGCTTTATAGCCTGCTGGCCTTCCAGCTTTCTTGCTTCCCAGCCTAGTTTACTGTTGATCCCAAAAGCGGACCTTCATGCCTTCCTTAAGCTTACGGACACCTGCCACGGCGATCTTTTCGCCGCCTTTGAGCCCTTCGAGGACGGTTATGTTTTCCGATCCGGTGATGGAGCCGACCTTGACCTCCCGCTGGTGGGCCGTCATATTCTCGGGATCGATTTCCCATACAAAACTGGTGCCGTCAGGCTCAGCCACCACCGCAATAGCCGGGATCCGGATCGAGGAATCAGAAACAGCAGAACTGCCGACATCAAAGGTGATCCGGGCGGTCATTCCGGGTAATATATTGAGGTCTTCGGGCTGGGGCATTTGCAGAACGACCTGGTAGGTCTGGGTGGCGGCATCGGCCCGGGTGGCCCATTCTTTGAGAGATAGTTCAAACTGCTTGCCCGGGGCAGTGGGAAACTGAGCGACCGCCTTGATTTTATCGTCCTCAGGATCCTGGGCCACGGCCACAACATTTTCCGGTACATCGACCAGCAGCTCAACCTGGGTGATGTCCTCGAGCGCCAGAATCGACTGTTTGGGTTTGACGTCCTGGAAATTGTCCACGTAACGCTGGGCGATCAATCCGGTGAAAGGCGCTTTCAGACGGGTGTAGCTCAATTGGTTTTCAGCGTCCTGCACGGCCGCTTTCAAGGCCCTGATGCGGCCCTGCATGGCATTGACCCCTTCGCGCTTGCGATCGATATCCGTTCCACTCACCGCGCCGGGGTCCTGTTTCTGGATTCTTTGGACGCGTTCGTATTCGGCGTTGGCCAGATCCAGGGACGCCACGGCTTCTTTGAGCCGACCCTGAACCCGACGGAGTCTGGTTTCAAAATCCTTGGGATCGATGCGTGCCAGCAAATCACCTTGCTTGACCTCCTGACCTTCGCGGCCTTCGATGGGCAGTTCGATCAACCGGCCCCCCACTTCTTTGAAGGCCAGCTCCACCCGCTGGGAGGCCCGGACCGTGCCCGGCAGTCTCAAACCGGAGATGGCAGTACCCGCCTCAACGGTGGTGGTCTTTACGGGACGGATGATTTCCGGGCCCGCTTCTTCGGTCTTTTTACCGCATGCCGTCAGGCCAAGGGTCAAAATGGACATCAGGCAAATTGCGAAGGCCGGCCATCCCTTTGTTGTTTGCCATTGGGCGGAACGCTCAGGTAATTTCATAATCTACCTCGCTTTATGGTTTGCTCAATAATCGTATAGATATGACGGTGATCGGGGTGATTGATAGATTAGCGTTAATAGTAATCTCTAAATGAAATGTTTCAAGTTTTCAAATAATTTCGTCGGATACCCGTCAGATCCGTTGCGCCGAATTCAGGATCAATCAGGGTAGTAAATTTCCGGTCTCCGATTCGGCAGAAAATAACGCATGCGGTGACCTCGAACAGCCTGAATGGCGTCGGATTTCAAATCCGTCACGATGATCCCGTCCCTTCCGTTGACATATTTGTCCGTTATTAGACCGGAAGGGTCAATTACCACCGCCACGCCGGGAAACTGCAGCCCATTTTGATTGTCGCCGTTCTGATTGCAGGCAACAATATAGACACTGTTGTCAAACGCTCTGGCGGTCAGGTGTCGCAACCATGACGCCAATTTTGCGGCTGGGGTTCCACGGGGTGAGGCATGGGGCATGAAGATAATATCCGCACCGCCCAGCGCCATCCGGGTAGCTAGTTCCGGAAAATGGACATCATAGCAGAGCTGAATTCCCAAATTGACGTCTTCTATCCGGAATACCGGGGTTGCATTGCCGGCCGAAAATATATCGCGTTCCGGCGGCGCGATGTGAACTTTGCGATATATGCCGGATATCTCGTGGGGTGTGACAATCAGATGACTGGCATAAATACAGCCCTTTTCATCTTTTTCGGCCATGCCGGCCAGAATAACGATTTGAGACTCTTGTGCCATCTGTTGCAGGCGGCGGCTGATGGGGCCCGGGATCTTTTCGGCGGCGTCCCCGAGCGCTGCGCGGGTGCTGTACCCGGTGACGTTTAACTCGGGAAAACAGATCAGCTGCACGCCCTGCTTTTCAGCCGATTGTACCAACGGGACCATTCGGTCCAGGTTATCCTGCGGCCGGTTGACGATCGAATTGAATACTGCGGCAGCGATGCGAATGTCTTGCATGGTACTGGATGCTGGATTCTGGTTGCTGGATGCTGGTACCAGTTGCTTGGTACCGGCCGACTGTTTCTGGTCGGTGACAAGGGTTTCAGGTGTCAGGTGTCAGAAAAGGGCCGTATGACCCAATTCGCACAATGCCAAGATTGGGGCAAGTCGCTAGAAGTCGATAAATAACCCCGCCCTGCGCTATGCGCTCTGCCTTATGCCTCGGTATTCCACGAATCAAGGTCTAAATTCCGGAATTAAAAAAAGCTGTGGAAATTTATCTGTATTAACCCCAACTCTTACCCGAAGGCCGTGCACCGAATACCGAAGGCCGTGCGCCGAAAGCCGAAGACCTGCTTTTTCAATCCGAAATCCGCAATCCAAAATCCGCAATCGAAAAACCCGTCACACGTCGAACTGGGCCTTGATTTTAAACACCTTTGTGGCCGGCAGATTCAAAATATCATTGACGCCGGATTCTTCGGCGATCTTTTTCAAGTTAGCCTCGATTTCATCCATCGAGGGGGAGATAAAAGTGAACCAGACATTGTAACGGTTATCGCGCTGGTAATTGTGGGTAACGCCGGGATAACGGTTGACGATCGCGGCAAATTCCTCGATTTTGTCGGCTGGAACCCTGGCCGCGCACAGGGTGCTGACAAATCCTAATTTCCCCGGAACAAAATTTCCGCCGATGCGGCGGATAATTCCATTATTTTTCAAACACGCCACCCGGTCCAGAACCTCTTTTTCAGTCAAGTTCAATTCCTCGGCCACGGCGAGGTAGGGACGCGAGGTAATCGGGAATTCCGATTGAATACGATTCACGATGGCTTTATCGATGTCATCCAGATTCGGCATGGGAAATCCTTGTCAGTTCAGTTTGATGGTTATTCAAAGACTGAATGAGCGCTCCTCAAGTGAAACGCTCTTTAAGCGAAGCGCTCCTCCATAAGCTTGACATTCAATTTCCGGCTGCGGGGCCCGTCGAATTCGCAAAAAAAGATCCCCTGCCAGGTACCGAGGACCAATTTGTTATTTTCAATGGCAATCAGTTCTGATGACCCGACCAGAGTCGCTTTGATATGTGCAGCCGAGTTTCCTTCGTAATGGCGGTAGCCGGCCTCCCATGGGATAATCTGGTTTAAAATCATCTGGATATCGGATTTTACGCTGGGATCGGCGCTTTCGTTGATGGTGATCGCGGCGGTGGTGTGCGGCACAAACAGCATGCAAAGGCCCTGATCAATTCCCGATTTATGGACCAGACTATTTATGTCGGATGTCATTTCAACCATTTCAGTTGTTTCGCGGGTTTTTACAGATAAGATCATAATGCCACCGGCTGGTTCAGAGGTTTAAGGTTCTGGGTTCAAGGTTCAGGGTTCAAACAAAAAAAGGCCCTGCTCATTGCGCAGGGCCTTTTTTTAAACTGATTTATCAGTCACGATCGGTTAATTAGACGCATCCGGTGGGTTTCGGAAGTCCAGCCATTTTACAGGCGCCCTTGCCCGGACCTGACGGGAAAAGCTCGTAAATGTGTTTCAGTTTGAAGCCGGTCACTTTTGAGAGAACACGCACCATCGGGGCAATTCCGTTTTTCTCGTAATAATCCCGCAGGACATCGATTACCTTCTGGTGTTCGTCATTAAGCTCATCGATACCTTCTTCTTTTTTGACCCACTGTACCCATTCCTGGCACCAGTTGTCATAAGAATCGATAAACCCGTCTTCGTCGACCGTGAATGTTTTACCCATAAACTCTACACTTGGCATTTAATCTTCCTCCTTAATAATATTTTATGATTTTCCTATTCGGCGCGCAGCCTGTTATACTTCATTGCAGTCTTTATCAAAAGAATACTTTTACCTTAATGAAATATTAATGTCAATATTAAATATGAGATATATTTCAGTAAGGAAATTCCTAAAGTGCACTAAATTGCCTAAAATTAATGTCTCGCTTCGCTCGGTCTTTCAGAAGGACGTCCACATTGGGTCTAGGAAAAGCAAAAATTAGAAAAATGATAAGGATTCTGCCCAGGTTTTCTGTTTATTTCAATCGACAGAATTCCTTAATTTTAGTCAATTTAGTCAATTTACAATTTTAGTCATTTCGGTGCGCTGCGTAATTGTTGCCGGAAAATCTACTTTGCCACCAACATTTATCAATCCTAAGGAAGCTACTAATATTCTCTGGGCGTTTTGTTTAATTGTTCAAGTGTAAAAACCGGGCCGTCTTTGCAAACAAATTCCTGGCCGATATTGCATCGGCCGCACATGCCGATACCGCATTTCATGCGATTTTCAAGGGACATGATTATTTTGTCATGTGAATAGCCCAGTTTATCCAAGACCGGCTGGGTAAACTTTATCATAATCGGCGGCCCGCAGATAATTGCGTAAGTATCATCGTCGGCCGGCGGCGCTTTCTGTTCCGTGATGGTCGGCACGAAGCCGGTGTTGTATTTCCAATTTGGATCGTCGGTTCCATCCACCGTGATGTGCATATTGATGTCGTCGCGCTGCTCCCATTCGGCCAACTCATCCCGGTACAGGAGCATCCCGGGGGTTCTGGCGCCATAGATCACATGGATGTCTTTGAATTTTGCCCGATTGGCGGGATCCAGCATGTAAATAATGGAGGAGCGCAGGGTGGTAAAGGCGAATCCGCCGCCGATAATCACCAGGTTTTTGCCCTCCAGGTTTTCCCACGGGTACCAGTTGCCCATGGGACCCCGAATGCCCATGATATCACCGACATTCATGGAGTGCAGAAAAGATGATACCAGCCCGACCTTGTTGACGGTAAACATGACAAATCCGGATTCGGTAGGAGAAGATGCGATTCCAATGGGGATTTCGCCTTTGCCGGTAACGGAAAGCTCCGCAAATTGGCCGGCCTTGTAATCGAATTTTTCCTCATCCCCGGAATTTTGAAAAACGAATTTAAATGTTTTTAAATTTTTATCTTCGGTTTCGATGTTGATATCATCGATGCGAACCGGATAAGGTAAATATGGATTTTGCACTTTAACCCCCATTTGGATTGAAGAATGACGAATGGCGAATGACGAATGGTGGAAGTCGCTTCGCTCCGTCATTTGAATATAATATAATCGTTTCGTTTCCTTATTTCGACATTCGACCTTCGACCTTCGCCATTCCTCTACGCGGCGCAGGTGTCCTGGCCGGAGCCGTGGTTGTTCATCAATTCGCAGACCCGGCGGATATCAATGTTGACGGGACATGAACGGATGCAGCGCCCGCATCCGACACATTGTATTCCGGTATCGTATTTGTCGACATAATATTTCAATTTGTGCATGAATCGCTGGCGCACCCGGTGCAGTTTGGTTCCCCGGGGGTTGTGCCCGGTGCCGTGGATGGTAAACAACGGAAACATGCAGCTGTCCCAGTTGCGCATGCGCCGGCCGGACTTGCCGCTATTTTCATCCTGGATGTCAAAACACCAGCAGGTGGGACACACGAATGTACAGGTGCCGCAGTTAATGCATGAAAAAGATACTTCTTCCCAGAAAGGCGCGTGGTATAGATCGACCGTGTCGAGTCGCTTCAAAGCGTCGGTGGCAACGGAAGTCGATATTTTAGATTCCGCCGCCTGCTGCAGGGCCTCCAGCTGCTGTGCGGCGTCGTCGCCGGCGCTCGATTCCCAGCCGGCGGCCTGGAGCAGCTTTTCGCCTTTGTCCGTGAGTACCTTTGCCAGGTAGTCATCGCCGGTGTCGATCAGCAGGACATCGAGCCCCTCCTCGTGAAACGGACCGCAGCCGGCCGTGGTGCAAAAACAGCTGCTGCAGGGCGAATCACACGCCAGGCCCACCATGGTAGTGGCTGCGCGGGCCTTGATCCAATAGGGGTCTTTGTATTCAGGCGTATCGAAGTTAAGTGCGACCAGCTCAAAGGCCTTGGCGTCGCAGGGCCTGATGCCGAGAATTGCCCGGGGTGAATAATTCGCAGCGGCTTCCCGCATGACGTGATGATCATCGCGGCTCTCATCGAGCGAGTATTCGAGCAGCGTTTCGGACTGGGGATAAATAATCGATTTAGGCGAAAGGCGCGTGTTCAGACAACTAAAATCCGGCGCCTGGCCCTGGGCGAGTTCCGTAAAATTATGAAACTCAGCATCTTTAACCGGGCCGAACAAACGATAGGCACTAGATAAGCCGGCCAGACCATCTTCCCATTTAGCTTTTTCAATCAGTGCTATTTTCATGGCTTTGCCTTAATATTAAGTGTTTGGTGTTTGGTGTTTGGTGTTTTGCATGAGCGCAAGCTTTCTGAACCTCAATGGTTCCCAAACACGAAACACAAAAAACGAAACACCAATTACCTTATAAAATCGTCCGGATCCCCCGGCTGATAAGTATCCAACGGGGGACGCACTTCCAGGGACATACCGGCTTCCCACTGGAACAAATCGAAGCAGTCTTTTTCCAGTTTTTTGGTCAGGGTCCGCATGTTGATTCCCACCGGGCACGCCCGCTCGCAGGAACCGCAGTCCGTGCAGCGGCCGGCGCAGTGAAAGGCCCGCAGGAAATGAAAGGTCTTGATGTCCGTCTCGTCCTGACTTTTGCCCACCCACTGGGGCCTGGATTCATCCACAAAGCATGTCGGGCAGTAGCACAGCGGACAGGCGTTGCGGCAGGCATAACAGCGGATGCAGTTGGCGAATAGATCTTCAAAATATTGGGTTTTTTCTTCGGCTGACAGCGCCTCGATCCGGTTGACATCCGCGTAGCGGTCGACATCCTGCTGCTCGTCGACCATTTCGCCCACCAGTTCATCATACTCGACCGGATTGCGGTGGATGCACAGGCTGCAGTTTTGCTGAAGCACATCTTTTTTATTCAGCAGCTTTTCAAAGCCATGCCCCTTGACGGTGATGTTGTTTTCATCTTCGATGACTTCCAGGATTTCGCCGTCGAACATGGAGTTGATTTTGCGCCTATCGATCATGCCTTTGCAGGGAACGCCGATGATGACCAACTGCTCCCGCTTAATCTTGTTTTCGATAATGTGGGTGACGATGTTGCGGGAGTCGCAGCCTTTGGCAATGATGCCGATTTTTTCGGTGCGATTGGTCAAGTAGTTGGCCAGATTGATCCCGCAATTGCTGTCCCATACCAGGTTCTGCAAATCTTCCGGGGTCCTGGCGAAATAGGGTTCGTTCATCATCGGCAGGGTGCCCCGGCGAAACCCAATGATTACATCCACTTTGCACTCTTTGAGCAGCCTGGCGGAAATTTCCCTTATTTTTTCAGTATAACTTGTCATGTTAAGCAACCTCAGCCTTTGCTTTTAAGAAAGATTGATTTGGTCCGAGGGCCTTTATTTTTTCGGTGACGTCCCTGACAACGTCCACAAATTTGGTGGATTCCGCCGACGAGATCCAGGAGAACTGGAGGCGGCCGGGTTCGGTTCCCATGTGTTCCATCAGATTTTGAAACAAAGCGAATTTGCGACGGGCGTAGTAATTACCTTCCAGGTAATGGCATTCGCCGGGATGTCACCCCGACACCCAGACGCCGTCTGCTCCTTCGCGCAGGGCGGCCAGAAAGAATTTGGCACTCATCCGACCGGTGCAGGGGATCCGGATGACCCGGATATTGGTCGGATATTCCATCCGGCCGACACCGGCCAGATCGGCCGCGCCATAGCTGCACCAGTTGCACAAAAAAGCCACAATTTTTGGTTCCCAATCAGACATAAAAAATCTCCTTTTTCTGGATGCTGGTTTCTGGATACTCGATACTGGCCGCTGGATTCTGGAAACTCGATGCTCGATGCTCGATGCTCGATGCTCGATTCTGGTTTCTCTATTTTATTCCCTGGATACTGGATTCTGGATACCGGATAGTTCAGTGCCATGATTGAACTTTAGTATCCAATATCAAGTATCGAGCATCCAGCATCGAGCATCAAGTATCGAGCATCCAGCATCGAGCATCCAGCATCGAGTATCCAGCATCGAGCATCCAGCATCGAGTATCCAGCATCGAGTATCCAGCATCGAGTATCCAGCATCGAGCATCCAGCATCGAGCATCCAGCATCGAGTATCGAGCATCAAGTATCGAGTATCCAGTATCGAGTCCTACCCCGCTTCTCTCAAAGAAAAGATCTGTGAAAAGATCTGATCATTGTCAAAGCCTTTCAGGTGAATGGCGCCGGAGCGGCAGGAAGCCACGCACAAGCCGCAGCCTTTGCACAATACCGGATTTATCTGGGCCCTGCCGGTCCAGGGGCCTTCTTCGGTGAACGAGGGCGCGTTATAGGGGCAGACCGATACACAAACACCGCACTCGCTGCAGACCGACGGATCGGTCTCGGCGATCGTGCCGCTGGTAAAAATGGTCTCACGGGCCAGTAGTGTGATGGCCCGGGAGGCCGCCGCCTGACCCTGGGCGATGGATTCGTCGATGGGCTTGGGATAGTGTGCCAGGCCGCAGAGAAACACCCCGTCCGTGGCAAATTCCGAGGGCCCGAGCTTGGCATGGCGTTCGACGAAAAATCCGTCCGTGTTGACGGGGACTTTGAAAAAATTGGCCAGCGTGTCATCCCGGTTGGGAATAATCGCCGAGGCCAGTGTCAGCAGGTCGGTTTCAATTTCCACGGGACGGCCGATGACATGATCCACGACCTTGACCAGGACCTTGCCGTCTTTAATGTCGACCACGGGTTTATTGTCAAGGGTGTAGCGGATGAAAATAACCCCCGCTTCCCGGGCTTCGCGGTAGAGATACTCGCGTTCACCGTAGGTCCGCAGATCGCGGTACACTATGAAGACGTTCATGTCCGGATTCAGGCGTTTGAGGGTCAGGGCGTTATCCACGGAATGGGTGCAGCAAACCCTGGAGCAATACATCCGCTCGGGTTCGCGTGAGCCGACGCACTGGATAAAGACCGCAGTGTCGATTTCTTTCAGGGACCCTTCGTCATCCTTGAATTTGCGATCGAGTTCCAGGGCCGTGAGGATTCTGGGATCCCGACCGTAGTTGTATTCACTCGGCTGCAGCGGCGAGGCGCCGGTGGCCATGATGGCGACACCGTGCTCGAGCAGTTCCTGATTGCCGTTGGAAGACAGCGCGGTTTCGAAATTGCCGACAAACCCATCGACATCGGTGATTTGCGTATCCAGGTGAACATGGATCTTTTCGTGTCCTTCGACCTCAGATATCAGATTCGACAACTTTTCCTGGATATCCTCGCCCTTGGCCGTGCGATATAAGTTGCACGCCTGCCCGCCAAGCTGCGATTCTTTTTCAATGATATGGGTCTCATATCCCTGTCGGGCGAGACTTCTGGCTGCTGCCATGCCGGATATGCCGCCGCCGACGATCATGGCGGTCTGGTCGATTTGCAGTTCGGCTTCTTTGAGCGGCTCCAGCAGGGCGACCTTTGAGACGGCCATCCGCACCAGATCCATCGCCTTGGTGGTCGCCAACTCCGGATTGTTCTTGTGGACCCAGGAATTATGATTGCGAATATTGGCCATTTCAAACAGATACTTGTTTAAGCCGGCGTTGATCAATGTTTCCTGGAACAGCGGTTCATGGGTTTTGGGAGTACAGGCGGCCACCACGACCCGGTTCAAATTTTTTTCCTTGACAATCTGGCTGATGGTTTCCTGGGTATCCTGGGAGCAGGAGTACAAATTGTCCGTTGCGTATTCCACATAAGGCAGCGTTGCTGCGTATTCGGCCACGGACGGTACATCGACCACGCCGGCGATATTGATGCCGCAGCGACAGACAAAGACGCCGATCCGCGGGCGCTCGTTGGCGACATTGGTCTCCGGGACCACTTCCGGTGTCTTGGTGAGGCTGTTGCGCGCGGCAGTCAGGATTTCGCCGGCGGCGGTCGCCGCGGCACTGGAGTCGACCACCGACTGGGGAATATCCTTGGGACCCTGAAAGGCACCGCAGACAAATACGCCTTCGCGGGACGTATCGACCGGCGCGAAGGTCTGGGTTTGACAAAATTTCCCCGGGGTGATCTCGATGTCCAGACGCTGGGCCAGGTCCACGATTTCGGGTGAGGACTCGAGCCCGACTGAGAGGACGATCATGTCAAATACTTCGATTTTCAATTCGCCGTCATCGATGACGTAGCGAATTTCCAGGTCGTCCGTATCGCCGACCGGTGTTACGGAATGGACCTTGCTGCGGATAAAGCGCACGCCGTGTTTTTCTTTGGCGTTGTCATAAAATCTTTCAAATTCCTTGCCGTGGGTCCGCATGTCCATATAAAAGACGGCGCAGTCCAGATCATCGCCCTGGTGCTCTTTGGCAATCACCGCTTCCTTTATGGAATACATGCAGCAGACCGAGGAGCAATAGGAGTTGTCGCACTTATTCATGTCCCGCGAACCGACGCACTGGAACCAGGCAATTTTCTTGGGTTCGCGTTTATCCTTGGACTGCCGGGTGATATGCCCCGTCGTCGGGCCCGAGGCAGACAGAATCCGCTCGAACTCCATGGAGGTGATCACATTGGGCAACCGGGCGTACTGGTAATTGTCGAATTTAGACGGATCAAAAGGGGTGAAGCCCGGTGCCAGAACCACGGACCCGACATTGATGGAATCGGTTTGCGGTTTTTGATCATAATCGATCGCACCGGTGGGGCACAGCTTTTTACAGGCGCCGCACTTGCCTTTTTGAATGTAAATGCAGCTGTCCCCGTCAATGCAGTATTTCAGCGGAACTGCCTGGGCGTACTCGACAAAGGCCGATTTGCGCTTGACGAGACCCATGTTGTAGGTATCGACGACTTTTTTGGGGCATTTCTCAGCACAAACGCCGCAGGCGATGCATAAGGACTCATCCACATAGCGGGGCTGCTGGATCAGTTCGACTTGAAAGTTTCCTGCCGAGCCCTTGATTTCTTTAACTTCACTTAGTGTTCTCAGCTCTATGTTTAGGTGCCGGCCGACCTCGACCAGTTTAGGTGAGATAATTCACATGGCACAGTCGTTCGTCGGGAATGTCTTGTCCAACTGGGACATCACCCCGCCTATCGATGAACCCTTTTCAACCAGGTACACGTAGTAACCGGAGTCGGCCAGATCCAGGGCGGCCTGCATTCCGGCGATACCGCCGCCGACAACCATCACCGAACCAACAACTTCATTTGGCATATTCCTTCTCCTGAAAACCGAATTTGCAATATCTAATTTTGTTGTCCTTACTTGAAATCTAGCAAAAGGTATATTTTTTCGGACCTATAACCAATAAAAAGGTAATTTAAAGATTGCATGAGGTTATTGAAAAGTTACGATGTTGGAGTATTGGAGTGCTGGAGTAATGGGGTATTAAAAGAGAACTCCAAGCTTTCAGCCAATACTCCAATACTCCAATACTCCATTACTCCGAAATTCAAATCATATAGTGCTTTACGATGGATTACCTTTTTTTGGGTTATAGAACCGTATTTTTTATAAGTTTGCTTGCCTAATGTCAATAAAAATCGTTGGATTTAAGGCCGATTTCCCGACGCTGCCAATTGATATGATTCTGAAGATATCTATTTGATATTATGATGTAAAATTTATTGCTTGCCGTAAAATAGATTGGATTTTCAGGTACGACGGTTTAAAAAATTGCTTATGTTTCGAGACAGGGGCTGGGATATTTCACATACCATAGTAATCTGATATGATTGGAAATACGCGGACCGGGTTGCATTCGCCTCGTTGATCCGGTATAAGGTTGTGCTTGATTGAGTAGGCTAAGTTAAGCAGCTAAGATTTTAAGAGAGCTAGAGTGAAGGTGTCAGGTGACAGAGGGCAGATGACAGAAGTCAGATGACAGAGGACAGGTGATAGAGGACAGATGACAGAGGTCAGGGGACAGAGGTCAGAGGACAGAGGTCAGAGGACAGAGGACAGATGACAGAGGTCAGGGGACAGAGGTCAGAGGACAGAGGTCAGAGGACAGAGGTCAGAGGACAGAAGTCAGAGGACAGAAGTCGGAGGACAGAAGTCAGAGGACAGAAGCCAGATAGCTGAATTCGGGAATATTCGAACCAGCCGTCGTCTTTAATTGTCTGCCTCTTTTGAAACTACGTCTACATTAACCCCAGAACAGGAGTATTTAAATCGTGCTCGTCCTCGTGCTCGGGTTTGAAAACGGCTCAAAAGCTTCGAGGACGAGGACGAGCACGTGCACGAGGACGAAACGGCCAATGAGTTCATCGGAAACTGCGTAAATTTGGCACAGAGGGCAGTTTTTTTTCCGATCAGACTGGCCGTTCTTTTGGCCAGAGGCAGCGCTCTTATGAAACTACATTTAAAGCGAACCGCAGAATATCGAACAAGAAATATCGAATGATGAAGGGTGGAATCGCTTTGCTCTGTCTTTTTAAATAGACCGTTCGACAAAAAGCTCACGACAGGCAGAATACATTATTTGATGTTCGACCTGCCCGCAATGCATTGAAACGGCTGCCGGTTTATTTTTGGCATTAGGCTTAAAACTCAACGAAAAGGTTAGTTTATCTCTCTATGCATGGCAAGCGGGTGTTGGACGTTCGGTGCTCGGCGTTCGCGTGAGTCGCAGGCACACTGCGCTCAGTCTTAATATACAAACGGTGCGGTTCAAATGAACCTAATCCTACCTGTGCGGGTCCGTTCCCGTACAGAAATCGCTGCTCGAACTTGCATCGCG
>Ga0209743_1000174_pt1 | contig 25695 bp, 14 predicted proteins | sample OlaalgELextract2_FD_187378 | JGI IMG/M metagenome (GOLD analysis project Ga0209743, IMG submission 187378) | Olavius algarvensis symbiont microbial communities from Tuscany, Italy - Type G ELBA extract 2 (SPAdes) (version 2) | ecosystem: Host-associated > Annelida > Digestive system >...
AAACAGCTATTGATCGCTTCGGATAATTGGACTTGACAAACGCTGAAAAATGAAACAGGAAAGCAGCAGATAACCCACCTTAATCAATAGAAAAATCAGACCTCATTACGTCTAGCTTGCCACAGTGTGCGCTTTTACGAGGGCAAACAAAAAGCGCAGACTAATAAACATTGTCCGCTATAACGCTGTCAACGCGGCCAGCCCCATTGCTTTGTTTGGTGGCGTAGCCATCGTTGCCTTATAAAGCCAGACACAATTCATGATTGCTCTTGTCCGTTATATGAACTGTCGTATGCGCCCATGTAGTAAAAGATGAAAAGAGGCCAAAACAGCAACATGAGTGAGAACCAGGCCCACTTTCCGCGTCCAGCAGCGTTTACGAGAGCCTTGATATATGCGATGAACCCGATGATTATCAGGAGGCAAATCATCAAGAACACCACGATGAGCACCACTCCTTCCACGTCGCCCTCCTAACCTCTATCTGATTTGCGAAACTTCTATTGTTTTATAAGTCTCTATCCCCAGATCCCATTTCTAATACACCATCAAAACCGCATTGATAAACATTTTCTGATCGTATTCTCTAAGGACAAGTATGACATCCACTTGCGTTGTGAAGGACGCCAATTGTTTATGTTCATTCTCATAAAAAAACCGAGCTACCCATTCGGCAACCCGGCTATCTCTCGCTACATGGATCTGTAGCTTTCGCCCCTGAGAGACCCGCAGTTTTCCGTCCCACCTTTGCAGGTGGTTTGGCTTTGTCTGAAATTTGTTTAGATCAAATGCAAATAGCGTGCTGACAGAAAATTTATAGATTATTATGTGTTTACAGATAGTTAAGTATTTATAGAATCTATCGGCTCATAGGTAATTGGGTAAACTATGTATCATTTAGTGGAATAGCTCATGTACAAAAACGAAAAATCTTGATTTCAGATGAAATATTGAGGGGACAGAGGGCAGAGGGCGGAGGTCCGTTATTAGCCGCAGACGCACGCTGACAAGGACGGACGTTTACCACCCGTTCGCTACGCTCACTCGAGACGCAGAGCGCGCGGAGAGGATATGTTTTTATGAATTTCGTTGAGAAGGACGAAATTCATAAATAGCTCGGCCCTGCGGGCGGCTAATGTCAGCCGGGTCCAAGCACAGGCAGACCCAAGAATTCATTCAAAATGAGGGTGAAGAATGGGGTCAGGTCTTGCATTTAAGCATTCTGGATCAGTTATTGGGAATATGTCTCTCACAGAGCGCGCAGAGAGCACAGAGAAAGAGTTAGATATGCCCTGCCGGCGGGTGGCAAAAACTAAACATAGGTCGGGAACGGGGTCAGGGCTTGCATTATAACCTATAGACTACGAATCCAGAATACCGTTTTCTCGATAGGGATAAACCAATAGGCGCAGAAAATTTTAGAAATTCTGCGCCTTATGTTTCAAGTTAACAGGCGCAAATAGATAGCCGTTTTCAACGCTAACGATGAACTTAAGAATGTTGACAATTCTATACTTGATCTTCAAATAAAGGTAATTGATCGTGTTTAGGAACAATCCGGTTTTGATATTTTCTTACTCTAGAGCATATTTCTGCTTGCCACTCATGTCCAAGATGTTGCCACCATACCTTCTTATGTGATCCAGGTGTGAAATGTTCAGGAAGTAGAGGCTCGTTTTTAGTGGGATGCCACTGCTTTGCCAAATCAGGAAATAAAAAACTGATTGAGTTTTCAAAAACAACATTATTTCTTTCAGTTTGTAACTTCTCAAAATGATCAGATGCAATCCAATCTTTACATTTTAGATACTTATGTATCCTGTCTAAAACTTCTGAGGATTCAATTTGTCGGTTTTTCAAGATAAATCGTAGTGTTCTTTTTATTAATGCAACTGAGATATTTTCAGTTTTTAATTCAATGTCCGTATCTGATAACTTAGGTAATCCTTTTTCTCTTATTCTTAAAAGCAAGATTTCAGATTGCAAGGCTAAATTCTTTTCTTTATCTCTTTGTATCTTATCTTTATGCCAGTATTTTCCGTCATATTCTATTCCAAGATTCAATTCTGGTATATGAATATCAACTTCATTGCCTGCTATAATTGTTCTATGTTGTGTAGAGGGAAATATTGATTTTAATTCACAAAAAATTCTCAATTCTGGAGCAGAAGTAGGATAATTACATTTAGGACAACCGGTTCCATTGGTTCGATCACTAACAGAAGCTTTCCATATGTGTTCATCGTATCTTGAACATTTCCACCAAATTTTTTTTAGTGAACCCGGTCTTACATTATAAGGAGTTAAGTCCCCATTCTTTGTCGGATGCCACTGTTTGGCTAACTCTGGATTAAGCGTCGCCAAACTATTTGACCTTACAACTTTACGACCAATACATATGGGACAACCTTTTGTTTTTTTTCGATCGTTAATAGTTGTTTTCCATACATGATCTTCACCTTCTGGACATTTCCACCAAACAACCTGTCCAGAACCTGCTCCAACATTATATGGGGTCAATTTACCGTTTTTTGTAGAGTGCCATTGTTTAGCTAATTCGGGATTTGTTGTTGCTAAACAATTAGACAAAACAACTTTCTGATTAGAACAAATAGGACAACCTAGTCCAGTACTTCTATGATGAACAGTCTGTTCCCACTCATGATCTACTCCTTTGGGGCACTTCCACCAAACTTTCTTAGATGAATTAGGACCTAAAACATTAGGAGTTAGGTTGCCATTTTTAGTAGGATGCCATTCATTGGCTAGTTCGGGATTTAGTGTTGCCAAACAATTTGAATTAACTACTTTATGGCCACTGCATATTGGACAACCTCTACCACCCGTTCTACTATTAATTAAAGCTTCCCATTCATGATCATCTCCATTGGGACACTTCCACCAGACTTTCTTTGTTGAGCCAGGATGCACCCTTTCTGGAGTAAGTTCTCCATTCTTTGTTGGATGCCATTCTTTGGCTAATTGGGGATTTAGTGTTGATAGGCAATTTGACTTAACTACTTTACAATTTGAACAAACTGCACAGCCACTTCCATTATTTCTATCTGCAACAATAGCATCCCATTCATGGTCAGCCCCCTTTGGACACTTCCACCAAACTTTTTTTTGTGAACCAGGTCTTACATTATAAGGAGTTAAGTCCCCATTTTTGGTCGGATGCCATTGTTTGGCTAGTTCAGGATTCAATGTTGCCAAACAATTCGACCGAACAACCTTTCTCCCAGAACAGATGGGGCAAGCCCATCCAGCACTTCTATTGTGTACAGAAACTTTCCACTCATGATCTACTCCTTTGGGGCACTTCCACCATATCTTCTTTGAGGAGTGAGGTGTAACATCATATGGAGACAGATTGCCATTTCTTGTAGGATGCCATTGTTTAGCTAGTTCAGGATTTATTTCAGCTAAACTTTCTCCAGGATTTGGCTTTTGGGGTTTCATAGAGTTTTATTTTTAATCCAAGAGAAGGTAGAAAAATTATATACAACTTTTATTGAGATTATTAATTGAGCGCTCCAATTTTAAGAACATAACGATAAGGCTCAGGCGCGCGAGCACCGAGTCGCCTGCAGCCAGTGGTTAGGACTCACTGTCATCCGTTAACGATACCTCTCCATACAAAGCGCAACCACCTGACGCCCCAGCTTTGAACTGTCTTCGTCAAACATGCGAATCAACTTTCGAAGCGAAGTTTCGCCTCGGGGCATAAGCATGAGATTGCCAAATGTCGCCCGCAGGCCGCATCTCCTCAGAACCGCGTCCATGATTGACCCTGGAAGTGGCAACTGGAACCAACCGAGAGATTTGCGGGACGAGAGATTTGCGGGACGTCTATTGTTTTATAAGTCTCTACCCTCAGATCCCATTTCTAATACACCATCAAAACCGCATTGATAAACATTTTCTGATCGTAATCTCTAAGGACAATTATTTCACATCCGCTTGCGATGTGAAGGGCGCCCATCGTTTATGTTCATTCTCATAAAAAAACCGGGTTACCCAATCGGCAACCCGGCTATCTCCGGCTACATGGATCTGTAGCTTTCGCCCCTGAGAGACCCGTAGTTTTCCGTCCCACCTTCGCAGGTGGTTTGGCTTTGTCTGAAATTTGTTTAGATCGAATGCAAATAGCGTGCTGACAGAAAAATTTATAAATTATTGTGTGTTTACAAATATTTAAATTTTGATGAGGTCTGTCGACCGATAGGTTATTGGGTAAACCATGTATCATTTAATGGAATAGGTCACGTACAAAAACGAAAAATCTTGATTTCAGATGAAATATTGAGGGGACAGAGGGCAGAGGACAGAGGGCAGAATACAGATGTCAGATGACAGAGGGCAGAAGACAGAGGGCAGATGTCAGATGTCGGATGTCGGAGGTCCGTTATTAGCCGCAGACGCACGCTGACAAGGACGGACGTTTACCACCCGTTCGCTTCGCTCACTCGAGACGCAGAGCGCGCGGAGAGGATATGTTTTTATGAATTTCGTTGAGAAGGACGAAATTCATAAATAGCTCGGCCCTGCGGGCGGCTAGCTTCAGTCGGGGTCCAGGCACAGTCGAAACTCCAAAGGGGGGGGTTGCGTTGTTGCATTTGTAAACGTTCGGCGAATATTATCTCACGGAGTTCACGGAGGGCGGAGGGCAGATGACAGATATCAGGTGTCGGGTTTCAGGTTTCAGGAATCAGAGGGCTGAGAGCTGTCTTTAGCCGGCCGATTTTATAATCCCGCAGCCGGGGCTTGGCCTGCTATTTGACTCGAGGCCCTTCGGGCAATTCCAGAATCCTATTTCGCGAAGCGATGACTTGTTTGAGCCGAGCACGTCGCTCGGCTCAAATGTCTGTGTCTGTCTGCGTGTGTCCGCGGCTAATATCATTTTTTTCAAAGAAAATAAGTAGCCGACTCAAATGGGGTCAGGTCTTGCATTTAAGCATTCTGGATCAGTTATTGGGGACAGGTCTCTCACAGAGGTCAGATGTCGGAGGGCAGATGGCAGAGGGACAGGCCCCTCGGCTATGCTCGGGACAGGCGGGACACGTCCTTCGGCTGTGCTCTGGATAAACGGACGGCTAAATGCCAAGCAAAACGACCATCGCGTATAATCGACGGCCGACGAATAGATCATAACATAAGCGCCTGAAATGACGCGAATGTCATAATGCAAGACCAGAACCAATAGAGATCTCCTCTCCATATTCAAAAAGCATGTGATCGGAAAAAAGAGGCAAGGGTCGCATCTTTTGTATTTGATTTCGAGTAGTTACTGCTCGCTATCCTTTTTAATAGTTGACGAAAGGTAACATATGTGTTACCGCACTAAACAATGATCACAATCAAGGAGTATATCGATTCCCAAAACCAAAGCCCTTTCGCCAAGTGGTTCAATCGCCTAAATGCTCCGGCAGCAGCGAGAGTTGTCACCGCTTTGGTTCGAATGGAGCAGGGCAACTTTTCGAATACCAAGCGTATTGGGGGAGGTGTCCTGGAATGTCGGATCGATTTTGGACCTGGATACCGAATCTATTTTGGACGTGATGGAGATAGTATTGTGATTTTGCTCGGTGGTGGTACGAAGAAACGCCAGCAGAATGACATAGAGGCCGCAAAGGCACTTTGGAAAGAATACAAAAGACGAAAACGTCAGGAGAGCTGAACATGGCACTCACTAAAGACTTTAAGGACACTGTTAAAAGTCGGATGGAACGCGATCCAGCTTTTCGGGAAGAGTTACTCAAGGAAGGAATTGAATGCCTTTTAACCGGTGACGTGGATACCGGAAAGGCTATTTTACGCGATTACATAAACGCCACAATCGGATTTGATGCCCTCGGTTCAGCCACCGCCAAGTCGCCTAAAAGCCTCATGCGCATGTTCGGTCCTAAAGGAAACCCACAAGCTCGAAATCTTTTTGAAATCATTGCTCATCTTCAAAAAAAAGAAGGGTTCCACTTCAGGGTTCAAGCGGTACGCTGAGCAAAAGTTGTATTTCTCTTCAAATTGGGGTCGAACCAGGGTAACTATATGATTTATATTAATATGTGCTAGAAACAGCTCCAATTTTAGGCCTTAAAGTTATGTTTTAAGGCCAAACTGAATAGTTTAAGAAATAACCAAGCCCTGGAACTGATTCAATCTCATTTGCCTTAAACGCAACTTTTCGATAGCAAAATTGGCATCCTAAGACTAAAAAGCGGCAAATAAACTAAAGCCGATGATATCAGGATACCACCGTGGTCCGACCCTCGTGTATTAATTATTTTTACAAAGAGTAGAGGATGTCCATCACCACCTTCCAGGTATTTTTAGCTACTGCGCGCCTGCACCACGGGCTGCTGGTGGATCTGTGTGCTGAGCCGGGGCTGATCAGCCGCGCCAAACTGCTCACCTATATGGAGCGGCACGGCATTTCGCCCGCAGACAAGGACCGGCTCATAGAGCGCTACTGCCGAACATCGATTCTGTATGAAGAGGCAGATTTCGAATACAGCGTTAACCCGGTAGTGGCCGGCCTGGTCAATTTTTACGAGCGGCGGGGCCGGCTGACCCATGCAGGATTCCTGAGGGATCAGATCTTCGAAATTGGGAAACTCACCGACACTTTGCAGCAGTTTCTGTATGCCGAAACGCCGGAAATGGACGTTATAATCGATACGGTGGACAAACTCTATCTGGTGGTCCGGGAGGTGCGGGAAAGCGGCTACCAGCATTACCAGGCTTGCATGCGCGCCTTCGGAGACATGAAGCGAAACAGCGCAGAAAAGCCCATCGATGTGCGCATCGAGGAGCTTAAAACCGTCCACCGGCGTTATATCAAGCCGCTCAGGGAACTGATCGATCCCAGCGCAGAGCCGGTCCAGAAGATGGCATTGCTTCGCCGTCGCATGGCCGATCTCGGTGTGGCTTCCGGACTTCTTTCCGAATCCGTGGAGCTTGAAACCCGTCGGGCCCGGCTTGCTACCGATATTCAGTACATCGACCATACCCTGATTCGCCATTTTGAGACCCTGATCGATACCAGCCGGGCGCTTCTGAACTCCCTTTTGGAGGAAAAAAGCATCAAGGATGCGCTGGCAGCCTGTCTTGGAGACCTCGACGGCATCTGGGAAAACTTAGCGGCAGACACCATCGTGCTGACCGGTTTTAAGTCAAACCGGGCGGCCGGCATGGACCGGCAGGGCGCTTTTTTCAATGACGTGGTTCACGGGAAGTTCGTTCCTCGACCAAGACCCCTTACCATCACTCCGCCGAAAGAGGAGCGGGCCGATCACCTGCTTCTTTTCGATGACCTTCTGCTCTCGCGGATGGAAAAAGATAGGCTCATTGAAGGCTGGCCGGGGTTTGTGATTCGAGAATATGCCGCCTACCCCGCCGGTGAGCGGCTAAAGGCAATTGCCCTGCCGCTCATCATGGCGAATCCACCGTTTTCCGTACGGATGAGAGACCGGACATTTTCGGGGGATTTGACAGAGTTTACAGTAGAGCTCACCGATTTCGATATTGTTTGGGAGGGTGCCCATGGGCGATAGCACGCCGGAAGAGACGGCCAGAATCATTCAGATCCTGCTGCGGGGCTACCAGTTCAGTGATGCGGATCTTTTCAAGCCCGACTATGAGCGCTGGTACAATATCCTGGACCGACATTTCGACTGGTTCCGGGAGCATCTGGGGTTGAGCGGCTTTGCGCTCAGCCGGGACCATTCGGTTATTTTTATTGAAAAGGAAAACAAGCTCCTTAGCCAGGAGGAAAAGCAGGCCGTGGTGGTCCTTTTTTTGCTTACCGATCTGTGGCTGGAAAAGGGAACGAGCTTCGGAGATCTGTTCCAGCTCAGCGTCCCGTGGTCGGAGCTGGACTGGTTCCGGGACGGCTATGGCCGCGAATATCTGAGCCAGGTGGGCATTGAATCGGGTGACGACGACGCCTTGGAACAGCTCTTCAGACGGCTTTCAAATAAAGGATTTCTGGAGTACAGCGCAGAGTCGCGAACCCTGACCCTTCGAAGGCCCGCGGAACGGCTGATCAATATGGCCCGGCGGCTGCACAGGCAGATCCAGGAGGCGGGAGATGGCGCCCTGATGGAGGAAGCCCCGGATCATGAGTGATTATACCGCCAGTATCCGTCGAATCGGCATGATTAACAGCGGTATGTTCGATACCCTGTCTCTCAATTTCGACGTCAAAGCCGTTCACTTGGTGGGGGCCAACAATGTGGGGAAAACGAGCCTGATCGCTGTGATTCAGTTCCTATTCTTTCCGAATTTCAACGAAATGACCTTCATCAAATCTTCCGGTGAATCCATGGCATTTTATTTCCGGCCCGAGGGCTCCTACCTTCTGTTCGAGGTGCGCACCATCACCAGAAATATCCGGACCGTCGGCATTTATGGTACCGGAGAGTCGGACAGCCGGGTCAATTTCGTTTTCAACGGCGGGTTCGATCTTAAGGAATTCTTAAGCGAAGACAACACGCCGAAGTCGCTTCAGGATGTTCAGGACACGTTTTTCAGACGGGATTTCCGGCGGTTCAAACAGTTCCAGGGTTATGAGGAAGCACTTCTAGGCCTGCACACCCATGGCGAATACAATGTGCCTATGTTCGATCTTTCCAAGACCAATTTCAGGCTCCTTCGGAAGCTCATGCAGGGACTGCTTCGGCTCGATCGCATTGATGCGGCGGAGGTTCAGGATCTTCTGGTCCGCATCGTGGAGCGGGGCGCGGTGAAGACCCGGTTCAACCTGCTCCAGGATTTCGAGCAGAAATACCGACATATCAATCAGCTCCGGATCGAGCTTCGGGAACTGGAGGCACTGAAGCCGGTGATGGCCCGGTACCAGAAGATACGTGCCCGAATAACAGAGACCGAGGAAAAGAGAAAATCCCATGCTGAACGGCTGTTTCATCTTTCCACGGTCTACGGGGCCCGGCTCGAGGGTGAGAAAGAGACTCTTTCCCGGGAGTTCAATGCCCAGGAGACTCGACTTGAAACCCTCGATGAGCAGATCAAGGCCCGGATGAAGCACATCGCGGATGCGGAGACCACTCTGAGGGAGGTCAAGACGGCAAAAAAACGCCTGGAAGCTTTGGCGGAAATCTCCAAGCAGTACTCGCAGCCCCTCGTCCTCAGGGAACGCGACGAACTCGTCCATACCAAGGTGGCGCTTGAAAACGCCCTCAACGCTGCCAGACCCCAAAACATTCCGGATCTCAAGCGGCAGCTGACATCGCTCAAGCGGGAACTTGCGGGGGTAAAGAGGCGACTGGAAGCCAAAACCCTGCAACAGGTCTGGATGGATGCCGGTTTCGATGAGGCGCACCGGGCACTTCTTTCGTTTCTGGTGTCAAACGATCTGGCAAGCCTCAAGGTTTCCGATTGCATGCAGGACCGGCAGGCCTTTATCGACGCCTCACAGCGCGCGACAACCTATCTGGATGCTGAGGACAACTTCAAGGGGTTTGGTCTCAGCGTCTCCCGGTCGATCTGGTTTGTCCCCGAAAAGGAGCAGGAACCCCTCACAGCGCAACGTGACCGGCTTGAAGAAAACATGGAGAAAATTCTTGCCGAGATCGATGTCGCCGAAAACCAGGAAAAGAAAAGAAGGGAACTGGCATCGCTCACTGCGGATATTCGGGCCAGGGAGACCCTGCTTGGTCAGTTTGCAGAATTGGATAGCCTAACCGAAAAATGGGAAAGCCTGGAAAATATCGAAGCTAAGCGAGTCAAACAGGAGAACGAAGTCAAACGGCTCAAAGATGCCGTCTCTGCCAAGGACGAGGAGAAACGGTCACTGCGCCAAGCCCAACACCGGACCCACAGCGCCCTCAACGCAGCGGAAGGCCGGTGGCGGCAGGTCTACCGAGAGCATGAAGGGCTGGAAGCATTTGAGTCCGATTTGCCGGAGTCCTTGGAGAAGCTTACCCTGGAAGCATTACGGGATGAATACACACTGGTTCGCGGGGAGCTCTCCGAGATCGAGAAATCCTTGGCCAGGTATCAGAGAGATCTTGACGAACCGAGGGACGAACTGGAGGCCCGCTATGAAAAATCGGGGGTGGATGCGAGCTTTGAAAAATGGCTGGCGCTCAAAACGAACCTTGCGGGGGAAATCACTGGGCTGGAGGCGCAGCTGACCCGTGAGTACGATGGAATTTTTACCGTGGTCCGGGCTAAACTCTCCAAAATCACCCAAGCTTATGAAAGTGTTGAGGCCCAGGTGGCAGCGCTGAATAAGGGCATTCGAAACGTTCGGATTTCCAATATCGAACAGATCGGAATCGCCCTGGAAAAAACCGCCCTGCTGGATGCCATCGACAAGAGCGTTCCCGGTCAGATGGATCTGTTTGCCGCCCGGTCCAGCAGTGGATCCCTGGAGGAGGCCCACGCCGTAGTGGAAAACTATTTCAACCATATCAAACAGTACGGCAACGAAATCAGTCTGAAGGACATGTTCCGGCTCAAGTTTTCCGTCAAGTTCAACCATCAGGCCCAGCCGGTTGAGCGATACGAGATCCACCGGTTCGAGTCCAACGGCACCGAGACCGGTGTGAAAATCGTAATTTATCTCGGTCTGATCGGACTTCTCCAGGAGCGGAAAAATGTTGTTGCCACACGAATGCCTTTCTTTTTAGACGAGGTTGGGAGCATCGACTCGGAGAATTTGAAACAGCTAATTGCCTACTGCAGTCGCAACAACTTCCTGCCGATTTTCGCCAGTCCCGAAATCCGCAAGGATATCTCCTGTAATTATCTTTTCAGACGAAACGGAAGCCGGTCTCTCCTGGAAAATGTGGTCAAAATCTCTGAAAGAAAACCGGCAATGGGTGGCACATGAAGCGTCCATCCTGGCTCACCACACTGGTGGATAGAGGAGCGGTGGCCCACTCCGCCGCGAACCCGAAAATACTCGCCGAGCTTATCACCCTGGGGATCGTGGCCATCAAAACCGCCGGCATTCGCCGGTCGGTCATTTCCGCCAACCCGGAACAACTCCGAAAATGGCTTGACGCACGCTATCCGGATCACGGCATGGTCCCTGATGCAGCCCATGTCCGGGAGGGGAATATTGTCCGCAGCGGCGGCAGCAAAGCTGGCGATAGCGCCCATGGCGTGTTCTCTTTTCAGTTCAAGTGGTTCGGCAAGGAGGACGATCTGTGGACACAAATGACCAGAACGTATGGGGTGGCGGCGGTTCTGACCGACCGGCTGGCAGATTTCACGCTGCCGGCCAGATGGCGGCTTTTAACGATTGAAAACTGGGAGCCTTTTTTCCGAACGGATTATTCTGGAGCACCGGTCCCGGTCATGGCGGCATATCTGGGCGGGAATGCGCCCGGGAGCGTGCTGGAGGCGCTTAAAACATTTTCGACCCCGCCTGAATCTGTCCTTCATTTCGGAGATTACGACTGGGAAGGGCTGTATATTTTTCAGCGCCTACAGAAAGTGCTGCCGCAGGCCAGGCTTTATATCCCGGACAACATCGAGGCACTATTCAGACAGTTCGGCAAGCGGAATTTGATTGATAAGCAGAAGTGAAAAGCTCTATTTGATGAAAAGAACACCAACTGTATTCCGGTGATCCAACTCATCGAGCAGCACAACGCTGGCCTGGAGCAGGAAATCGTCGGATTGCCGGAGTGGACACACATTTCATCCTAAGACATGGGAATGGGGTCAGGGCTTGAAAACTTGGAAATGGTGTCAGGTCTTGCATTTAAGCATTCTGGAGCAGTTATTGGGGCAGGTCATTATGTTGCTCTTTGCATGATTCCAATAGTTTGAGCTGTGGGTCTGAATGAACAGTTCCGCATCTTTCATTTAAATAGATATAATCATATATTCATATAACCTCAGAAACGACACCACCGCTAAAAAATATGCTTATAGATCCATAGTGCCAGAGGTCTCCCAATAACTCTACACCATCTGGTTTTCCAAGAAGGTTCTTTACGTCCTCTTTTTTCATCCCTCTAATTATATACTTTTTTGCTTTTTTCGATCTTTCAACAACTCTATTTTTGATTTCTTGGAACAGTCTTTCGATTTCCTCTTCTTGAGTATTATATTCGCTTCTTTTCTGCTTAATTCTTTTAATCGTAATTTGACGGTTACTGATTTTTTCTTCAATGATGCGATAGAGATTTTCTAAATCCTGTTGCTTCTGGATTGCATCGTTTTTTATTTCTTGAAGTTCACGTACAGCATCTTTGCCTTCTTGAGCGAGCATAGCAATTTCTTTTTGCTTTGACACATAATCTGCTGTCAGTGCTTTGTTTACAACAAGCATTTTGTCCAGTTCTTTGATTCTTGCCTGAGTAGTTGTCTGTTGTTTTTTTTGAGCATTTAAAAGTTTCTTAACATCAGTTTTCAGCAATCTGTAAACGTTGTATGTCCTATCCTTATTTCGTTCTTCATAGGTCATTTGGGTTTCTATAGTGATACCGGCACCATCCAAATTTGCTATTTGGGCATAGTTCATTACTTCCATTCTACCCTTTTGAAATGCCTTTTCTCTTCCATCCTCTATGGTTTTACTTTTTGAAGCGACACCAACGGCATATAAAGCATCACCTTCAATGAATGTAGATTTCTCTGTCCAGAATGGACGCTCGTCGGCACAAACCATGTTTGAAGATAATATTATTGCAGCAATGATCCCTGATATCAGCTTTTTCATGTTTACTCCCTGATAATCTGATTTATCCTTTTTAACAGAAACATAGGGGTCACATCTAAATTTTCTATCAATCTATACTATCGGTTTTCCGTCGTTTGATTGGAGCGAGCAATAAATAAAAAACCCACGCGAACCACGATATGAAAATCACGGCTAACACCCACGCCAATTTTTCACTTCCCGTCGTCTTGTCTGAACTAATTATTATTAAAATCGGCAATAGCCACGCAAACCCTATTATTGCTAATATTATCAATAAACTAAGATCGGAACCTTCCATTAATCACCCTTCACATTGAACTTGTCTTTCTAACTTAACTAGTGAGTAGCGGGAATTAACTCTCTTTATTCCGAATGAGAAAACTGCCTACAGGTATATCGGTATCATTGTTTCCCGAATATTGTGGTTGTTTGCAATGGAGATTTGCTGGACGTCAATTGGTTTATAAGTTTCTGGCGCCGACACCCGATTTTAGCCTTTACAATACACCATCAAAAACACATCGCTATCTATTTCTCTGATCGCAGTCTGATAGGCTGTTTATTTCACCCGTGTTTCCGGGTCTTGGAGATGCCCAATGTTGATGTTCATTCTCATAAAAAAACCGAGTTACCCAATCGGCAACCCGGCTATCTCCGGCTACATGGATCTGTAGCTTTCGCCCCTGGGAGACCCGCAGCTTTCCGTCCCACCTTTGCAGGTGGTTTGGCTTTGTCTGAAATTTATTTAGATCGAATGCAAATAGTGTGCTGACAGAAAAATTTATAAATTATTATGTGTTTACAGATAGTTAAGTTTTAATAGGATCTATCGGCTCATAGGTTATTGGGTAAACTATGTATCATTTAATGGAATAGGTCACGTACAAAAACGAAAAATCTTGATTTCAGATGAAATTTGAGGGGACAGAGGGCAGATGTCGGATGTCAGATGTCAGATGTCGGAGGACAGAAGACAGATGTCAGATGACAGAGGGCAGAAGACAGAGGGCGGAAGACAGAGGGCGGAGGTCCGTTATTAGCCGCAGACGCACGCTGACAAGGACGGACGTTTACCACCCGTTCGCTACGCTCACTCGAGACACAGAGGACGCGGAGAGGATATGTTTTTATGAATTTCGTTGAGAAGGACGAAATTCATAAATAGCTCGGCCCTGCGGGCGGCTAATGTCAGCCGGGTCCAAGCACAGGCAGACCCAAGAATTCATTCAAAATTAGGGGGAAGAATGGGGTCAGGTCTTGCATTTAAGCATTCTGGATCAGTTATTGTGGACAGGTCTCTCACAGAGCTCACGGAGTGCACGGAGAAAGATTTTCACCGCCCGTTCGCTACGCTCACTCGAGCCGCAGAGTTCGCGGAGTGAGATGATAGTTTTTTTCATTTGTCAGTGAGACGCCGGCAAATGAAAATAGGCTCAGCCCTGCGGGCAGCTAGTGTCAGCCGGGTTCCAAGCACAGGCTAGACTGAAAATCTGAGTGACTTCCATTAGTTTACAAGAACACAATATGAGGGAAGGCGAATTTATGGGACGCCCATAAAATTATAAGTCTCTATTGCCATTGTCTTGGCCAAAATCATTATGTACGCAAGACCCTCACAGAGCTCACCAGGCTTCGCATAAAGCTTCGACCCGGCAGGCAGAGTACGCAGCGAATGATTTGGACATGCCCTGCCACCTCGACTCCGCTCGGGACAAGCGGGCGGCTGCAAAGATTAAATAAACAGGGGGACGGTAGAGGGCAGATGTCAGAGGGCAGTTAGGACAAGCAGGATAAACACTCCGGGCGTAAAAAGTGTCTGATCTCCAGGTCTGAGCCAGGAAGTTCGAAATACGGTCAGCTGGTTTTAATTATTTCTTTCAAGGGTTTCACTAAGGACGGGAGATCGTTGGTTAAAGTTTCCCAGACGATCTTGTCGCTGATCCTAAAATATTCGTGAACGACAAAATTTCGCATATCCCGCATGTCGATCCAAGGAATCTCGGGATGACGTTCACACACTTTCTCCGGTACACGAGCTGCCGCCTCACCGATTACGATGAGGTTTCGAATAACAGCATCAACGGTTTTACGGTCTGAAACGAACTCTTCGAATCCAAGCCCTGATGTATAGTCAATTATGGCCTGGATCGAGTTGAGAATGTCGGTGATTCTAAACTTCCAATCTTCAGGCGACATGGACTGACTCCGATAAAATTCGATCCTTTAGGGCCGGATGGAGGGAATCCCGGGTGGCAAGGTCGATTTTGCATTGCAGCCGTTCGCTTAGCAGCCGATTCAACCTGGTAAGACTGAAAAGCCCGATGCGCGCGTCCGGGGAAAAGTCAACCAATAGATCCAAATCACTCTCAGCACCGGCCTCATCCCGAACCGCGGAACCAAAAAGGAAGACCGCATCCACACCCAGAAGGCGTAACTCGTCCTGCATGTCCTTTAGTTTGCGAGCAACTTCATCTCGATTCATCTTCTTCACCGGCGATATATTTTTTTGATACCAAATTTTGCCAATCGGTATAATAAGATACACAAAAAAGGATAGTTTCCGCAAGGATGAACAAAGAGCACGAGGGGAACAAACAGGGGACGAGGATGGCAGATGACAGAGGACAGAGGACGGAGGACAGATGTCCCGCCGTCGCTCTCTGAGCTTCCGTCTTCGCCAAGGCTACGACGGACAAGATGGCGATCAGGCAGAGGGCGGATGTCCGTTATTAGCCGCAGACGTGCGCTGACAAGGGCGGACGTTTACCGCCCGTTCCCTTCGGCTTAGCTCAGGACAAGCGCTATGCTCACTCGAGACGCAGAGGTCGCGGAGAGGATGTATTTTTATGAATTTCGTTGAGAAGGACGAAATTCATAAATAGCTCGGCCCTGCCCTTCGACAAGCTCAGGACAAGCGGGCAGCTGGCTTCAGCCGGGTTCCAGGCACAGTCAAGCCTGAGAAGAAACATCTGGTTCGCATTTTAATTATTGAATATTCATTTGGCATTCCGAACATTTAAGACCTGTCCCGATCTTTGCTTTATTAATATGCTTCATTAGATTACAAAAGATATTTTGGTCCGCCTGTACAAGCTGAGGCTGGAAACCGGAGGCGGCCCCCGGTGCGAATCCACCTGTTATAAACGACCGAGGAGTATCAACATCATGACCACCGAAACCAGTCGAAAAACTATGGCCAAGCGTCTGTTCATCGTGGTGCCCATAGCGATTGCCATCCTGATCGTGGCGGTGCTGGTAGGCTCTAAAAAGGCGCCTGAAAAACGCCCGCTGGAGGAAACCGCGCGTCAGGTCCGCGTGCTGAAAATGGTGCCAATGGATGTGATGCCACGCGCCATCGGATACGGCCAGGTCGCCCCGGCCCGGGTATGGCAGGTAGTGCCCGAGGTGAGCGGCCGGCTCGTCGAAGTCAGCCCTGAGTTCAAAAAGGGAAGTCTCGTCAAAAAGGGGAGTGTCCTGCTACGCATCGACACCGTTGATTTCGAGCTGGCCATCCGTCAGATGACGGCCAACATCGCTAAAATTGAATCCCAGCTGGCCGAACTGGAACGGCAGGAAAAAAACTACCGGTCCACCCTGGAGATCCAGCGCACCCTTCTGGATCTCAGCCGGAAGGAGCTTAAACGGAATGAGGCGGCGAGAAAGAGCCGCTCTATTTCGGACAGCGCATTGGAAAAGGTCCAGATGAGCTATCAGGGTCAGCTCAATCAGGTTCAGGAGATCGAAAACGCACTGGCGCTGATACCGGCCTCCCGCAAGGCATTGGAAGCGGAGCTGGATTTCAACAGTGCCCGGCTGGAAGAAGCCGGGCTGGATCTGGCACGCACGGAAATCGCCGCTCCCTATGACTGCCGAATCACCAGCACGAACGCTGAAATCGGTCAGTATGTCCAGCGAGGGCAGACCATTGCCTCCGCAGACGGCATCGGCCAGGCGGAGATAACCGCCCAGCTTCCCCTCACCGCCATGCGCAAACTATTTGCCGGCGCGGATCCCAAGGCGCTGTCCATCGGTTCGATGACCACGGATCGCCTGCGTATGGACAACCTGAGATCATTGTTCGGTCTCTCGGTCACGGTTCGCCTGGCAAATGCCGGATTCGATGCCGGCTGGGATGCCCGATTCGCCCGAGCCGACGCGACCATTGACCCCCAGACGCGCACGGTCGGTGTTATCGTGGTGGTCGACCGCCCCTATGAGCAGATAATTATCGGCAAACGCCCTCCCCTGGTGCGAAACATGTTCTGCGAGGTGGAAATCACCGGCCGTCCAGTCGAGAATAAGATGGTGATTCCCCGATCGGCGCTGCACGATGGCTATGTTCACGTGGTGGATGCAAACAACCGGCTGGCCCGGAAAAACGTAACGGTGGCGTTTTCCCAGGGCGACTTTCTGGTGCTGGCCGATGGCCTGGCAGAAGGTGATGTGGTGGTGGTCTCCGATCTGGCGCCGGCCATCGAAGGGATGCGGCTCGACAGTATTCCGGACGACGACCTGCAGAAACGGCTGCTGACCCTGTCTGACAGACCGTCGATCAACGAATAGCAGGAGGCCGACATGATCCGATATTTCGCCAAACATGCCACCGCGGCCAATCTGCTCATGATCCTATTTGTCGTCCTCGGGATCATGAGCCTGTCATCCCTGCGCCGGGAAACGCTTCCCGACTTCTCCAAAGATATGGTGAAAATCAGCGTCGTTTATCCGGGCGCCACGGCCGAAGATATCGAGGACGCCATCAACCGGCGGATCGAAGATGCGGTGGACGGGGTCAGTTATGTCCGGGAAACCACCTCCGAGGCCAGAGAAGGCATCGGTACGGTTATTGTGGAAATGGCACCCGGCGGGGATATGCGGACGTTCCTTCAGGACATCAAATCAGAGGTGGACGCCATCAACGATTTCCCGACCCAAGCCGAAGACCCGGTGGTCGGGGAGCTGAATCAGACGGACCGGGTCGTCTCTATCGCGGTGTCCGGCCCCATGAGCGTCACGGATCTCAAGCATTACACGGAAGATTTGAAGGACCGGCTCAAGCACGATGCCGGGGTCTCCCTGGTAAACATCAGCGGTTTTTCGGAGCGCCAGATCCGGATCCAGATACCGGCCAGCATCCTCATGCAGTACGGCATTTCCATGGACAATATCGCCGACATCATATCGCGCCAGAGCGTGGACCTGCCGGCCGGCGCCATCGAAACCCGGGACCAGGACATCCTGATCCGGTTTACCGACGAGCGCAAGACACCCCTTGAATTTGACGATCTGGTGGTCGTGGCCAGTCCCAGCGGTGCTGAAATCCGCCTCGGGGATATCGCCCAGATCCGGGATGTCTTCGAACTGGCGGAAGACAAGTTTATCTTCAACGGCCAACGGGCCGGTCTGCTGGAAATCAGCAAAACCAAATCCGAAGATACGCTCGATGTTTACGAGGTGGTCAGGGACTTTGTCGAACGGGAACAGCAGCTTACTCCCGAGGGTGTTGAGTTGACCTTGACCCAGGACATCTCTTCGATTGTGGCGGACCGGCTGCAGATGTTGACCAAGAATGGTTTGCAAGGATTGCTGCTGGTGTTTCTGACCATGTGGCTGTTTTTCAATTTCCGCCTCTCGTTCTGGGTGGCCCTGGGACTGCCGGTCTCGTTCCTCGGCGCCTTTTTCATCATGCCCCAGATCGGCTACTCCCTGAACATGTTGACCATGGTGGGTCTGCTGATCGGATTGGGGCTGCTCATGGACGATGCGATTGTCATTGCCGAGAACGTGGCCACCCACCTGGCGCGGGGAAAACCCGCCCTGGAAGCGGTCATCGATGGTGTGAGCGAGGTTAAAAACGGCGTTCTGGCCTCGTTTTTGACTACCATCTTCGTGTTCGGCCCCATCGCCTTTCTCGAAGGAGACATGGGCAAAGTACTCAAGGTGATGCCGGTGGTCCTCATCCTGGTACTGGCGGTGAGCCTGATCGAGGCATTCCTGATCCTTCCCAACCACCTGGCACACTCCCTGAAACACCATGACCCCAACCGTGTGAGCCGCTTTCGACGGCGGTTTGAAGAACGCCTGGAACGTATACGGGAAAATGTCCTGGGACGGATGGTGGATCTCGTCATCCAATGGCGGTATGCATTCGTTGGCATCGTCATCGGGATATTCATTCTCTCCGTCGGCATGCTGGCCGCCGGAATACTCAAATTCAAACCGTTTCCCGATGTGGACGGGGACCTGGTGCAGGCCCGCATCCTCCTGCCCCAGGGAACGCCGTTGACCAAAACAGAAGCCCTTGTCGGGCGCATCGTCGATGCGATCTACCAGGTCGGCGAGGAGTTTGCACCGGCTCAACCCCAGGGAAAACGTCTTATCCAGAACGTATCCGTCCAATACAGCGTCAACGCAGATGCCTATGAAGTCGGGGCCCACGTCGCCACGGTATCGGCAGACCTGCTGTCGGCCGAAGTTCGGAATGCCCGCGTGGACGACATCCTGAACCGGTGGCGGGAACTCACCGGTCGGGTCCCGGATGTGATCGCCATCAAGTTCGCCGAACCGAGTTTGGGGCCGGCCGGTCGTCCCATCGATATTCGTCTGCGAGGCACCGATCTCGCCGAACTGAAAAGCGCCTCCCTGGCCTTGCAGGCATGGTTGAACCAGTTTGACGGTGTGTTCGACGTTTCCGATGACCTGAGACCGGGCAAACCCGAAGTTCGACTTCGCATGCGGGAAGGCGCCAAGGCGCTCGGTCTGGATGCCCAAACCGTGGCGTCTCAGCTGCGCAGCGCCTATTATGGACGGACGGCGCGCGAGATACAGGTCGGGCGGGATTCGTTTGAAATCGACGTCCGGCTGCGCGATGAAGATAAAAGCAGCCTGGCCGACCTGACGGCCTTTCACGTTACCCTGCCCGACGGCAAACAGGCCCCTCTTGAATCTGTGGCCGAATGGACAAGTGATCGCGGCTATGCCCGCATCGCCGCTGTCGACGGCATGCGTACGGTGACCGTTCAAGGGGATGTCGATTCACGCATCGCCAACACCCAACAGATTATCTCCTTGATGAAACAGGAATTCCTGCCCCAGCTCCGGCAGTCCCACCCGAGTGTGCGCACTTCCCTGGAGGGTGAAGCACGGGAGTCGGCAGCAACGGGTGCGTCCCTGGCCCGAGGATTTGCGATCGGGCTGGTGGGGATCTTTCTCCTGCTCAGTTTTCAGTTTCGCAGCTACCTCGAACCGGTCACCGTGATGGTGGCCATCCCATTGGCCTTCATCGGGGTCGTCTGGGGACATCTGTTGATGGGGCTGAATTTAACGATGCCGAGCATGATGGGCGCTGTTTCACTTGCCGGCATCGTGGTCAACGACTCGATCCTTCTGGTGGAATTCATCAAGATCCGTCGCCGCGGCGGCCAGTCCATCGCCGATGCCGCCCGCCATGCCAGCCGGGAACGGTTCCGGGCGGTGCTGATCACGTCACTGACGACAATTGCCGGACTGCTGCCGCTGCTGTCCGAAAGAAGCCTGCAAGCCCAGATTCTGATCCCCCTTGCCGCCAGTATTGTGTTTGGAATGATCGCCTCCACATTTCTGGCACTGCTGGTCGTTCCGTCCCTGTACACCATTCTGGGAGACCTGGGGCTGACATCGGTCCAGAAGGTTGACGACGATCAAACCACAGATTCAAAGTTATCCGTATTAACCCGGAGCAGTAAAGAGACGTGAACGCCAATTCGCTGACAATAACCACCCGTTACCTTCGGCTATGCTGCCGACTTCGCCTTCCAGGCTACGACGGACTGGCAGGGCAGGCCCTTCGGCAGGCTAAGGACAAGCGGGACAGGCAGGACAAGTGAGGCGCCAGGCTTCGTCCCTGTAGAATGGGACTTCGACCCGGTAAACTTCATCCGCGGAGAGTATCTATTTTTATGGATTTCGTTGCCCTTCGAGAGTGCTTCCGTCTTCGCCAAGGCTACGCCGGACAAGCCCTTCGGCTGCGTTTCCTTCGACTTTGCTCAGAATATACAGAAAAAGTAGAACAGGCAGGATAAACGGGCAGCTAGTGTCATGCGGGTTCCAGGCACAGGCAAACCCAAGAATTCATTCAAAATTTGGGGCAGGAATGGGGTTCGGTCTACGCTCCTTCGGAGCTTCCGACTTCGCTCTTCGAGCTTGGGGCTTCGCTTTAGTAAAGCTTCGACCCCACAAGTCGACCCTTTCGGCTAGGCTCAGGGCAAGCGGGACAAGACGACCCGGCAAGTCAATGTTGTCAAAGTTGAATCTAAGGGATCGCAATGAGACGAAAGCCAATAGTATTCAGGCCCTTATGATCACGCGGGCTACCAGAACGATCTGAACAACCACAGCTTCTTACAGGACTTCTCCAACCACCCCCTCGAATCACGCGGTCTGATCCTACACCTGTATATACAGGATCATACAGTTGGTGTGCCCTGTAGGCACGATAGACATGTATGTCCTCACACCACTCCCTCACGTTGCCATGCATATCATAAAGACCCCAAGCGTTCGGGGGATAGCTCCTCACTGGCGCTGAAGAACGAGAAGATATATCATAGGGACGTTTTGAGTGTATGTAATCAAGACAGATTCCGTTCACATCCTTGGTGGGAATCCAATCATCATCATGTTCTTCATCAGCTTCATAAAGAGGGATCTCTTGGATTTCATTTTCGCACATCATTTTACTGCAGTCAGGTTCATCGCCCCAATAGTATTCTGTGGTACTCCTGGCTCGGCACGCATATTCCCATTCTGCTTCCGTGGGCAATCGATACTTATTATCAGCTCCCTCTTTTTGATTAAGGATTCGGATGAACTCTTGAACGGCATTCCAAGACACATTTACCACAGGGCAATCCATATGACGGCACAGATTTATTACAGATAGTTTTCTCCAATATGGCGTCTCATGCCTTGGGAAGTAATTTCCCATAACCTCTTTCCACTGCCCCTGGGTCACCTCGGTCGTTTGAATATAAAATCCCTTTGTCAATATGACATCGTGCTTTTTTTCAAAGGGATCTTCATCATTTCCCATCACAAAGGTGCCTGGAGGAGCGTAAATGAACTCCATGCCGATGGTGTTAACGTATACTTTGTCGTCTTCAGCAGGAGTTATGGGCGGAAAATGGAAAAGACATGTTAAAATAAGAATTAGGTATTTAACGACGTTTTTCATTTTTAGCTCATTTGCTTACCATTAATTCGGGCACAAAAGAGGCACGGTGTTGCATTGTTGCGTTTCTTTTTGTTGAGCCCCAGACCAAACGTAGATTCTAATACCCGCTTTCTTCTGGTGAAGATGCACCCGAATTCTACTATACCAAAACGCGTTAGCACCTGCTGATCGTTCCGCCCTATTCACCTGGATCCTGTTCCACTAACGTTCGTTGATGCTTCTCTAATGCCAATTCCGCAGTGGCACGAACCCAAGTCGAATGGTCATGATTCATGGCGCGGATCAACGCACTCTCCGCTCCTGTGCCCCACACCTTTCCCAAGGCCAACGCCGCCTGTCGCCTGCTGGAATAATTCTTGTCATTCATAAGTGTCGAAATCAGCGGGTTCGTGGCACGGCGATCTTTAAGCTCGCCCAGGTTGAATGCCGCACGCTCCCGAACCCCGTGCGCATCTTGATGCAACAATGTCTCGATCAACGGGTCAACGGCATTATGGGGATCGATTTCAACAAGCGCCGTCATCACACTTCCTTTAGTATTACTATCGTAGTCCGCGCGTAAAACGTTGACCAGTGGAGCAAACGCCCGTTTATCCTTTATGTTTATAAGAGCAATGGCGGCATTACATCTGACTATCCAGTCTGTGTCCTGTTCAATAACCGCAACCAGGGGCATCACAGCACGTTTATCCTTTAAGTCTCCGAGGGCAGAGGCCGCTAACCGGCGGTACCATTCGTTCGGGTGGCTTAGTGCGTTAATCAATGGTTGAAGTGCGCGTTCATCCCCAAGCTTGCCGAGAGCACATGCCGCATAAATCCCCGTAGAAGGAGATTCTATAAATTCTGCCAGTGTATCGGCTGCACGCGGATTTCCGATCCTTCCGAGGGCTTCTGCCGCACTGTTCCGAATACGGTAATGAGAATACCTGTCTTTGAGAACATCGATTAGTGGCTCTACTGCTCGAGGATCTCCGATTCTGCCTAATGCCTCGGCTGCTCTGCTGCGGGCGGGACCTGTGCTATCGCTTAATATTTCAATTAAAGGCTTTACCGCACGCGCATCGCCGATCCACCCCAGTGCCCAGCACACCGCACTGCTTTCTTCTGTCTGAGCAACTGAAATCAAAGGGTCTACTGCGCGCTTATCGCCAATGCCTGCGAGTGCTCTCGTCGCCCAGCCTTCTAGTTTTATATTTTCATCTGTTAGCATCGCAATAAGGGGCTCGACCATATCCGGATTATTTTCTATTCTCCTGAGGGCCTTCCGGATGTCCTGCTGGAGATGACCGGTATGCTGGTGTTCAGCTAAAACCAGTGCTCTGAAAGCTCGTGGGTCGGATATATTGCTCAGGGCAATGGTCGCCGCACCGTTTTTATCATTATTCATTGCCAGCACCAGCGTTTCTATAATTTTCGTATCACCGGCAATCTTTAAATCGCGAGCCGCCGCGTAACGAACCCCCTTGTCACTATCGTTCACCGCCGAAAGGAGCGGATCGGTTACCCGGCGGTCGTCTATCGATCCGAGTATGGCCGCCGCATATTTTCTCACCTGTGAGTCCGCATCGTTTTCAAGCAAATGAATCACATGATTCAAATCCGATGTATTCCGCACTGCCGAACGCTTCCAGCTCGTTTTTATTTCAAAGACGGCGTAGTTCTGTTTTTTCAGTTCCTCAACAAAAGAGGGGAGTCCTACTTTATGCTCAGCCACTATCGCATTCAACGCACCGGCAGCGGCGGATCGAACGCTGCCGTCATGGTCGGTGATGCTTGCGATTAATTGTTTTGCTGCCCGTCTGTCTTTTATTCTGCCAAGTGTTTTCGCTGTCTGAAGCCTTACAGATGTATTTGGGTCATTTTTCAGGGTTTCATTCAATGGCTCGACTGAACGGCGGTCACCGAGATTTCGCAGGGAGGCGACCGCAATGAGGCGAAGGCTTGCATCCTCATCCTCCAATGCCGTGGTGAGATAATGGATCTTTCGATCATCCTGTTGTTTTATGATCCTTCAATTGCTGCCTCTCGAACATGTCTATCGCTATCATCCAGCGCTTTGCCCAAAACGTCCAACGTTCCCTCAAACTCGGAAAGTGCCCGAACTATTTGAAGTCGAGTAGCCGGATCATCGTGTTTCAGAGCCGGTTTCAGTGTCTCAGGCAGCCCCCTGTCCTGATGACCCGTCTCACTGCCATGAACAATAATATCGTGCAGCGCAATGGACGCCCTTTTGTTCAATTTCGGGCGTCTATCCGACAGGGCATTAATCAATGCGTCGATTGCCAGGGTATTTCCCATCTGTCCAAGGGAATCGGCTGCGGCTATGCGGACATGTATGATCTCCCGCTTATTCTCCAGAACTGAAATCATCGGCTCAACAGCCTGCTCAGCTTTCATTTTTCCCAGTGCTGACGCTGCTTTGACCCGGATCTGATAGATTTCCGTCCGATCCTTTAAAACACTTATCAATGCTTCGACAGAACGCCTGTCCGGTATCCTGCCAAGGGCTTCAACCGCCTGGTCCCGCAGTTCCCAGTTCTGATCCCTAGCCGCTTTTGACAGGGATTCGATTCCGTCCGGGTCTTTCAGTACTCCGAGAGCGGCCGCAGCTTTGCTGCGGATATATGATGACTCCCGATTGTCTGCCAGAATCTCTATGATGGGTTGAGCAGCCCGGTGATCACCAATCGAACCGAGCGATTCTATACTCTGCTCCCGTATCATTGGATTCTCGTCACCAAGCATGTCGATGAGCGGCACGACGGCACGCTTGTCGCCTATCCGGCCGAGCATCTTTAAGGCTTCCATTTTCAAATGGTTATGTTCGGTAGACAACCAATTTATTAACACATCAACGATGCGTGGATCACCTGTCTCTTCCAGTGCCGCGGCCGCCAGACTGCGGCCGCGCCAATCCTCTCCCCCGTGTTCCATCAGGGCAATTAGCGGTTCCACCGCATCCTCGGCCCCGATGCGTTTCAAGGCTGATGCGGCCGACGTTCGAACCGAATAGGAATTGTTCTTATCTATCAAGATCCCCACAAGCGGTTTCACGGCTCTATTGTCTCCCAGTTGTGCTAAAGACAGACAAGCCCTTTCCCGAACCCTGGGATTATCATCATTAAGGCTCTCGATGAGCGGATCTACTGCGGTTTTGTCTCCTATTTTAGCTAATGCTTTTACTGCCTGCCATCGAACCGAACTGTCATCATCTTTCAAAGCGTCAATCAAAGGGCCGATTGCCAGTTCGTACTCGTTGTGTCCGAATTTTTTGGTTGCCCAGACTCTAAATTGTTTATCGTTGAGGATTCCAAGTGCACCGGCAGCCTGGGCCCTGATCCTTTTGTCATTGTCTTTCAACAGGATAATCAACGGTTTCACCCCTCTCGGATCATGGAACCAACCGATTTTGGCAATTGCCTTGCTTCGAACGTTATAGTCCTGGTGATTTAGGTCTCTAATCAGCATTTCCACCCGCTCATCTTCAGCGCTGCCCAGGCAGGGCAGGATAAAGAAAAAGGAGAACAAAAATGCTGGAACCCAGTACCGATACATCCTGAATAATTTCAATGTGGTTGACCTGTGTTTACTTATTTCTATCGACAAGTAAAGTCTAGAGAATGGGGTCAGGTCTTGACGGGCTGTTGCCCAAATAGCCATTGAATCGCATGGTTTTAGTTGATAGGTGTTCATAAACCACTCGAGCACTGAGGTAACCGATTATGATGGGGCGTGTTAAACAGAATCAAGGCAAACTGTTTTATACTCGTTTAAATTTGGACAAACGCATCCGCCAGGATCACCTACT
>Ga0209743_1000189_pt1 | contig 24891 bp, 23 predicted proteins | sample OlaalgELextract2_FD_187378 | JGI IMG/M metagenome (GOLD analysis project Ga0209743, IMG submission 187378) | Olavius algarvensis symbiont microbial communities from Tuscany, Italy - Type G ELBA extract 2 (SPAdes) (version 2) | ecosystem: Host-associated > Annelida > Digestive system >...
AGTTTTAGGGAACTAGGCCTATAAAAGGAGTGATTTTAGTAGTACTTATATCAAAAAAAGTCAAGTAGTATTTTATCTTATCATGCTGATATAATGAGAATTTTTACGTTTATGCGTCCACTCTATAGATTATGGGTTTGATAAAAGACGTGGTACGAGTCCGGAAATTCTGAGGTTGCAATATTTAGAAAAAACCGTGCAGAACAAATTGATCTGCCCTCCCGGGCAGGTGATTCACTATTCCAACAGCGGGTATATATTAGCCGGTGCTATTCTGGAAAAGATTGCGGGGCGAACATTTGATGAACTATTGGAAGAAAAAATTGTTACCCCTTTGGACTTGGCAACCGCCGGATATGGGCCACCTGCTGCCTTAAAACCGACATTACAACCTTGGGGACATTATTGGGATAAGTCAACAAAGTCCTTTGTGGCCTACCAGGCAGATTATCTAAAATTTTTATCACCTGCCGGTAATATGCACATGTCTATAAAAGATTGGGCTAAATTCATTGTTGTGCACTTGAATTCCGACTCATCGGATAAAACCAAATTGCTTAAATCAAGTTCTTTACAGTTTCTGCATACTCCGCCTGATTCAGCAGAATGGGATTTTAGTTTTAAAGAAAAAATGAGTTCCAAATTTTTTGGATACGGTTATTTGAATTCCAACTATGCACTAGGATGGTTTACCAAAGAAAAAGGTAAAGGTTATGATTTGATCTATCATGGTGGGAGAGGTTTTGCTTTTAACGCTATGGTGTTGGCCGATCTCAAGACTAATAACGCAATTTTGTTTGTTACAAACACAGAGGTCTCCCATGTTCATCCAACAGTTCAAAATTTATTATTGATAAAAAAGATAAAAAAACACTATTCAAAACAAGTCGAGCTACCCTTCACAGATTGAAACGCTTTACTCTGTCGCAGAAAACCTGGTCCTCTGGGCTCGGATGCTTTACCGGCCATATGACATTTCACTGTTACGCTCTATTTCGACCATCATAGCGCTGAAATTTGCGATTTTACTTGACCCATCTCAATTGTCATTGGTTATTCAAAAATGATCGTATCTATGCCGAAGGGCTCTATATGCAAACAAAGAAATTCTTCGTTCCGCAAAACACATAAATGTCGGTCTACCGATGCGCACTTCTGATGACGGCAGCTATGTTGCTGATCTCAGAATGTGCGGCAATCTGGCGGCCACTGAGATTCAGGCAGCCGCGGTGAATCTGGAAAAACTGGTCAAAGGTGTCGAAAAGAAAACCCCATCGGCAACGGAGCTGAATTTAAAATCCTCAGAGCTTGAAACCGCGTTCAATCAGGCCCTGGAATCGGCCCAAAGCCTCCTTTTTTCCCAGAATACTTCCTTAAATTTCACCGTCCAGGTAGCGTGTGACAACTCGCTTTACACCTTCGGACCAGATTGCCTCGAGCATGAGCGCAAATTGCTTACCAAACACTTCGGAGCGGCCGACCTCACCGTAGATGTCTTCCATCTTCAACCAGGCCATCGCATCATCTCTGGCAACACCGGCGACAGACACAAGTCGATCCCAGTTGGGGTCATTGGGTTCAATCGTTTTGCCGCTTTCAGTGGTACCATAGCAGTAGCGGCACCACAACGCCGATTCAAGGGCCAAGCCAGTGACGCCCGCGCCGGCCTTCAACCGGTCGGCAATAGCGGGAATAATGAATTTAGGCTGACGATTGGAGCCATCCAGGCATAGTCTGCCAATGGTGTCCCCGATCTTGGGGTTGGCGAAACGCTCCTCAATTTTTTTAAAATAGTTTCGCAAATCCGTATCCGGTACCGGCGGAACAACCGGTATGATCTCCTCTCGTTCGACCTTTTGGAGAAAACTGCGGATCAGGGGATGTTCCATCGCCTCATGGGCGAAGTGAATATCCAGCAGGCCGGCGGGATATGCAATGACTGCATGGCCGCCATTGAGGATACGGATCTTCATATTTTCATAGGGCGTCACATCGGGCACGAATTGGACTCCGACACGCTCAAGGGCCGGCCGGCCGGCGGTGAAATTGTCTTCCAGTACCCACTGGGTGAAGTCTTCGCAGAAAACCGGCCAGTTATCCTCAATGCCGAAATCACGGGCTAGGATTTCCCGCTCGCGATCTCCCGTGGCAGGGGTGATCCGGTCCACCATGCCGTTCGGAAAAGCAACATGGTCGAGGATCCACTGGCCGAATTCAGGATCGGACAGTTTGGCCAGGCCGGCCACCGCGTTGCGGGCGACTACCCCATTATGGGGGATGTTGTCGCAGGACATGACCGTGAAGGCCTCGATGCCGGCCTCACGCCGTCGTTTAAGCCCGGCGACAATCAAACCGAAAACGGTCTTGGGGCGCTCGGGCGTGGCCGCATCCGCCGATATTTCACGGTTCCCAGCGTCAAAAACGCCGGAGCCGGGATCGATGAAATAGCCGCCTTCCGTGATGGTCAACGACACAATCCGGATTGCAGGATCGGACAGCGTCCGAATAATGGCCGCCGGGTCAGTGGGGGAAAGAAAATCGAGCATCGCACCGGTGACACGCGCGGCGCTGTGACTTGCCGACTGTTCTACGACGGTGGTCAGAAAATCCTGACCGGCGAGAACCCTGCGCATTTTTTCATCCGACGGCAGGACACCGGCACCAATAATGGCCCATCCATGATCGCGGCCGGTATTAAACAAGGTGTCCAGATAGACCGCCTGGTGGGCACGGTGAAAGTTGCCAACCCCGAAATGCACGATGCCGGCAGATAGCGCCGAGCGGTCATAGCTGGGCCTGGCGGCGGAGGCGGAGATGACGTCGAGGTTCTGAGCAGCAAGTTTTATGGTCATCAGGGTTCACCCTCCTCAAATTAGGCGCATTCGTCTCAGCTCATCCAGTTTCCGCCGTCAACATTGTAAGTCTGGGCGACAATGTAGTCGGCTTCAGAACTAGCGAGAAACACTGCCACGCCGGTCAGGTCTTCAGCGGTTCCCATCCGGCCAAAAGGTACGGCTTCACCTACCAAACGTTTCTTTTCGCCGACCGGCCGGTTTTCGTATTTGGCAAAAAGCGCATCCACATCGTTCCACATTTCGCTGTCTACCACGCCGGGTGCGATGCCATTTACATTAATGCCGTGCTCGATCAAATTCAACCCGGCCGATTGGGTCAGGCTAATCACGGCAGCCTTGGTCGCGCAATAGACGGCGACCAGCGCCTCGCCGCGCCGACCTGCCTGGCTGGCCATGTTGATAATCTTACCCCCTTTGCCCCGGTCAATCATTGATTTTGCGACGGCCTGAAGCATAAACAGGGTCCCTGCGACATTGATCGAAAAAAGCCGGTTGTAGCTGTCGCGAGTGATCTCACTGATCGGGGCGAGATCGAACACTGCGGCATTGCTGACCAGAATGTCGATACCACCTGCATGATCCTCAACAGCCTTTACGGCAGCATCGATGGAGGATTGGTCGGCCACGTCAAGCTGGATTGCATAAGCATTGGCTCCGATCTCCGACGCCGCCATTTCGGCCCCTTTAAAATTGATGTCGGCAATTGCCACCGTTGCACCTTCCCGGACATAGGCTTTTGCAAAGGCTTTGCCGATACCGCGTGCAGCACCGGTAATTATAGCTGATTTTCCGTTGAGACGTTTCACGTTATGGTTGCTCCAGATTGGTTAAAAGGATTAATTCTAAATGGATCAGGTTTGACGTACACCAACCTGTTAACCAAAGCGGGATTGGTTGTCAATACCAATCTTGCCATTGGAATTGCAATTGCAGGCCGATTTGGGTATGGTTTATCTGTGCGCCTGCGGCAGGCTTTTTTATGGTGGGTTTCATTATGAAAACAATCTATTTTATCCGGCACACGCAAAGCGAAGCGAACCTCAAGGACATCCTTGCTTCCCGGCAGGATTTTCCGCTCACCGAAAAGGGGCAGCGGGAAGCTGTTGTGATTGCCTCTGAATTTAAGGAAATGGTCCAACTCGACCGCGTTTTCTGCTCTCCGCTACTACGTGCGCAGCAAACCGCACAGCCGATCGCGGAGGCGTTCGGGCTGGATGTCGAAACCGATGAGCGCATCACTGAGCAGGATCTGGGGGTATTTTCCGGCATGACTTATGCCGAACTGAACCAACACCCGGACTACGTGCACGAACGTTCAAAGCGCTGGGAATGGGTTCCCGCAGGCGGGGGCGAATCCTATGAGATGATCGCCAACCGTCTGGAGCCGTTTTTCCAATCACTGGAATTCCTTGAAGGCGACCGCCTTCTGTTTGTAACCCATGCCGTTACCCTGCGCATCGTCAAGGCCATCCTCGAACAAACGTTGCCCGACTACCCGCGCGACATCGCCAAGAACGGCGAAATCTGGCAAGTGTCATTTACAGGCCTTGGGAATATCCACGAGGTGGAATCAATTTTTCTTGGCGGCAGCAAAGCCGCCGCCTCCCGTGCGTAGGGCAATCCGAAATAGGCAGCACGCAATACGACCCGATGGTGATATCAATGAGCGCCGTAGATAAATTTGTGCAGATTCTGGCCGACAACCGCGCCGGAAAGGGGACGGGTATCTATTCCATCTGTTCGGCCCAGTCCACCGTGCTGGAAGCTTCCCTGCTTCAGGCGAAACAAGACGGTTCCATCCTGCTGATCGAGTCGACCTCCAACCAGGTTGACCAGTTCGGTGGGTACAGCGGCATGAAGCCGGCCGACTTCGTGGACTATGTCCACGGTATCGCCGCCAAAGTCGGTTACAACACGGACGACATTCTACTCGGCGGCGACCACTTGGGTCCGAACGCTTGGCAGTCCGAAGATGCCGGGTCCGCGATGGCCAAGGCGCTGGAACTGATCAAAGAATACGTGGGGGCCGGTTATCAGAAGATCCACCTCGACGCTTCCATGTTCTGCGCCGACGACGAAGGAGATCGCCATCGGCCGCTGGCCGATGAGATCGTTGCAGCGCGTGCCGCCGCCATGGCGAAAGTTGCCGAAGAAACCCACGCAGCGTTTCGCGCCGGCCAGCCGGCGCCGGTCTACATCATCGGTACCGAAGTCCCGCTTCCGGGTGGTGCCCGGGAAGCGGAAAACACGGTAACGCCGACCGCGCCGGCCGATGCCATCAAGACCATCGACGTCACCAAGGCGGCGTTTGAGGACGCCGGGCTTTCCGATGCTTGGCGCCGCGTTTATGGCCTCGTTGTTCAACCGGGCGTTGAATTCGGCGACGACCGGGTTTTTCGCTACGACCGTGACGCCGCGCAAGGCCTCAGTGAAGAAATCATGCAGCAGGATCGTTTCATTTACGAAGCGCACTCGACCGACTACCAATCCGAAACCGATCTGGCCAGGCTGGTGGAAGATCACTTCTGCATCCTCAAGGTGGGGCCATGGCTGACCTTTGGCTACCGTGAAGCACTGTTTGCTCTCGCGACGATCGAAGAAGAAATGGCGGCGCCCAAGGGCATCCAAACCTCCAAACTGCGTGAAGTGATTGAAGCCGTCATGTTGGCAGAGCCAAAGTATTGGCAGAAATACTATCCGGGTGATGAGGCCGTGCAAGCGTATAAACGCAAGTACAGCTTCTCCGACCGTTCGCGCTACTATTGGCCGAATGAGAAGGTCCAGCAGGCGGTTGCAAAACTGGTTTCCAATCTCAAGGCAAATCCGATCTCCCTGTCACTGTTGAGCCAATACATGCCGAACCAGTACAATGCGGTCAGTGAAGGAACCATCGCAAACGATGTTGAAGCAATCATCATCAACCGCATACAGGAGGTTGTCGGCCTTTATGCCCGCGCCTGCAAGATGTCCAAATAGGATTTCCCATTTTTGGGTGTCAGGTGAGACTTGTGCTAATTGTTGCGGGATAAAAATTCGTCCAATTCATCAAAAGTACTTGTTCCTTCCATTGGCCCTTTGCGAGATACTGCGATAGCACCGCTTGCATTGGCATAACGCAATGCATCCCCAACGGGCATGTCCATCAGCCGGCAAGTGACGAAAGTGCCTCCGAAACAGTCACCCGCGCCGGTCGGATCTACTTCTTCGGCGACATAGGCGGGCATTGATAGGCGTTGGGTTCTATCAAAGTAGCTGCAGCCTTCGTTGCCTCTTTTGATGACGATCTCGCGCACGCCGATCCCGAGAATTTCTTCTATGGCATCATCTTCGTTAGCGGCATCGGTCAAATGAGCTATCTCTTGTCCGCTCGGCAGGAATATATCGGTCTGTCTGAGTATATCGTCAAGCGTTTCGCGCATTCCTGCTAAACTCAAAATTTCCTTACGGATATTGGGATCAAACGATACGGTTCCGCCTCTGTTCTTGATGGTATCGACGGCCATTTTTACGGATTCTACCATACTTGAGGAGAACAACGACGAGCCCATAATATGAAAATGCGAGCTCTCTTGCAGCAGTTTTGCACCCGCCGCCGTTAGAGAGATATGGGCGCAAGCACTGTTGGTTATATTGAAAATAAAATCACGCTCCCCGTTGACCTTATAGGTTACAAAAGCGCTGCCGGTCGTAGAATCACTTATTATGTTGATGGCAGATACATCAACCCCATCCTTTTTTAGCCGGTCAATATTTAGGTGTCCGAAATCATCATTGCCAACGCAACTGATGATGCCGCATGGATAATTGAGTCGGGCAACCTGATCTATGAAAATGGCAGGCGCACCGCTGGGGTATGGACCGATGAAATAACCTGGTGTCCGAAAACTCTGACCGCTCTCGGTAGCCATTATTTCGACCAGAACTTCACCTAAGGCAACTATTTTCTTCATTTTTAATCCGCTATACAGAAGTTGTGCATTGTCAATACTTTCAACCCATGGATCTTATCAGCATCCGGTTCTTCAGGTGATCCGGATTATTCGATCCGCATTCCCAGGCGATACCTTCACGATGAGTTCAGCGTTTAGACTGTCGTTGGTTGTGACTCGTCGTTGGGCATGTTCCTCTGTTTTTCCGGTCTTGATGTGTCGTTCGTAAACGCGTTGATTGCATTCAGATACGGCAACATCTAAAAACCATGTCTCGTCAAAAACGCTCGTGCGCAAATGAATCCACGGTTCTGTGTTTAAAAGCAAGTAGTTCCCTTCGACCAGAACGATTTGCGGGCCTTTAAGTAATTGGATATCGGCCTCAACAGGATCGCCGGCCCCATGGTCAAAGCTGGGAAAAACCCCCTCTCCCGCGTTACGGGCTTTGACTAGATCATCCACGAATTTTTTGGCGTTGAATGTAAACGGTGCGCCCCGCCGCGCGTGGGCCTCAGCCGGATCTTGCATGCGATCTAATTCGCTGCGATAGTAGTGGTAGCCATCCAAGGGTACCACTGTCAGCAGTTCGGGCAACCGTGACTTTAAGGCTTCTGCAAGGGTGCTCTTTCCGCTTCCAGGCCCACCTGCAAGTCCAATCCAGAGTTGCTTGTTGCCGGTCAACCGGGCGGCCTTTTGGCGAAGTTCCGCCGCAAGGTCGTCGTATTCTTTCATTCGCTTTGAGTTATCTGTCAGCATCACGATTTCACTACGCAGTAATCATGGGGGTTGTCGCGATGGTTTACACGCAGATTTGGCAAATCCCCATGCCGATAGAGCCGGGCACATCATTTTGAGAAAAACCGTTCAACCAAGGTTCCTGCCGTTTAGCTTAAGGCGATTGTGTTTTTAAATAATCCTTGACAAAAAATGCCGAGATATCCTAATTGGAACAAGGTCTAAATCATTTTATTGCTGAAATCAAGTTCATATTCGACAGCTACCTGCTCCCAACTCTTTTCCACACAAATAGCTAGCGCAACAAAAATTCGGACACTTTTTTTTGAACGCAATTTTTATTTTACCAAGGTGTTATTTTCCTATAGGACGAAAAGTTCATAAAGGGCAACAATAAAGAGAGGATGGCGGGGACCGGCGTGGCTTTGCCCTATTTATTTCTCGGTTCAGCAGCAAGGAGACTTTATCCAATGAAAGGGACCTCAATAAGCGTGAAAGGCGGTGATGATCTTAACAACAGTCAATATGCCATCCCGAGATTAGCCATAAAATGACCAAAATCCAAATCCTAAAGTCTAATTTTAGCTACAACAAGTGGTTACGCGCTAAACCCTTTAGTGAATCCTGACAGGGTTCGGCCCCCTTTCAAGGAATCAACGTGTTCCCATGCGTTGAGTAAAGGAATGGATGGACATATGAAGGGGGGTGAAGGTAGCCGCTTGAGAAAGTCTTGTTGTCAAAAGGGGTTAGAAGAATGTGAAACACCAATTGTAGTTGTATACGGTTTCTTGAAAAGGAGAACAACGACATGAAAAAAACACTAACAGCTTTACTATTAGTTGCCGTTTTAGGGCTGTCCTTGATGGGCGGAACGCCGGGCCTCGCAAAAGATGTCACGATCAATATTGCATTAGCGAATAATCCCATCTCTCAGGCGATGGAAAGGATTGCCCGAGACAAATATTCTGCTCCCGGTGTCACGGTGAATATTTCCGTTTTGCCCGAAAATGATTTACGCCAAAAACTGACCACCGAAGCGTCGACCGGTGGGACGACCTATGACATGTTTTATATCGGCCCCTATGAGGCGGCCAACTGGGCGCGATTCGGATGGTTGGAGAATCTTGAGCCTTACTTCAAAGCGTTGTCGCCTGAAAAACAACAGTGGTATGATCGGGATGATCTGATCAAGGGCATGGTTGGATCACTGTCCTATAAAGGTGATATGTATGCGATACCTTTTTACGGAGAAGCCTCGTTTGTCATGTACAACAAGCAGCTTTTTGCCAAGAAAGGTCTGACCATGCCGGCAGAACCGTCCTGGGACGAAATCTACGGACTGGCAAAAAAAATTCATGATCCGGCCAACGACATCGTCGGCATGACCATGCGGGGTGCGCCGGGCTGGGGAATGAGCGGTGCGCCGTTTGTCACGATCGTCAACGCCTTTGGGGGCCGTTTCTACGATATGGAATGGAACGCGACCATCGATACACCGGAACAGCGTGCGGCCTGGCAGATGTACAAAAAGGTCCTGCGCGAAGCCGGACAGTCGGATATTCTCTCCTACACATACAACGAGTGCATCGCGCTGATGCAGTCCGGCAAAGCCGGAATTTATTATGATGCGACGTCGATTGCACCGCCGCTGGAAGCCAAAGGCTCAGCCGTTCGAGGGAAAGTCGGCTATGTCATGCCGCCTCATCAAAAAATGAAATCGAATACCTCTTGGCTGTGGAACTGGGCGATGGGAATTAACCCCAAGTCGTCCGCGGAAAATAAGCAAGCTGTTTTCGATTTCATGCTGTGGGCGACTTCCAAGGATTTTATCAAAATGACGGTCGAGCTCGATCCCACCGGGGCCAGTACACCGCCGGCGTCCCGGGCGTCAACCTACAAACTCCCGGTGTATGCCAAAACACCCTATGCCGAGATGACTTTGAAAACCCTCGAATCCACCGACTTCACCAAACCAACCCTGGAGCCGGTTCCATACGTTGGCCTCCAGTATATCGCGATTCCTGAGTTTGCCGATGCCGGAACGAGAATGACGGAATATCTGGCTGACTATGTGGTCGATAAAATGACCCTGGATGAAGCGATCAGAAAAACCCAGCGGTTGTTTGACCAGGTCGCTGAAGACGGCGGATATAAATAACCATGCGCTTGTATTTTGATGAAACAGACCCGTCAGAGACCGTACCACCAGTCTCTGACAGGTCGTTTTGATCACCGGGGCAATTTCAATAATCCCCATGCCCAAGGTATTGCTTCTTCTCAGTGCTTCTGGTCTATGAATACATCATCGGCACCACGCTCAAGAGGAAAATGTCATGCTGAAAAATAAAGACTGGCTATTCTTAATTCCGGGGATGATTATGGTGGCTGTTATTACCCAGGTGCCGTTTCTCTTAACCCTGATCTATTCGACCCTCAGATGGAATCTGGCCCGCCCCGACCTGCCGGTGAAATTTTACGGATTTAAAAACTTTTGGTATTTTCTGAGGATCCAAGATTGGCCCCAAATTCCTGAGTTTTATTTGATTGTCTGGCAGACCATTCTCATTACATTGTGTGCCCTGGCACTATGTACCATCGTCGGCTTTTTGCTCGCGCTGCTGCTGGATCATGCCATTCCGGGTGTGAATGTCGCCAGGACGCTGATTTTAGGACCTTTTTTTGTGATGTCTACGGCCAGCGGGGTGATCTGGAAAACCACGATTTTGAACACGACATTTGGATGGTATGGCGTGATTGCCAAATTTTTTGGATTTACACCGGTTGACTTAATCAGCTATCATCCCATTGCGGTCATTGTGTTCCTGTTCTCATGGCGCTGGATGCCGTTTTTTGTGCTCATGATGCTGGCGGGATTGCAGAGTATTCCGGAGGAGATTGTGGATAGCATGGAGGTGGATGGTACGAATTGGTGGCAAGCCACCTTTTTGGTGAAACTGCCGATGATTCGAAAACATATCAGCGTCGCGATGATGTTAGGGCTCATCTTTCTGGTTAAAGAGTTTGGGCTTATCCTGGTAACCACCGCCGGCGGTCCGGGAACCAGCTCGTATACACTGCCCTACGCGGTCTACATGCAAGTGTTCAATGCATCGAATGTGGGTCGGGCCGGCGCCTTAGCCGTCATTACCGTCGTCCTGACGTTGATAGGCCTCAATATTTTGTTTAAATCGATTCAAAAACGAAGTGCAATCTATGATTAAACAGGAGATCGCAATGAGTGACCAGCGGACGATTCAAGAAATTCAGCGATCAATACGCTTGAAAAAAACGGTAAAGATGACGGCCCTGACAATCCTCATCTTTGCGGTGGCCATACTCTATTTCTCACCGGTTCTGTATATGCATTTATCGGCCTTTAAAACCGAATATGACGCGGTGAACCCGTCGCTGATCTTCAGCCCGACGTTGGAAACGTTCCAGAAGGTGTTGGGTGATGAGACCATGTACGGCTATTTAAAAAATTCGCTGTTTCAGGTGTGCGCCGGAACCATTATCTGTCTGCTTCTAGGAGTTCCCGCGGCCTTTGCACTCACGTTCGGAAAATTTAAACGTCAGGGAACGAATAAAAGGGTCTATTTCTGGTTCCTGACCACGATTCTGCTGCCGCCGGTCGCTGTAATAATTCCATTGTATACCTGGTTTCAAACATTCAATCTTATCGATAACCCGTTTGGTTTGCTGATTATCTATGTGGGATTTCACGTGCCGATTGTGGTTTGGATGCTGCATTCGTTCTTCTCTGATGTCCCGCTAGAAATTCTTGAGGCGGCCGATATAGATGGATGTTCACGCTTTCAGCAGCTGATACTCATTGCGGTGCCATTGGTCAGAACCGGCATTATTTCGGCCGGATTGTTGGTGGCCGTCTTTATTTGGAATGAGTTTTTCCTGGCCTTTAACCTGACCGGCAATGAGGCGGCCACCCTGCCTGTCTACATGGCCCGATTTCGAGAACAGCAAGGAATGTTTGTCGCCCAACTGTCGGCCGCATCCACGGTGGTGATCTTGCCGGCGGTGATATTTGGATGGATTAGCCAGAAATCGCTGGTAAAAGGGCTGACGGCTGGCGGGGTTAAAGGGTAAGGAGGATTTTGATATGGCAGGCGTCACGTTGGAAAATTTAGTCAAACGCTATCCCAATGGATTTCAGGCGGTCAATTCGATCAACCTGGAAATCAACGACAAAGAATTTGTCGTGTTAGTCGGTCCGTCCGGCTGCGCCAAATCTACCACGTTGCGGATGGTCGCCGGGTTAGAGGATATTACTGACGGGCTGATCAAAATCGGCGATCGGGTGGTCAATGATGTGAGGTCGAAAGATCGGAATATTGCAATGGTCTTTCAAAACTATGCGCTCTATCCCCACATGGACGTTTACAGGAATATGGCCTTCGCGCTGAAATTGCGCAAGTTCCCTAAAGCGGAAATTGACCGGCGCGTGCGCAAAGCGGCTGATATTCTGGGGATTGTTCCACTTTTGGAACGTAAACCGAAACAACTGTCTGGTGGACAACGCCAGCGGGTGGCAGTGGGCCGGGCCATCGTGCGGGAGCCGGAGGTGTTTCTCTTTGATGAGCCGCTCAGCAATTTGGATGCCAAACTCCGCGTGACGATGCGGGCCGAAATCACCAAACTGCAACATAAATTGGAAACCACCATGATTTATGTGACCCATGATCAGGTGGAAGCCATGACGATGGGCGATCGGATCGTCATCATGAAAGATGGCTACATTATGCAGGTTGGGTCGCCGTTAGAGCTTTATAATTTTCCGGACAACGAATTTGTGGCCGGCTTTATCGGTAGTCCGGCAATGAACTTTTTTCCTGCTAAACTCGTGCAGTATGATGGCGGATTGGCAATTGACGCCGGAAGTTTTCGAGTCAGCGTACCGAAGGAGTATCATGACGTCTGTGGCAGCTACCAGGATAAAGAAGTGACATTTGGGATTCGGCCGGAGGATATTGCCGATGCCTTACCGGAAGACTCCCGGGGTCAATGGGAGAAGTTCAACGCAGTGGTGGAAGGGATTGAACCGTTAGGCGCAGAGATCATTTTGGAAATGTTGTCCGGGCAGCAAAGTTTCACTGCGCGTGTCGATCCCGATTCGAAATCGCGGCTTGGTGAGGAAGTGGAAGTGTACTTTAATATGCGAAAGATACATCTGTTTGATACGAAAACGCAAAAAGTAATCCCTGGATTGCGACCGAAGAGAACCATTTCAGAACCGCCGGGAAAATAGACGCCACGCTTCCAGCTGTGTATGAATTGGATTTTCATTCACCGCTGGTGATCTTCATCCACAACCCAATCAAAGGCAGGACTCAGGACTCTTTTTTACTGACATCTGAAACCATAATTACCTTAAACAGGCGGCATAGCCGATTGTCTCTGACCCCCGTAAAGAACACGGGATCAACGACTGGCCCTAAGGACCAGGTTTTCCGCGACAAAATAAAGCAAGGTAACGCTACCATGGCAACCATGAAGGCATTGCAGATTACAAAAGTTCATGAATCGCGAATTATCACACTAGATCGACCGGAACCTGGTCCCAATGAGGTACTGATTAAAGTGATGGCGAGTGGGATTTGCGGCACTGATATTCATATATTGGAAGGTGGATTCATGGCTGATTATCCGGTGATCCCCGGTCATGAATTTGCCGGGATCGCTGCACTGGTTGGCACTGCCGTCTCCCGCATTCAGCCTGGAGACCATGTCGCAGTGGAACCGAATATTGCCTGTGACAATTGCAGCTATTGTCTCAATAATCAACAGAACTTCTGTGAGAATTGGCAGGCTGTCGGCGTGACCTTGCCAGGCGGGATGGCTGAATACGTGGTTGCCCCGGAGAACGCGGTTTTTTCCATCGAAGATCTTGAATTCGAAGAAGGCGTCTTTGTCGAACCGCTATCTTGTGTGTTGCATGGCATCCAAAAAGCTCGGATTCGACTGGCCGATCATGTCCTTATTTTGGGGGCAGGACCGATCGGAATTCTCTTACTTCAAACCGTAAAGGTCCGGGGAGCGCGAAGTGTCACCGTCGTCGAACTGGATCAAACACGGGCTGAATATGCTAAAGAGGCGGGGGCAGATCAGATCTACCGCTCTTTAGACGATCTTCCCGGGGAAGCCTTTGAAGTCGTGATTGATGCGACCGGTGTCATTCCTGTGATGTCGCGTACGCCGGAATTTGTCCGAAAAGGCGGAACGGTTCTCCTGTTTGGCGTGCCGCCGAAAACCAACGTCGCGTTCGATGCTTTTTCGCTTTTTCTCAAAGGGTTGACGATCTTAACTTCATTCACCTCGGTACGCAACAGTATTCAGGCGATTGAACTGTTGAAAAATAGACGCATCAACGTCAAACAACTCGTCTCCCATCGTTTGCCATTAGCGGCGTTCGAACAGGGTGTGAACCTGATCAGAAACAAACAGGAGGATGTCAAAAAGGTGCTTATCATGCCAAATAACTAATATCACTTGTTATTTCGAACCCATCGAGCCAACTTGTGCAGATGTATGCAGTGGTTCGGCGCCACCTATTCCAGAAGATTTAACCATCATCACGATCGACGTGGTCATTTATTTCAAGGCCGGTATAAAAATATGCTGGTGCAAAACGATGCCTACCTGTTGCAGCTTTCCTATTACATCCACCGCAATCCTTTGAAATTTGACCTGGAACTTGGCCGAAAATCGGTTAGGATACCAAAATGGGCAAGAACTGATCGAGACTTGCGGGTCTATATTCCCTGGCAGCTGGGTGTAGCGACCAATCAGCAAATCGGCGATTAGTTCGGTCTAACCTATTCGGCTGTCAGTCAGCGGGTAAGCGTGGTAAAGAAATAGCTGTATAAGGATAAAGATAAAGAGTGAGCAAAAAAATATCAACACATTAAATCAATAATCAAGATTTGACACCAAATATGGTGTCAAATCTACATCAGTTAGCAAACAGCTAATTTTAATCACTAATCAAGACGCGACACCTATTTTTCTCCAAAGAATTTGTATCTCTTTAAAATACCCTCGCCACGAGTGTTGATAGCCTTGCGCATGGTCGGCACATGTGTTATTGTTTGACGGAACAAGGAGGTGAATTATGCAAACGACATCTCAGCCTGGTGCTATGCAAAGGAAACCGATTCTAATGCCTGCTAACTTGATAGAAAAAGTTGAGCGCATTGCCAAGGATAGGAATGTGTCATTCGCCGAAGTCGTGCGCAACGCCATCGACGCTTTTGATGCTGACATCTCAACCGAGGACGAGGCGCTGCTGGAAGCCCTGGCAGACGAGGTAATTAGTTCGACTGCTGAACTTGTTGCAAAAATTGACAATACCATCAAGCGCATAGATGAAACCCATGCTATGGTCAAGGTGCATCTGGGATGAGCTTATCGGAAAAAGTCTTCGAGGCGCTGCGTTCAACGATTTTACTAAATGAGCGTGTTGCTTTGCTGGATGGGCGGTTGGGAAAACTGGATGATGTAGTCCGGGATCTAAACAATCGAATAATTCGCCTGGAAACCAAGGGGACGGATATTCAGTCCGTGGATCGAAGGTTGACTCGTCTGGAAACGATTTTTGAAATGGTTCAAGGGAAAATACATTCTTCCCAAAAGACTCCTCCAAAAAAGATCAAGCCATAACGTTTTGAAATCAATTACCGGGAATGGCGTAAGCTGGGCGCGGACCAAGTTAGAATGCCGCCAGTTAAGGCATGAGCTTAAAAACAAGGGTGTTTTTAGGCCTTAGAATGACCTTTTTGCCGTCGAAGGAAAAACTATGGGGTCAGGGCTTGATCTGTGATTTAAAGGTTTTCATTTGCCTTTGAAGATTTTGCTTTAACGCCACTTTCTTTCTGATGATTGTCACCCTCCGGCTAACTGATGAGTGAGTTAAACCAAATAAATCTCCAACCTGTTAATTGGTATTGCTCCAGCTATAATCGATAAGCCGTTTGACCATGCCGGTACGCAACGGATTATTCTGGAGAGAAAACGTGATAAAGTGCACATTCATATTCAATTCGCCAGGGACAGCCTGCCGCGCCATCTTGTCTCGGCGACTTGTGGGGTCGTAGCTCGGAGAGCGAAGCCCCGAGCCCTAAGCTTGCCAAAGCGAAGACGGAAGCTTAAGCGACGGGGGGTGCCATGAGCTTTCAATACCAAATCCAAAGCATCGTCGTCAATCTATAATCACTGATCAAGCCCTGACCCCATATTTTCGGTACATTTTCGATGCTATATCAGCAGCATTTTTCACCGCCGAGGCGCAAAGAGCGCAGAGAGTTTTTATCTTTGCGTGCTTTGCGACTCTGCGGTGAAATCAAATAATTGTCAGGCTACTGGAAGGCGAGTTGCTGGGCATTGCGATTGACACTTAAAACAGTAGTAGTAATTACCGGTCATGAAAGTCTGCCATAGTTGGCGCAAACCGCTTCCATTCACAATCTCCCGCAATTCATCGGTCGGTTCATCCATCATGCCCTGCATTAATTTTTGAAAATACCGAAAGCCAAATCGAAAAATACGATCCCCGCAAAGCTTTTTGTTGATTTTTCCGTTTCCGGACAAGGCGTTAACAGGGCAGGCCTCGACGCAGCGCATGCAGTGATCGCAAACGTCGTTTTTCAAGGGTGCACCCGGGGCTAAATCGGCAGTCGTAGCCAGACCGGCAAGACGCACTGCCTGACCGTATTCTTTTGTGACCAAAGCACCGGATTCGCCGTATGACCCCAGACCGGCACGAACACCGGCCCTGCGCCAGCATATTTCCCCCCGCATGCCTTTGCCGGGCGCTTCCATGTCGAGGGGAATAAATGCCGGAACACCTGACGCGAGAAACCCGCTTGATTCAAGTGATCGGGCCGCCGCATGGCAAGCCCGTGCAGATTCGTTATAAGCGTGGATGGTGTCGAATTGGGCCAGTTCGTTGGCGCCGGAGCGCAGCGATGCAAGGCTGTGGCTACTGGCGACTACCAGAACGCTCCGCGCACCCGGCAACATCCTTTCAATGCGTTCACTGTGTTCGGGCAAATCTTCAACTTTTACTACGCCCACCAGATCGGCCCCGTGTTTCAGAGCGGCCTGCTTGGCCCGTTCCGTGTAGTCTTTTTCTGACATTAGTTGATCTCCTTCCAGTACCCTAATTGAGGGAGAAGCGCTCAATTAGGTGTTATTTGTTATTGGATAATAGCTGTTAGAATTGACAGCCAACCGAATTCTAAGTTTCGATTACCAGTGAAATGTAAAGATCCGGGCCCAGAGGACCCGGCTTTGAGTTCACCCCAGAGGGGTGGAGTTTACCTCAGACTCCCAATGGAATAATGGAATGGTGGAATAATGGAATATTGGGAATACAAAGCGGATGACGGTCTGATATTACAAACTGATCCGTGCCACCCTTATACGATTAGATTCCGTTGCACTAAACCCAGCATTCCAGTATTCCAGTATTCCATCATTCCGCTCCCGCTTGCAGCAGATTCACGGCATAGCCGATTGGCTCTGACCTGGCCCAGAGGACCAGGTTTTCTGCGACCAAATAAAATGGAATTCATTCCTTTTAAAAAATTAACCAATAACGAATAACTAATAACTTCCAATTGGGTTTTGACTCAATTGGAATATTAGTCTTCAGACAACCCGGTTTTATGGGTACCGTAGCGACCGCGGTCGGTCTTGTCGTAAAATCGCTTCAGGCGTTCGGGTACCGATGGGCGTGACGCTACGCTGTACCCGTTCATCGCTTCGAGCCGCAGCTGGTCGTCGAGGTCACGTCCGATCATGTCCAAAATTGTTTCCTTGGCGGAGCGCACCGCAACCGGATCATTGCGCATGATCTGCTTTGCAACCAGTTCTGCATGCGACATAAGCTCGTCGTGGGGCACCACGGCGGCGACCAGACCCCATTGAAACGCTAAGTCGGCACTGATCGGTTCGGCAGTCAAGAGCATATACATGGCTACCGAAACATCGGCGGAATTAACCAGGCGCGGGATTCCACCGTCTGCGTGGTGAAAACCGCGACGCGATTCAAAGGAGCCGAACATGGCGCGTTCGGAGGCGATCCGAATATCGCAGGCCAGGGCGGTTTCCAATCCACCTGCCAGGGCCCAGCCGTTGACTGCGGCAATGGTGGGTTTGGGAATGCGATGCAACCCACGGGTCAGGCCTCCCAGCCCGTCCGCGACGTTGGCACGCACCTCCTCGGGACTGGCACCCGGCCAGCGCGTCATGTAGGATTTCAGGTCTGCCCCGGCGCAGAACGCATCGTCAGCTCCCGTCATGATCGCCACTTCAACCGAGTCGTCATCCCGAAAGTCCTGCCATATTTCCCACAATTGCTTATGGGTTTCGGGGTTGATGGCGTTTTTGGCTTCCGGGCGATTCAGGGTAATATAAGCAATCCGATCTCTTTTTTCGTAATCGACCATTTTGTCAATCTCCTTTCTGTCAAAATGTTTATGCAAATAGAGTAAAGAATCCGAGCCCAGAGTACCAGGCTTTGATTTCAACTCAGAGGGGTGGCTCTTACCTTAGACTTCGAGTGGAATAATGGAATTGTGGAATAATGGAATATTGGGAATCGAAAGCGGATGACTGCCTGATTTTATAAACTGATCCGTGCCTTCTTCATAAAAAAAGAACCCATTCCACTAAACCCAGTATTCCATCGTTCCAGTATTCCACTATTCCGCTCCCGCTTGCAGCAGGATTCACGGCATAGCCGATTTTCTCTGACCTGACCCAGAGGACCAGGTTTTCTGCGAGTAGATAACAGCGTTATATTGTAGAGCCAAAAAAAATGCTATTGCATCCATTTATTGAAATTCCATCACGTTTGCGCAGAATTTTTGGCACAACCAGGTTGAATATTTAATTAACTCTATCGATTTAATTGAATATGACAGAGCGACCTGTCGGGTCGTAGCCGGAGGCAAAGCCTGAAGCGAAACCGTAAATCTTCAATCTTCAATCTTCAATTCCCCGAACTAGCGGGATCACCGCTACGCGGCGACCGGCTTGTCCGGGTTAGGTTATTCAATGCCCCAATTTGATTATCAGGGAATTCATATGGTGTTCGAGCAATTCCTGACCTGTCGTGCCGATCGTTTTTGTGCGGCCGGTGTGAACCAATGTCAGAATACCTGACAACGAGGCAAACAACGAATTTCGTTCCGACGATACCTCAATATCGGAAAGGTTTGGGGCCGCTCTTTTGATGCATACGGCTAAAACATCAAGTACCCGAATGAGTCTGGAATTTAGAATCTTATCCCGGTCTTTTCCAAGGCTGCTGCGCTTTACGCCGGCAAAAAGATGGAATCCCAGTTCGAATTCGAAAATGCGCTTTTCATAATAGCCGTAGAAAGCTGCCGATGATGATTGCAATGCCCCGACACCGTCTGCCACACTTCGGCTGAATTGTATAAATTGGCTATAATGGGGGTAGTTTTATGAAACCAAATCAGCTTTTCAGTTTGGAAAATCAGGTTGCGATCGTAACCGGTGCTTCGGCCGGTTTAGGGCAGGCCATGGCCAAAGGTCTGGCTGGCGCCGGGGCCAAATTGGTTTTGGCCGCCCGGCGGCTGGACCGGCTGGAAAACCTCGCCCGGGAATTGGCCGCCGACGGAACCGATTCCCTGGCCATCGAATGCGACGTGACCCGGGTCGCGGACGTCGACCGGATGGTCGGGGCCGGCCTGGACCGCTTCGGCCGGCTGGACGTTCTGGTCAACAACGCCGGAATAGCAAACGTGGCCCCGGCCGAAGACGAAAACCCTGACGATTTCAAATGGGTTTTGGACGTCAACGTGGTCGGCGTGTTTATATGCGCTCAACGCTGCGGCCGGGTGATGCTTGAAGCCGGCCGGGGCAGCATCATCAACATCGCTTCCATGTTCGGCATTGTCGGATCCGGGACGCTTCCCGAAGCTTCCTACACTGCTTCCAAGGGCGCGGTGGCCAACCTGACCCGGGAACTGGCCGCCCAGTGGTCCAAACGGGGCGTCAGGGCAAACGCCCTGGGGCCGGGTTATTTTCCCAGTGAAATGACCGCCGGCATGTTTGATGACGATCGGAGTCTGAATTACATCAAAAGACGGACCTTATTAAAGCGGGGCGGCCGACCCGAAGAACTGATCGGACCGTTGCTCCTAATGGCCTCGGAGGCCGGCAGCTATATCACCGGTCAGATCATCGTCGTTGACGGCGACTGGACCAGTATTTAGTACCGATCGCCGACGACACCCTGATTGATAAGGGACTCAAGCCGGTCCAAGTGTTTCGTTCCTAAAGTTATATCCTGTGACGCCCAGTTTTCCTCCAGGCGATCAGTACTCCGTGTCCCGGGTATGGCGCTGAGGGGGAGCTCGCTCGACAGAACCCATGCCAAGGCGACTTGAGCTGCCGTGGCTTCAATCTCTTCCGCGACTTCAGCGACAAAATCGGCCAACCGGCTGTTCCTGGCGATTGCTTCCTCGCTAAATCGCGGGTTCTCCAACCGCCAGTCTCCGGGTTCCAGATCGCTTCGTGACCGGATTGCCCCGGATAAGAATCCCCGGCCCAGGGGACTGTAAGCCACAAATCCGATATTTAGTCTTTGAATAGTGGGCAGAATGTCGGTCTCAACGTCCCGCGACCACAAGGAATACTCGGTCTGGAGGGCACTGACGGGATGAATTTCGTGGGCGCGGGCGATGGTTTCCGGGTCTGCCTCAGACAGGCCGATATAGCGTATTTTCCCCGCCTTGACGAGTTCAGTCATCGCACCGACCGTTTCCTCGATCGGTGTGTCGGGATCCACACGATGCTGATAGTAGAGATCGATGTAATCTGTCCTGAGACGCTTCAGTGAGGCATCGCAACAAGCCTTTACATATTCCGGACTTCCTTTAATGCCTTGCCAGCTGCCGTCTTCGCCGCGGGAAACGCCAAATTTGGTTGCCAGGGTGATTTGGTCGCGGCGCCCCTTGAGTGCCTTTGACAACAAGATTTCATTCGTAAACGGGCCATATATGTCCGACGTATCCCAGAACGTGCACCCAATGTCTACTGCCCGATCGAGAACGCTAAGATTTTGAGCTTCGGAAGAGGAGCCGTAAAAATCCGACATTCCCATGCAGCCCAAACCGATTGCAGGCACCCGCAGGCCTTGTGATCCAAGATTGATCTGTTTCATAACGATGACTCCCTTTGGCTTGTCTTTTTAGGAAAGTTCTCTGAGATTCTTTTCCAGCACCCAAACCGGACAAGCCGAAAATGACGAATGACGAATGACGAATGACTAATGACGAATTGTGGTGTCGCTACGCTCTGTCTATCATATTACAATCGATCATTTAACTTTTAGCCTATTTAAAAAGCTGACGCCAAAATTTATTTGGTCGCAGAAAACCTGGTCCTCTGGGCCAGGTCAGAGCCCCTCGGCTATGCCGTGAACCTGCTGCAAGCGGGGGCGGAATGGTGGAATACTGGAATACTGGAATGCTGGGTTTAGTGCAACGGGATCTATTCATATATAAGATGGCACGGATCAGTTTGTAAATTCAGACCGTCATCCGCTTCGTATGCCCAATATTCCATTATTCCACCATTCCATTATTCCATTGGGAGTCTGAGGTAAACGCCACCTCTCTGGGGTGAAATCAAAGCCGGATCCTCTGGGCCCGGATCTTTACTCTTATTTGACCGGCCGTTTGTTTGGCCGGCGGACGGAGGAAATTCAGCTCTTGTAAAACTCGAGATCCGGGCCGGCGATGGGGGCCACCGCGTCGATGCGTTTCTGGCGTTCGGCCTGGTTCCAATTCCATGTTTTGCGCGCAATGGCAGCATTTTGGGAAACCTGTTGGACGCTTTCCATACCACTGACAAGGGTGGTAATGGGCAGGGACCACACGAAGCCGAAGACATCCTCCACGGAAAGAAGCGCCGGGATTATCGGCTTGACGGAGACATGCGTGCGACGCCAACCCCGGTTTCCTCCGAAGAAACGTCCGTCGGCCAGCGTTTTCATGGCCAGCACGCCAATGCCCGCCTCCACGCACCTGGGCACCACGTGGGTGACGAAGCTCTCGTAATGGGGGTCGGCGGGGTTGACCGGCATCTGCGAGGAGATCATCTTCACCCCCCGCTTTTTGAGTTCCTCCAGCATCTTGAGGTGGGCTTGGTAGGAATCATGGCCGGTGAAGCCGATGTGCCGGACCTTGCCCTTTTTGCGGGCCTCGAGAAAGGCGTCGAGCACACCGTTTTGGACGCGTCCTTCCACATCCCGCGGGCTTCCGAGGGCATGCATCTGCCATAGGTCCACGTAGTCGGTCTTCATGCGGGCGAGGGAATTGTCAAGGTCCTTCAGGGCACTCTTCCGGTTGGTGGCCAAGGTTTTGGTCATGATGAAGGCAACGTCCCTGTACTTGGGGGTGAGGAATTTTCCATAGCGTTGCTCTGCTCTTCCACCGCTGTAAAAGGGAGCGTTGTCGAAGAACCGCACCCCCTCCTCCAGGGCTTTTTCGATGATGGCCTGCGCGTCCTTTTCCGAGGCATTCCCCACATGAGCTCCGCCCACGCCCAGGTTGGTTACGACCGGACCGGCAGAGCCCAGCTTGCGCAGGGGCAGGCGCCTGCCCAGCCGGTCGGCGATAGATTCGGTGGCCGCGGCAAGCTTTCCCCCGCCCTGAAAAAGGCCGGGCACCATCAGCCCGGCGGTACAGCCCGCCAGCATGGCCATGAATTCCCTGCGTTTGAATCCCGTGTGCAGGTTGGCGGCGTCATCATTCTCATGTTTCATAACACCCTCCGTATTGGGACATAAGTCATTTTATTTGGTCGCAGAAAACCTGGTCCTCTGGGCCAGGTCAGAGACAGTCGGCTATGCCATCTGTCCAAGTTCATTATGGTTTCAGGTGTCAGGTGTCAGTAAAAAACGAACCCTGAGTTCTGAACCCGGAATGGGTTGAGGCTGAAAGTCAACAGTGGTGAAAAAAAAATCATGAACGATTCCCATCCAGCGGGTCGATTTCGGTTGCTGACACCTGACACCTGACACCTGACACCTGAACACTCCTTGTAAAAGTTGCGACCTTCATCACCCCTCTGGGGTGAAATCAAAGCCGGGTCCTCTGGGCCCGGATCTTTACTCGTCACTTAACCCTAAACTGATCGGTTCCAGGTTCAGGGTTCAAGGTTCAAGGGTTATAAAATGCTGATTTATAGAACTTTTCAATCAACAGTTTGGAATGGACACTTTCACCCATTGGGTGAAAAGGTTTTGTGAACATGCGGTTGATAATACCCTATTAATATGAAATGGTTGGCGGTTTTTAACCCTGAACGTTGAACCCTGAACCGCACAACCTGGGTTAACATATTGACGCTGCTAAGAGCCGCCGTGACATCGGACATCTCTCAGGTCCCGAATAAATCGGACTTTACCCTATTATTTTCGTTTAATAAAGACACATTTCTGGTTTTTATTTGCCTGATCCTGCTATAAGGGTTGAAATTCGGCAATCATAGAGATATTGATTTACTTGGTTACCCAATTAAAAATAAACCAAATGGGCTCAAAGCTTGAATAGTGGATCGGCGCTCAAGTTTTGTAAAGATAATTAACTATTCAAGCCCCAAATAACGCTTCGCCGGTATTCAAACTTCGACCACCGGAGCATACTATCCGGTGGATGGAGGAATTCCGGCTGCTATTCCCAGGTTAAGAATTGAAAGGAGGCAATCAAATGGCAACATTTTTTATGTTTGGCAAATACACCTCGCAAGCAGTGGAAAAAATCAGCGCTGAGAGGACCAATCAAGCTGTCGGCGAAATCAAAAAATTAGGCGGAGAGGTCCAAGCCATGCACGTGCTGCTCGGCGAATATGATTTGTTGTTTTGTGTGGCCTTGCCCGGAATTGAAGCGGCGATGAAAGCCTCTGTGACCTTGAGCAAATTGACAGGGATCTCGTTTACCACATGCCCGGCGGTTTCGGTGGAGACGTTTGATAGTCTCGTTGAAACCTGATGATTAAGACCAATTAAACAGTCTCTACGTTACTGCATCTTTCAACAGGTTCTTATCAACCGATAGATATTCAGCACATTTGTTAAGTGAATCAAAAATTTCTAATTTAAACAAGGCGTCGCTAAGCATGGATTTATAAAGATAGGAAAATCCCACAATATATTTTTGCGGTACAAATAATGATATTTTTACCGAGGTACCCGGTTTAATTTGTCTGCGATATTCATGAATACGTGAAGATACTGTATCCAGATCTATTTTTATTTCTTTGAGAGCAGATAAGTTTACAAATCTGTTGAATGCGGCGAACTTACCATCATTTTTATCATAAATCTCTTTTAAAAATTCTGATAATTCATCTAAAGTAAGAGTATCTGATAGTTTTAATACGAGTAGCCTCGTTTCTTCATTGATATTTAGTGCCCACATGAGAATCCTCTCAGAGTTTTAAACAATAATTGAAGATGATGGATCTATTTTGCCCTGGATGTATCCTGGTAATTAACGCAGCAATATTAATGCCACATTGTAGTGGGCTGCGGGGTGTGAATGACAATATTGTGTATCGCTATGTAGATTGTGGGTTTGCGGCTAGAGCGGGTGTGATTGGTGAAAGGTGAAATGTGGTTAGTTAGCTGGTGATTGTCGATTTAGTGGACAGAAGCCCTGCAAATCTGATTGACAGCTTTCAGAAGATCCCCCTCAAATTGATTCTGCGAAGTTGAGCCTGCTTACCAAGGATGACTTCAACAAAGAATACAGCGGACTTCTTGGAATTGATTCATGACCGCAGACGGTTATAATCTATATCGGAGAATTCTACCAACATCCAATATCCAGCCTGCCGGGGCGAAGCTCTGAAAGAGCGAAGACCGGAAACCAGTATCCAGGTTCAGTCAATACTGGCAATGGTCTGCATTGCAGCAGCGAAGATTGAGTTCAATATTATATGCAACTACAGGTTTAGTACACCGACTCCTTTCCCGAGCCTATAAAAATGGTCAAACCTAAAAACACCATTGTCACTGGCAGCACGAATCAGGTATAGTTTTCCGATGATGGAATGTGAAGGATCACCAGGGGCAGAGGGCCCGGATTTGAAGTCATCCCACAGAGGTGGAGTTTACCTTAGACTCGGAGTGGAATAATGGAATGGTGGAATAATGGAACATTGGGGATCGAAAACGGATGAGGTCTTATTTTATAGAGCCTGCGCATAAACTTAAAATTGATCAGAATAAATTACAAAATTGTAGGTCCAACATTTTAAATTTGGTCAATGTTCTTTGAAAAATTGGTTAAAGCAGCAATCTGCTGTGCTTCAGGTTA
>Ga0209743_1000190_pt1 | contig 24833 bp, 16 predicted proteins | sample OlaalgELextract2_FD_187378 | JGI IMG/M metagenome (GOLD analysis project Ga0209743, IMG submission 187378) | Olavius algarvensis symbiont microbial communities from Tuscany, Italy - Type G ELBA extract 2 (SPAdes) (version 2) | ecosystem: Host-associated > Annelida > Digestive system >...
AGTTTTAGGGAACTAGGCCTATAAAAGGAGTGATTTTAGTAGTACTTATATCAAAAAAAGTCAAGTAGTATTTTATCTTATCATGCTGATATAATGAGAATTTTTACGTTTATGCGTCCACTCTATAGACAATTATAGAAAAATAACAAAATCCAAGCACCAAATTACAAACAAATAACAAATTCCAATATCCAATGACCCAACCCGGCGAAGCCGGAAATGAATATTGAATATTGAAAATTGAAGATTTGTGGTATCGCTTCGCTCTGTCATATTAAATTATGTCGACGGAGCTAATTAATTATTCAATCTGGATAATATAAAAATCCTGCGCAATCATGATAGGATTTCAAAAAATAGACACTAAATCATCTGGGAATCAAGGCGCAATTTCATAATTGGGTCACTCGTTTGGATTTTTGAATTTCGGTCATTGTGATTTGTTTGAAATTTGGGATTTGTTATTTGGAATTTATGATAACCTTTTGAAGCTGGACAGCAGAAATAACGGTATTCTCAACTTTGATCGAAAAGAACGCGTTCAACCCATTGCATTCCTATTTCCAGCAGGGCCAGATCGTCTTCGAGGGCTTTGTCAACCATTGCAGGATCGAGGTTGGCGTCCGCCCGGATTCCGTTTTCGGTTATCTGTGATCGAAAGCTGTCCAGGTCGTAGAGTGCGGTAAAAAACATGTGTCTGGCTTTGAGGTCCAACACGCCCGGTTGGCGCCTGTTTTTCAGGCTGATAATCTGCATCAGCTTGTCATTGATATCATTGTAATCGGCGATTTGCTGACCCTCGATCCATTGCTGCACGGTATGGCTGCGGCCGCGGTCAAAGCCGCGGCAGTGGGTTTCTTTTAACACCATGAACTGTTCGGTCATTCGGCCCGTCTGCCGGCAGCGCGCGATGCCGCGCATCAGGGGATAAGTGCGGCAGGATGATGGCCGGTTTTCATATACGCTGCATCCCCGGGAGGTAACAAAAGGACAGGTCAGATTCTGCGGGTTGCCCGGCTTCAGGGTAACGATCGGCAGTCCGGACTCGGGCCCGACATGCTGGGTAGTGCAGCGCTCCAGGAATTGGCGGGAAGTCAGTCCCAGGTGGTTTTTCAAACGTAAAATGTCATAAGGCGTCAATAGCTGATTCAAGTCCCGGCAGCACTCATTAAAGCAAGGCACCGCCGGATGGCAGGCAAAGCAAAATGATTCCTGCAGGGATATCGGGGTTACATCGGGTTCCATAGTATGTCTCCTTGCTGATCAGTGAAGATCATTCATATCACGGCCTGGGATTTTTAGCCAATTATACTTGATGGGATCAATATAAGTCCTATAGGTCTTATAGGACCTATAAAGCGGCACCTCCGGCCTGTCCCGGCACACGACCTGGCCCCAAGATCAACACTACATGTAGTAGGTTAATCGGGGGACTTAAACCAGATATTGTAAGGTCTGGAAGTCTGTATTAAAATCGCCTTTTTTGTCCATACCTTTGCTTAAAAATACTTGACAAGGCCCATGTTGAATGATATTCTCTCTCCCTTATAGGTGATCCATCCTACTGAAATTATAGGGAATTCAGCTATTTTTTATTTCATACTTGATAGCTTGCAATTGCCAAAAGTTTAACCGGATGGGGTCCGGTTGTTGAGAAATAAAATACCCATGTATAAAAAAACCAGGTTTGACCAAAGCGTTCCACTTTGGGTCAAAGGACTGAAGGGAGGTGCAAACTAGCGAAGGATTCAACCCGGAAAATTATCTGAAGTTTAAGAAACAAAATGTCATTAAACAAAATTCAGGAGGTATAATAAATGCCAAGTTTTGTAATAACTGAAAAATGCGACGGCTGCAAAGGCGGGGACAAAACTGCCTGTCAGTACATCTGTCCCAACGACCTGATGGTTCTGGAACCCAACGAAATGAAGGCTTACAACCAGGAGCCGGATCAGTGCTGGGAATGCTTTTCATGTGTTAAGATCTGCCCGACCCAGGCCATCGAAGTCAGGGGTTATGCCGACTTTGTGCCCCTCGGAAGCAGTGTTATGCCGATGCTGGGCACCGAAGATGTTATGTGGACCTGCAAGTTCAGAAACGGGACCATCAAACGCTTTAAGTTCCCCATTCGGACCACTCCCGAAGGACAGGCCAATGGTTATCTGGATCTCAAAGGACAGGACATCGAAAGCGAATCTCTCTCAACCGAGGAAGCCGACGGCACAGAGATGCGTGCACCTGCCGCAGACCAAATGGTCTAATTTTCGCACCAGATAATGCAACTGATTCTGTTAACAAGCTATTTAATTAATTTAGTGAATTTAAGGAGGATGCAATATGGCATTACCGAATAAACCTTTGGGTGAACTTAAAGCAGTAAGGGACCCGGAAGTCGAAGAGCGGGAAGTAGATATTCTGATCGTAGGCGGCGGCATGGCGGCTTGCGGCGCGGCGTTTGAGGTTAAAAAATGGATGGGCGAAGACCAGAGCGTTCTGCTGGTGGACAAAGCTGCCCTGGAAAGAAGCGGCGCGGTTGCCCAGGGTCTTTCCGCCATCAACACCTACATCGGCGACAATTCCCCGGAAGATTATGTCCGCATGGTCCGCAACGACCTGATGGGTATTGTCCGCGAGGACCTGATCTTCGATTTGGGCTGCCACGTGGATGATTCAGTCCATCTGTTTGAGGAATGGGGTCTGCCGGTGTGGAAGAAATCCGAAGACGGCAAAAACCTGGACGGCAAAAAAGGCCAGAAAATGGGAACCCTGAAGTCAGGTGCCAGCCCGGTTCGTACCGGTAAATGGCAGATCATGATCAACGGTGAATCCTACAAACGAATTGTGGCCGAAGCCGGCAAACTGGCCCTTGGCGAAGAAAACATCCTGGAAAGGGTATTCATCGTTGAGCTGCTGCTGGATGCCAACAACGAAAATCAGATCGCCGGCGCGGTCGGTTTTTCCGTGCGTGAAAATAAAGTCTTCATCATCAAGTGCAAAACCATGATGGTTGCCTGTGGCGGCGCCGTCAACATCTATCAGCCGCGCAGTGTGGGCGAAGGCAAGGGACGTGCCTGGTACCCGGTCTGGAATTCCGGCTCTACCTATACCCTGTGTATGAAAGTCGGCGCCGAGCTTTCCATGATGGAAAATCGTTTCACCCCGGCCCGCTTTAAAGACGGCTACGGCCCGGTCGGTGCCTGGTTCCTGCTGTTCAAAGCCAAAACCCTCAATGGTTTGGGCGAAGCATTTGCCGGCAGTGATGCCGCCAAGGCCGAACTGGAAAATTATGCGCCTTACGGAACGGCTGCCATCACCCCGACCTGTCTGCGTAACCACCTGATGCTCTTTGAGATGAAAGAAGGCCGTGGCCCGATCATTATGGACACGGTATCCGCTCTGGCCGCCCTGGGCGAGACCATGGACAAAAAAGAGCTCAAGCATCTCGAGTCCGAAGCCTGGGAAGACTTCCTGGATATGACCTGCGGACAGGCCAACCTGTGGTGCGCCACGAATACCGAGCCGGAAAAGAAAAACTCCGAAGTTATGCCGACCGAACCTTATCTGCTCGGATCCCACTCCGGCTGCTGCGGTCTGTGGACCTCCGGCCCGGATCTGGATTGGGTGCCGGATTCTTACAAGATCAAAGCCGACAACGGCAAGATCTACAACCGCATGACCACCGTCAACGGCCTGTTCACCGCCGGTGACGGCGTGGGCTGTTCCGGCCACAAATTTTCTTCCGGGTCGCACGCCGAAGGCCGCATGGCTGTCAAGCAGATGGTGCGTTACGCCAAGGATCATGCCGACTTTTCGCCGGCCATCGCCCAGAGCAACGAGGAACTGGTGGACATGGTTTACAAACCGGTTCGTACCTATCTGGACAATGAAGGTTTCAGCACGCATGCGGATTTCAACCCCAACTACATCAAGCCGAACGGCATGATGTATCGCATGATGAAGGCCGGCCATGAATATGGCGCCGGAACGGCCACCTACTACCAGACCACCAGCAAGAACCTGGAGATCGCGATGGATCTGCTGGAGACCATGCGGGAAGACAATGAAAAGCTGGCCGCCGGCGATCTGCACGAATTGATGAGAGCCTGGGAGATCCAGCACCGCATCTGGACGCTTGAATCGCACCTGCGCCACATCCAGTACCGCAAAGAAACCCGTTACCCCGGTTTTTACTATCAAGCGGACTACCCGGGACAGGATGACGAGAACTGGTTCTGTTTCGTTAACTCCAAGTACGATCCCAAAGAACAAAAATGGGATATCTTTAAAAAAGACTACGTCAAGATCATCACGGACTAATCGCATGTCGACGTTGATTTGTAGTTATTAACTAACCATATGGCCTCCAGGTGTCTTAGGACACCTGGAGGTTTTTATTAATTATCGAAGGTTTCAGGTGTCAGGTGTCAGAGAACAGATGACGGATGACAGAGGTCAGATGACAGATGACAGATGACAGAAAACAGATGACAGAGGGCGGAATTTAGAGACGGTGTTTGATTTTCCGGGTTTTTAATCTGCCTTCTGACCTCTGTTCTCTGACCTCTGGCCTCTGTTTTCTGACACCTGAAACCTGAAACCTAAAAAATAAATCTGCACGGAGGGATAGCATGACAGAAGAAAAAGCAACCCCTGCTAGTGGTAGCATCTTAGTCGTTGGTGGCGGTATCAGCGGCCTGACCACGGCCCTGGAAGCCGCCGAGGTGGGGTACGAGGTCTTCTTGGTGGAAAAAAATCCTTATCTGGGCGGACGGGTAGCTCAACTTAACCAATATTTTCCCAAGTTATGCCCTCCGACCTGCGGACTCGAGATCAATTTCAGACGCATCAAAGATAATCCGAGAGTCAAGGTTTTAACCCTGGCCGAAGTTGAAAAAGTCGCTGGAAGCCCCGGCAACTATGATGTTGCCGTCAAGGTCAATCCCCGGTATGTCAACGAAAACTGCACCTGCTGCGGCGATTGTGCCGCGGCCTGCCAAAGCGAGATTGACAGCGAATATGATTTCGGCATGAAAAAAAACAAAGGGGCCTACCTGCCTTTTGAAATGGCGTTTCCGCACCGGTTCGTGATTGCGCCGGAAATTATCGGTACCCCTGATGCCCAGCGCGCCAAAGACGCCTGTCAATATGATGCGATCGATCTGGCCATGGAGGCCAAAACCCTGAACCTGAATGTGGGATCGATTGTCTGGGCCACCGGGTGGGAACCCTACGATGCCACCAAAATGGACAAACTCGGCTTCGGTCAGCACCCGAACGTCATCACCAACATGATGATGGAGCGCATGGCAGCTCCCAACGGCCCGACCAGGGGCAGCATCGTGCGTCCATCGGATAAAAAGGAACCGGCCAGCATTGCCTTTGTCCAGTGTGCCGGCTCCCGCGACGAAAATCATCTGCCTTACTGCTCCTACATTTGCTGCATGGCATCCTTGAAGCAGGCCACTTATGTTCGTGAACGATACCCGGAAGCCAAAATTTACGTATTTTATATTGACTTGAGGACCCCGGGCTATCGCTATGAAAAATTTTACGAGAAAATCAAAGAGGATGAAAACATCTTTCTGATCAAGGGCAAGGTCGCCGAAGTCAGCGAGGATCCAAACAGCAATAATATCACCGTGGTTGCCGAAAACGCCGTGACCGGCGAAAAGATCCACCAGGAAGTCGAGATGGCGGTTCTGGCTACCGGTATGCAGCCCACAACCGCGACAGACAAACTACCGGCTGATCTGAACTACAACGAGGACGGATTTATCCTCAATGATGATGAAGCCGGCGGAATGTTTGGGGCCGGATGTGCCAATAAACCGGCCGACGTGGTTTCGTCCAATCAAAATGCAACCGGCATGGCTTTAAAGGCCATCCAAACTCTGGTGAACAGGTAGGAGGTTATCCATGGATAAAAAATATGGTGTATATATTTGCGAAGGATGCGGAATCGGAGAGGCAGTGGATATCGAAAAGCTCTGCGATGTGCCCAAGGAGGAGGGGCTGCCGGTAAAAACCTGCCCGGTGCTTTGCGGCAAGGCCGGCGTCGAACTCCTGCAGTCCGATATTGCCGAAGGGACTAACACGCTGGTGATTGCGGCCTGTTCGCGCCGGGTGCTCTATGATGTCTTCCGGTTTGACGGCTGCATTGTGGACCGGGTCAACCTCAGGGAACAGGTGGTTTGGACTCATCCCCGGTCGACCTTTCCGGCGCCCACCGAAGAACAAAAAGATGATGATGAATTTGTCGACCACGTTCAGCTGCTGGCCGAAGACTATCTGAAGATGGGCATGGCCCGGGTGGAGAAGGTCGATTTGCCCGAACCCTATCAGCTCGACTCGCTTCACAAAAACATTCTGGTTATCGGCGGGGGTGTCAGCGGCCTGACCGCAGCTATCGAAGCCGCCAAGACTGGCTACGACGTCACCATCGTTGAAAAAGAATCCGCCCTGGGGGGCAAGGCCAATAACTGGCGCAAGCAACTGCCCGGCGCCTATCCCTACGAGGGGCTGATATCGCCGACCATCGAGGAAAAAATCAGCGAACTCAAGGGCTATTCCAATGTCACGGTCAAAACCGACACGGTGGTGGCACGGATTGCCGGCGAGCCGGGAGATTTTACGGTTACTTTGAAAAAACCCGGCGAAAAAATTGAATTTGACGTTCCTTACCCGCTACCCGAAGAGATGACCGTTGATGAAAAGGGCAAAGATCTGACGGCTGAGCAGCTGCATGAAAAATTTATGGAGTACAATGAAGGCAAACAGGACATCCTGACTTTTGACCCGGACGGTGAAAAATTCGGCGCGGTGATCCTGGCCGCCGGCTGGCGACCCTACGAGCCGGAAGAAGGGGAATTGGCCCATCTCGGCTTCGGTGAGATTGCCGATGTCGTCACCAACCAACAGTTCGAAGAGATTGCCGCCGCCGGTAAAATCACCCGGCCATCGGACGGCAAGGAAGCCAAATCCGTGGTATTCATCCAGAGCCCCGGTCAGGGCGACGACAAGGACTTTGCCTATGCCGGTGCCGTCACCAGCATGGTGGCGCTCAAGCAGGCCAAGTATGTCCGGGAAGATTATGCCGACGCCAAGGCCTATGTGTTTTATCAGCACATGCGCACGGTGGGTTTGACGGAGAATTTTTATAAGAATATCCAGCAGGATCAGGGGATTTTTCTGACCAAGGGCGATGTGACGGGCGTATCCCAGAACGGCGACGGTCTGATCGTAGAAGCCGACAATACCCTGCTGGGTGAAAAGGTTCAGGTCAAAGCCGATATGGTGGTGCTGGCAACCGGCATGGTACCGGTGACCAAGGATGATCCGGTCGTCAACCTGGCCTATCGCCAGGGGCCCGGCTTTCGCGACAACGAACTTTTTGATGACTATGCCGACTCCAACTACATTTGCTTTCCCTATGAAACCCAGCGAACCGGCATTTATGCCGCCGGCGGAATCCGGCGCAGCATGACCGTCGAAGAATCCGTCGAAGACGCCACCGGCGCGGCCTTAAAAGCCATTCAATGTCTGGAATCGGTCAATCGAGGGGTTTCCGTTCATCCGCGATCCGGTGACTTGAGCTTTCCGGACTTTTTCTTCCAGCGCTGTACCCAGTGCAAGCGCTGTACCCAGGAATGTCCTTTCGGCGCCATTGACGACGATGAGAAAGGCACGCCCAAACCCAACGCGGCCCGCTGCCGGCGCTGCGGTACCTGCATGGGCTGCTGCCCGGAGCGGATCATCAACTTTTCCGATTACAGCATCGACAGCATCGGGTCCATGGTCAAGGCCATCGGCGTCCCATCGGAAGATGACTTCGACGAGCCGCCGCTGCGCATCCTGGGACTGGTCTGTGAAAATGATGCCTATCCGGCGCTGGATATCGCGGCTTTGAACCGGCTTGAATACTCGGCCGACGTCCGTTTTATTCCGGTGCGATGCCTGGGATCCGTCAACGTGATCTGGATCAAGGATGCGCTGGCCCAAGGCATGGACGGCGTGTTCCTGCTCGGCTGCAAATACGGGGATGACTACCAGTGTCACTTCATCAAGGGCAGTGAGCTGGCGGAAATCAGGATGCAGAAGATCGGCGATGCCCTGTCGAGTCTGGCATTGGAAGAAGAACGGGTGGCCCAGTTTGAAGTGGCGATCGACGAATATGCCAAATTGCCGAAGATTATCAACGATTTCGTCGATCTGGTCGAAGAAATGGGACCCAATCCCTTTAAGGGCTTCTAGGTCGCTAGAATTAATTTTATGCATATCGCGGCAAAATTCAATTAAATATATATGAAGTTGCTCTCAGAAATGCCTAAAATTGTAAACTGCCTAAAATGACTAAAGTTAAGGTATTCTGCCGATTTTAATAAACTGTAAACGCAAGGTCAGATATTTTATTATTTTCCTGATTTCTGGATTTCAATACGCCAAGTATTGAACGTTTGCAATAAAGACGGAGCGAAGCGACACCTCAATTTTAGTCATTTAAAATTTTAGCTCATTTTAGCTCATTTTTCCGGGTTAAGGAGCGACGAATGACGAATGACAAGCCAACAACTTTTTTCGTCATTCTATTGTCAATTTCATAGGAGGTATTCGTATGGCCGAAACATACACAATTGACCCTGATTTAGATTTTATCAATAAAGTCGGTGCGCTGGGTGGCGAGGATGTTAAAAAATGTTACCAATGCGCCACCTGTTCGGTGGCCTGCCCGATTTCGCCGGACACGCGGCCGTTTCCCCGCAAGGAAATGATTGCCGCGTCCTGGGGATTGAAAGACAAGCTGGTGGGCAATGCCGATATCTGGCTGTGCCACAATTGCGGCGACTGCTCCACCCGCTGTCCGCGAGAAGCCAAGCCGGCCGATGTGCTGGCAGCGGTGCGTTCTTATACCATCGAAGAATACGCCCAGCCCAAAGTCCTGGCCCGCGCGTTGAAGGACCCCAAGAAACTGCCGATCTTAATGGCAATTCCCGCCATCCTGTTTCTGGTGGTGGGCTCCATTACCGGCCTGCTGGACTTCACGCCGGATCTGAGCGAGGGCATCAAACATTACAAATTCTTCTCCACCTGGCTGGTCGACATGCACATGCTGCCGGCGGCCATTTTTGCAGTGGCGGTTTTTGCCCTGGGCCTCAAACGCTTTTTGGCTGATATTCATCAGAATGCGATAGCGGAAGGCAAGACGAACCAGGAAACCATCGCGGTGGGCGGCTTTATCATGGCGCTTCTAAAAGTTATTCCAACCATATTAAAGCACAATAAATTTTCGGAATGCACCGAAAACAACGATCGCCAGATCGCCCACTTATTGACCATGTTTGGTTTTATCGGGCTTTTTATCGTGACCAACATTATTTTTGTGGTGCTATACGGTTCCTATCTGTTCCCCGAGGGACCGATCCACGGTCCCTGGTCCCAGCTCAATCCCGTCAAATGGCTGGCCAATATCGCCGGCATTGCCCTGATTGTGGGTACCAGCCTGATGATTAAAAATCGTCGCGCCAAAAAAGATCAGCAATCCACTTATTTTGACTGGTACCTGATCTACCTGGCTTTCGGTCTGGGTGTCAGCGGCATGGGGGCGCAGCTGACCCGGCTGGCCGGCTGGGCCTTTATTTCCTTTGCCGTTTACTACGTGCACCTGGTGCTGATTTTCTGCCTGTTTGCTTATCTGCCGTTTTCCAAACTGGCCCACCTGGTCTACCGGACCGTGGCCATGGCGTATAACGAGTATGCCGGGCGGAATTTCTAACGAGACGTCAAATAATAGAATCAAAAGAAGGGAGCTTAACGGCTCCCTTCTTTTTTAGGCGAAATGGATTGCCGGTGAGATGGTGTCAATTTGATAATTTTTACCATGTGGTTCTGTATCAATGTCTAGGTCAGGCCTTTTCAAATTTGCTGTTGCCAACCGGCAGTTCGTTGCCTTCGGTTTTTTGGCTGCATTTACATCCAGTTTCGGTCAAACTTATTTTATCGGTATTTTCGGTCCGGAGTTTCAGGCTGAGTTCGGACTGAGCCATACCGTCTGGGGATCTATCTATTTAATTGGAACCCTGGCCAGTGCGGCAATGCTGCCCGTTTCCGGCAAGCTGATTGACCACACACCTTTGCGTCGATATGCGTTGTGGGTGTGTGGTTTTCTAATGCTGGCTTGTGGATTCACCACGTTGGTTCACGGTGCGATTACCCTGATTTTCTCTATTTTCCTGCTGCGGCATGCGGGCCAGGGGCTCATGAGCCATACCGCCATAACCACCATGGCGCGCTTTTTTTCTGACGGACGGGGACGGGCCATCGCCATCGCAACCCTTGGATTTTCCTTAGGCGAGGCTGTGTTGCCTATTTTGGCCGTGTTGGCAATCGCATCATACGGCTGGCGGTGGACTTTTGGCGGCGTTGTCCTCTATTTGGGCCTGATTGTCATCCCCATATTTTTATTACTGCTGAAAGATTTAGGCTCTCGGCAACCTGTCGATTCGATCGCTATGGGCCGCGCAGAGCAAAAACCGATCCAGCAGCAACGATCCTGGACGCGAGCCGAGGTCTTGCACGACTCCCGCATATATCTGCTTTTGCCGGGTCTTCTGGCGGCCCCTATTATTTCAACAGCGATGTTTTTCCATCACCTCACGCTGGCCGGCGCCAAGGGCTGGAGTCACGCCTGGATTACCGGCAGCTATCTTATTTATGCGGTTTCTACAGTGGTCACCGCCCTCATCGTGGGCCAGGTGATCGATCGTCTGGGGGCTGCTCGGCTGGTTCGGTTCATGTTAGTGCCGTTAATATCGGCGATGATCGTCATCGCGATTTTTAGTAACCCTTTTGCCGTTTGGTTGTATATGGTCCTGATGGGCATCAATATCGGCATAGCCCACACATCCGTCTCGGCGATGTGGGCTGAGATGTACGGTGTCAAACACCTTGGAGCGATCAGAAGTCTGGCGACCGCGGTAGGCGTTTTCGGTACAGCACTGGGACCGGTAAGCATGGGCAAACTGATGGATTTGGGGTTGCAAATCGAACATGTGTGCCTGATTTTTGCGGGTTATGCGGTGATCGGGACGTGTCTGATGGTCGCAGCATTAAGGCCTAAAATTTGCTAAAAATTCATTTCTTTCAATCTTTAGCTTCAGTCTTTTTGTCCCAACCCCGACCGCGATCATTCCCGTTGCCAATGCCAAATCCTGCAGCAATACCGGCCGCTTGAATGCCTTCCAGGTCCGGTTTTCTGATAAATTTTTTTGCCATTCGTCTTATTTGATTTACAGTAAGAAATATGATTAATATCTTTTTGCTTCAGATTCCATGATCGGCAAGAGAAGCGGGGCGCATATTCCCAGGATTTTGGGCTTTGCGAATCGGATTTAAAAATGCGCGGCTTAAATCGCCTTCAATGCCGCTGTCTTTCTTGCGATTTCGAGGGCCACGCCGGGGACAATTTTAGCTAAGTGGAAGTGGTGCACGCCAATATAATCATTCAAAGGATAGAAAGTATGAAATTGCCGTCCAAATCGATTCCATTAAAGTGCAGCAAACGCATCGCCCTGTTTTTTTTAATTGTGGTGCTGCTTGCCGCGTGTGACGAAAAGAATACCTACGTGGAGCCGCCGCCGCCCAAGGTGACCGTTGCCGAAGCGCTGCAGCAGGATGTCATCGACTACCTGGAATTTACCGGCAACACGCGGGCCTATGAAGAGGTCGAAATCCGGGCCCGGGTGTCCGGTTTCCTGCAAAGCATGCACTTTACCCCCGGTACCCGGGTCGACATGGGCGATCCGCTGTTTGTCATCGATCCCCGGGAATATCAAGCCGAATTCAATGCTGCCCAGGCCGCGCTAAATGCCGCCAAAGCAATGCAGCATCGGGCTAGAATTGAGTATGACCGTGCCAAAAGGGTTTTTGATAAAGGTGCGGGACGTGAAACGGATGTGGTTAAATGGCGTGGTGAACTTGACGTTGCCCAGGCGTCGATAGAACGCGCCAAAGCCAAAGTCGAGCGCGCCAGTTTGGATCTCAGCTATACCCGGGTTGCAGCGCCCATCAGCGGACGGGTCAGCCGCAATTTCGTTGACGTGGGAAATTTGGTTGGCGAAGGCGAACCGACATTATTGACAACGGTGACCCGCTATGATCCGATGTATGTCTATTTCAACCTCAATGAAAATGACCTTTTGCGGGTGATGAAAATGTACCGCAAACGCGTCAAAGAGAAGGGCTACGACCCGGATAAAGTTTCCGATAGTGAAGCAGAAATTCCGCTTTATCTAGGGCTTGCCAATGAGGAGGGATATCCCCATGAGGGTATCGCGGATTTTGCCGAATCCGGTGTCGACCCTGCAACCGGTACGATGGAGCTAAGGGGCGTCTTTCCAAATCCGGACACGCCGACCGTACTCCTTCCGGGCCTGTTTGCAAGGCTGCGCATGCCGATCGAAAAGCGGGAAAACGCCCTGTTGGTGTCCGAGCGCGCTATTGGAGCCGATCAGGGGGGGCGATATTTGCTGACCGTAAACAGTGAAAATGTCGTCGAGAAGCGGCCGATTCGTATCGGACAGCTGGTGGATGGCCTGCGTGTGATCGAAACCGGCTTGAAAGCGGGCGAATTGGTGGTCGTCAACGGCGTTCAGCGGGCCCGTCCCGGTGCCAAGGTCGATCCGGAACGCACCGAAATGAAATCACTCATGGTGTCCGTCCTTCAAGATGCTTCAGGGCAAGGCGGCCAATCTTCACCGCCGGCGGGTGGATCGGCGAAACCCGAGACGGCCGACACCGCAAGTCCTCAAGGGTTTGATGGCGCCGCCGGACAGACGGAGGTCGGCGCGGCAGCGACAGGTGAGGCTAAGTCCGACTAGAAAAAAATCAAATTCCCAATTCGGCATTCGTCATTTCCAACGGGGGCGCCATTATGTTGTCCAAGTTTTTTATAGAACATCCCATCTTTGCCAGCGTCATTTCCATTGTCATCGTCATTGCCGGTCTGGTTTCTTTCGGGGCGCTGCCCATTGCCCAGTATCCCGAAATTACCCCGCCGACCGTCGAGGTCTCCGCCAACTATCCCGGGGCCAATGCCCGGGTGGTGGCCGAAACCGTGGCGGCGCCTATCGAGCAGCAGGTCAACGGGGTCGAAGACATGATCTACATGTCGTCCACCAGCGCCAGCGACGGCTCCTACAAGCTGACGGTGACCTTTGAGGTCGGCACGAATCTGGACATGGCCCAGGTGCTGGTTCAAAACCGCGTCAAGCTGGCCGAGCCCCTGCTGCCGGAAGAGGTCAAACGACAGGGTGTCAACACCAAGAAAAAATCAACCAATATTGTATTGATCATATCGCTTTACTCGGAGGAAGGGCGTTATGACGAGCTTTACCTGGCCAACTATGCGACGTTGCGCCTGCGTGACACCCTGAGCCGGATCAAGGGCGTGGGCGAAGTGACGGTTTTCCCCCAGAGCGACTACAGTATGCGGATCTGGCTCGATCCCCGTAAACTCAAATCCCGCAACCTTACCACCGAGGATGTTTTGGACGCTGTGCGTGAGCAAAATGTTCAAGTGGCGGCCGGCCAGATCGGCCAGCCGCCGGCCCCCAGAGGCCAGAGCTTCCAATACACGGTGAATGTTTTAGGGCGCCTGACGGAAATCGAGCAGTTTGAAGAAATTATCATCAAAACCGGCGAGGGCGGGCGCATAACCCGTCTCAAGGATGTGGCGCGGATCGAGCTGGGCGGCAAAAGCTACGACGTTACTTCCGGATTGTCCGGATCCCCCTCGGCCAGTGTGTTGATTTATCAACTGCCCGGCGCCAATGCGCTCAATGTGGCCCAGCAGGTGCGGTCGACCATGGCGGAACTGCAAACCTTGTTTCCCGAGGGCATGGAATTCAAGATTCCCTACGACACCACGATTTTTATCGACGAATCCATCAAAGAGGTTTTCAAGACACTCTTCGAAGCCGCATTGCTGGTGTTTATCGTGCTGTTTATCTTCCTGCAGGACTGGCGGGCAACCGTGGTGCCGGCCGTAACCATCCCGGTCTCGCTGATCGGCACCCTGGCCGTCATGCTGGCGGCCGGCTTTTCGCTCAACATGTTAACCCTGTTCGGACTGGTGCTGGCCATCGGGATTGTGGTTGACGATGCCATTGTGGTGGTAGAGGCCACCGTTGCGCATATGGAACGGGGATTGGATCGAAAGGCGGCGGCCATTCAGGCCATGAGCGAGGTCTCCGGGCCCATCATCGCCACGACCCTGGTACTGATGGCGGTTTTCATTCCGTCGGCGTTCCTGCCGGGAATCACCGGCCAGTTATACCGCCAGTTTGCCCTCACCATAGCCATTTCGACCATCTTCAGTTCCATCAATGCCCTGACGATGAGCCCGGCCCTGGCCGGCCTGTTGCTGCGGCCCCCGAAGAAACGTAAAAATGCCTTCTTCCGGGGATTCGATTACTTGTTCCGCAAGACCGAAAACGGCTATCTCGGAATTGCAAAGATGTTTGTGCGCCGCTCGGCCCTGGTGATGCTGCTTTTCCTGGGGCTTACTGCGCTGACCGGCTGGCAGTTCACGAGGCTGCCTGCCGGGTTTTTGCCGATTGAAGACCAGGGGTACCTGATGGCCAATGTACAACTGCCGGACGCGTCATCCCTGGAGCGCACCAATGAAGTGCTGGATAGAATCGACGACATTCTCAAAAATACGCCGGGTATCCGGGAGTGGGTCTCTCTGGGCGGCTTTTCGCTGATCGATTCCACCAATGCCTCCAACACCGCCGGTATCTTTATTATCTTGACACCCTGGGACGAGCGCGGCGATGCGAGCCTCAGCCAGGAGGCGATCCTGGCCAACCTGCAGCGGCAGTTTTTCCAGATAAGAGAAGCGATTGTCTTCGCTTTTCCACCCCCGGCCATTACTGGCCTGGGCGTATCCGGCGGGTTTCAGATGCAGCTGCAGGATCGGGCCGACGTCGGGTTGGAAACGCTGCAGAAAATGGTCCAGGAGATAATACAAGATGGCAATGCGCAGTCGGCCCTGTCCAATCTCAACAGCACGTTTCGCGCGGACGTGCCGCAGCTTTTTGCCGAGGTTGACCGCACCAAGGCCAAGCGGCTGCAAATTCCGCTGAGCGGTGTCTTCAATACCCTGCAAACCTATCTCGGTTCATTTTATGTCAACGATTTTAATAGATTCGGCCGCACCTGGCAGGTCAAGCTCCAGGCAGATCACCAGTTCCGGGTGCAACCCAACGATATCCGGCAACTGGACGTGCGCGATGATCGGGGGAATATGATTCCGATTGGTACTCTCGTCAAGGTTGACCAGATTTTGGGGCCGCAAACCATTTTGCGCTACAATCTTTATCCGGCGGCGTCCATAACCGGCCAGGCGGCGCCCGGTTTCAGCTCCGGCCAGGCTCTGAACCTTATGGAGCAGCAGGCGGATGCGAAATTGCCGACCTCCATGGGCTACGAATGGACCGGGATGTCCTACCAGGAGAAAAAGGTCGGCTCGGAGGCGATCCTGGTTTTCGCCCTGGCCATTGTTCTCGTTTTCCTGGTGCTGGCGGCCCAGTATGAAAGCTGGTCGAGCCCTGCCGCAGTGATTATGGTGGTGCCGCTGGCGGTGCTTGGCACCGTCGTTGCGCTGTTGATGCGCGGCGCCGACAACAATGTCTATACGCAGATCGGAATTGTCTTGTTGATCGGTCTGGCCAGCAAAAATGCGATTCTGATCGTGGAGTTTGCCATCGAGCAAAGCGCAAAGGGCCAGGGCTTTCTGGATGCGGCCGTGGAAGCGGCCAAACTGCGTTTTCGGCCGATCCTGATGACCTCGATCGCTTCCATCGCCGGCTTTATGCCGCTGGTGGTGGCCGCCGGCGCCGGTGCGGCCAGCCGCCAGGCCATCGGTACGGCCGTGGTGGGCGGGATGGCCGCCGCCACGATTATGTCACTGCTCTTTACGCCGGTATTCTATGTCGTTATGCAGCGGCTGAGCGGGGTCGGGAAGAAAAAGAGGGGCGAGGTTCAAGGTTCCGGGGTTCAAGGTTCAGAGGTTGCAGGTTCTAAGGTACACGTTCCAGAGGTTCGAAGTTAAGGGTTCGGGTTGCGGGTTGCGGGACAAACCAGGAAGATGGGAAGGTGGGAAGCTGAGAAGGTGAGAAACTGTGGTAGCTAATTATATGCAAAGGGCATGGCGCATGGAGCAGAGCGCATGGAGCATAGGGCAGAGGTTCAAGGTTTATAGGTTCAAGATTCATAGATAAAAAGGTTCAAGGTTGAGGGCTCAGGCTTCGCAAGGTAGGCAGGTCAACGGTAAAAGGGCCGAGTAACGGGGACCGAGGTCTGAAAGTATATGCCGGTCGTTGCAAATTGATATGCGCTCAGTCCTCTTGCACTCATCCAATGGACGTTGAGATCGAACGCAGCCATTCGTTCAATCGCAATACTCCAGTACTCCAACCCTCCATCACTCCAGTACTCCATCACTTCATCACTCCAACACTCCAGTACTCCAACCCTCCATCACTCCAACATTCCAACACTCCAATACTCCAGCACTCCAATACTCCAACACTCCATCACCCCAGTACTCCATCACTCCAGCCCTCCAATACTCCAGCACTCCACCTCATTCAATTATGTAAACACTGGTAATAGCAGATTTAACTCAAAGTCTTCGTTTGGCGGCCCTTCAAAGAAAAAAGGGAGCGCCTTGCGGCAGCTCCCTTTAAGGATTGGAATTAAACGAGGTATTCAGGTTCCGGTTCTACTTGTCATCTCCGGTAGCAGCTCCGTGCAGCTTGATCTCAACCTTCTCCGTCAGTCCTTCGTAGTATCCGCGCAGTATCGCAACAACCTCATCTCTTCCAAAATGATCCGGCAGTTCACCGCCTTCAGAAAGCATTTTGCGCAGCATGGTTCCGCTGAGCAGGACGCGATCGTCTTTTTCGTGCGGGCAGGTTCTCAGAGAAGCCATGCCGTCGCATTTGTAGCAGTAAAAGGTCCAGTCAATTTTCAACGGCGTGCACAGCAACGCTTTGCCGCTCTCATCGGGGGGCGGGATTTTGTCGAAAATCGTTTGGGCTTCGAACATTCCGTAGAAGTCACCCACACCGGCGTGATCGCGGCCGATGATCATACGGGAGCAGCCGTAGTTCTGGCGGAAGGTGGCGTGCAACAGGCCCTCGCGGGGTCCGGCATAGCGCATATCCAGGGGATAGCCGCCCTGGACGACCTTGTCTTCCACAAAATAATTTTTCACCAGGGCGTCGATGCATTTTACCCGTACTTCAGCCGGGATGTCACCCGGTTTCAAGTTGCCGACCAGGGAGTGAATGTAAACGCCGTCACAAACTTCAACCGCGATTTTGCACAAATATTCGTGGGAGCGGTGCATGGGATTTCTCAACTGCAGGGCCGCAACTTCGCTCCAGCCGCGGTCTTCAAAAATCTTGCGGGATTCTTCGGGTCGATGATAGACACCGGCATACTTCGTCGGGTAATCTCCTTCGCTGAGCACCTTGACGGGGCCGGCGAGGCTGATATCTTTTTGTTCCATGACCATCTGAACGCCGGGATGATCATCCTTGGCGATCTTCCAGAATTCTTCGGCGGTCGGCGTGCCTTCGCCCATGTAGACTTTTTCGCACTCGAATTTTTTGTCGGCTTCGGTCATTTCGAATTTTTCGCTGACCTTCATGGTAGCCATGATTTCATCGCCTTCAGGATCGTAAAGGGCAATTTCATCGCCTTGGCTGATGCCGTCGGCATCTTCCTTGCTGGCTGAGAGGGTTACCGGGATGGGCCAGAAAGTTCCATCAGCCATCAAAAAGTCTTCGCAAACGCCTTTCCAGTCCGCTCTGTTCATGAAACCGGTCAGCGGGCTGAAACCGCCGATACCCATCATAATCAGGTCACCCTTTTCGCGCGGTGATACGGAAATCTTTTTGAGGCCTTCGGCTTTTTTCTTTTCAGCATCCAACTCCGCGCCTTCGAGCAGACAGCAGGTCAGACCTTTTCCGCCATGAGGTGGAATCAATTTTGACATTTGTTTTCTTCTCCTTTCACTATTGTTTTCCATTTTAATCGCCTGGCGCGATTTGATCGCTTGTATACAAAAAAGGGTATGAATAGTAAGGATTTGTGCTTTTGTCAAGCGGAATTCGGCTAAATTAGCGATTCTGTCTGAAAAGCTTGCAGGAGACGAAATTCATTGAGTGCAGCTTCTGAAGTGCAGCGATCTGACAGTTCAGATAATCATCGAAATTAAATTATTAAATATAATTCAGCCTTGATTTGGTGACCGAAAATGAGCTATTATCCCCGCCAAAATCCGTTTGCAGATTCAACCAGAAATAGCGCGTTAAGGCGAATCAAATAAGGATCCGTTCCATATCGATAACCCGGGGGGAGGGTTACTTTCATGAACACGACCGAGATGCTCATTGAGCGTCGCCGGCAGCCTCGATTCAAGGTGGCTGAAGGCGTTTTTGCCGCCCTTGTCAATCACAGCAGCAAATTGGGCCAAATCAAGGATATCAGCAAAAGGGGGCTTTCATTTCGTTATATCGACCATGGCGGCTCCGCAGGTGAGGCCAGCGAACTGAAGATTATCATCGGCAAAGGCGGATTATATTTGGACAAACTTCCCTATAAAAAAGTTGCCGACTTCGCAATTAGAAGCGAGCATTCGTTCAGCACGCTCAATATGCGCCAGATTGGACTCCAGTTCGGCGAATTAACCCGGCAGCAGTGCCTCCGTCTAGAGCATTTTATCCGAAATCATACTATCGGGGAAGCCTAGGACAGGGTCCTACTCTGTAATTTGCAAAATTCGAATGGGGTTTACTGTCCTGCCCTCCCGCGGAAACGCCGATTAAATCCCAAATATCAAAACTCAAATCCCAAACAAAAACCAATGACCCAAATTCAAAATTCCAAACAAATGATCAATTGACATTTTTGGGAAATGGAAGACTTACCGGCAGTGCAAGCCTTGTGAATCGATATTGACCAATTGCCGTTAAAGTTTTGGTCATTGGATATTGAGATTTGAGATTTATTTGTGATTTGTTGTTTGGGATTTGGATATTAATTGTTTTATGAAACTCTCTTTTAATTCTTTAGACGGCACATAGCTTAAGGTCTTACACTGTTCAACCCCACAAAGGTTCCTCCATTCTTGTAGCATAAGATCCGCATCAAGGTGGCGAAACGTTCACCGGTGTTCCCGCGACCGACTTTATCCTGCAACAGTACCGGATACCCCACGGCATGAATGCGCACCCGGCGTTGATCGGGATCGCCGGCTGAATTGATTCGATCCACTTCTTCGATGACCGGTTGAATCGCATTGCCGCTGAATTCATCTCCAAAGACATACAGGCTTATTTTTTTATCTTCGTCATAGAACGTTTTAATGGCCGCTGTGATTCCCTCGACCGGACTGCTGTTGCTGAATGAGCGCCAGGTGGTCAGGTTGGAAATAATCGCCCGGCGGCGACCCGGCGTGTCAGGGATCCATTTTCCGGCATATTGGGAGAACATGTAAACGCCCATGTCATTCATGACCTGGATCCCCTTTACTTTCGGATAGACCCGCAGGGTCTCGCTCAGTTTTTTTTGGACCAGACCCCATGCATTGCGCTGCATGCTGCCGGAGGTGTCGATGATAAAAATGATATATTCACTGTCCACCGGGATCCCTCCGACGGAGCTGTCAATCGGTTTAGGCTGCTTCTCCAGCAGCCGCTGCATTTCCTCGGTTAATTGCTGCATAGCCCGGGCCAGTTTTTCTTCAATGATATTCTGGACCTGGGAACGTTGATCTGAAGCTGCAAATTGTCCTTTAAGGTTCGACAGATCCCCCTGCAGGCGGGCGAGGTTTTTCTTTTCCTCCGAAAGCTGTTGTTTTTGACCTTTCAGCTGCCGGTTCAGCACCGCAGTTTGGCCGCGAATCGTATGCAACTCCTGCTCAAGGCGTATTATTTCAGCCTGCAGATCTTCGCGAACTTCCTCGATGATGACGGGTTCAGCAAATTTGGACAGTACAAACAACAAAATAACCGCGCCAAACCCACAACAGATAACGTCCAGAAAGGACAGGCTGAATATCTCGATATCGCGGCGACGGGTTTTCATATTGATAAAGGTTCAGCGTTCCGGGTTCAAGGTTCAGGGTTCAAGGCGCAAAGCCTCCGGCACACGACACATGGTGCTCGGCATTCGGCGTTCGGTATTCGGCGCACGGCAATAAAATCACGGTGCTCGGCATTCGGCCTTCGGTGCACGGCAAAAAAACAAGGTGCACGGTAAAAAATCACGGTGCTCGGCATTCGGCCTTCGGTGCACGGCAAAAAAACAAGGTGCACGGTAAAAAAACACGGTGCTCGGCATTCGGCATTCGGTGCACGGTAAAAAAACACGGTGCTCGGCATTCGGCATTCGGTGCACGGTAAAAAAACAAGGTGCACGGCATTCGACCTTCGGTGCACGGTAATAAAAAAATGTAAAAGGTTTTAGATAATTGAATTTGGAAGTCGGAATCTGGAATTCGGAAACTTCCATCGACAGCAGCAGAAACCTTCAATCGAATTGCTATATTTTAGGACATTGCCTTTTAACCACTGCTGACTACTATTAATCGCTGCCAATTTACTATTTCCGACTTTGCCTCGCCTGAGCTCGTCGAAGGTCGCATTCCCGCTTCCGACTTCCCACTTCCGACTTCCAATTTCCAATTTCCAACTTCCCACTTCTCCATGCCTATGCGCTATGCCCCATGCCCTATGCGCTCCGCCCCATGCCCTATGCGCTATGCCCCATGCCCTATGCGCTCCGCCCCATGCCCTATGCGCTCCGCCCCATGCCCTATGCGCTCCGCCCCCATGCTCTCTGCCCTTTGCTCTTAAATCCGCAATCCGCAATGCGCAATCGAATCACGGCCAATCCTTCGACGGACTGAAAAATGATCCCCGGGTGTCTTTGGCCAACTTCCAATACGCTCCGGCGGCAAACGGATCGCCCTCCATGGGGTACAAAATGATATTGACCGGTGCGTGGGACGGAAGGCGGCGGATAGCATCGTGAAACAGGCTCAGGCGTTTTTTGGCGGAAACCCGCTTGCCCCAGGGCTTTTTGGCACCCATGGTCGGCAGGCTGTCGGTCAACAGGAATATGTTATCCGGCACCGGCTTCATCTCTGCGACCGCTTTGAATGCATTCACCAGGCTAGTGCCGTTTTGTGGAACTAGTTTGCGCATACGGGCCACGGTCTGATTGAGTTGGTCGACATCGCCGGCATTTAGCCAGTCGCCCTTGCTCTCGGCACTCAGCGGCCCGGCAGTCTCATTGAAATGGTAGACCTGGAATTTACTTGTCGCCGGCAGCTGGGTGGTCAACCAATCGATGGTCTTGACAGCCTGCTGCCATTTGGGGGATTTTATTTTTTCGGCGATTTCCAGATTGCGCCGCCGCAGGGTCCCGACAACGGTATCAGCCAGCATGCTGGCCGAGGAATCCACCAAAATCATGATGCGGTGCCCACCCATTTTTAAATCGGTGAGATACTGGCGGTCCCCCTGGCCGGGAAACGGCCGCAGCTTGCTGCCGAGCTCATCCTGGGCTTTGGCACCGGCCCGCAGGCGCTTGACTTCTTCTTCCAGGGATTTCAAATCCGCCTTGAGACGGTTGACGTGGGTTTTTGCGGCCAAAGTATCTTTATCGCTGTCGGCCAGTTCGATTTTTTTTTTCTTTGATGGTATCGATCAGCCGGCGCGACAGCCCCTGGGTTTTGACCAGCTCAGTCCGGATTTCCTCAAGAACGTTGCGGACCTGTATCAGGTTTTTTTTCTCTTCCAGTACCTGGATCTCGATCCGGTTGGTTTCAGCTCGCAGATCGGAAGTTACGCTATCACGCCGGGCGGCGCTTTTGGCATTTACCAAAACAAATAAAAGTATAATGGCACCCAATCCACAGGTAATGATGTCCAAAAAAGATAGGCTGAACACATTCAGGTTTTTGCGGGCCATCTAATTTCTCCGTTCTGATATGCAGGGGATCAGGTGATGGTAATAAATTTTCAATGTTTGCAATTTGGTAAACACAATTTGACGTGAGCCGGGACGGATAAATTCTCTGTTTTTTCAGATTGGTTGGTTAAGACATACAATCAGGCAGAATCTTTCATCGTGTTCCCCGATTCGTATGTCCTGGCCGAGTTTTAATGTAATCCTTCCGTTTACGCGCTGTTCATCGACAAAGACTCCCGTTTCGCCAAGAACCTCCAGTATAACACTTTCATTTTGGCGCTTTATGGTGCAATGCTTAATTGATAACCCGGTTGTCTCCGCTGTTATGGTGATATCGTTTTGTTCTGCTTTCGGTGTGCTGCCGATGATCAGTGGTTTATCGGTGATGGGGTAAGCGATACTGCGATAGAGCAGGTGGGTCGTTCGGGTATCTGCGGCCCGTCCGGCCGGTGTTCGCGGGTCAGCGTTCTGTTGGCGAGGCTGCCAGGGGCGACTGGTGAAAAACGATGTCCCCTGATTGTTGCCCCGGGCTGCCAGCTCGTGCCAGATTTGCAGTGCACCTCTGGCGGCCGCGCCGCGGTCCAATTCTATAATGTTTACGTCATCGAGTTTAGCCAGCATTTCCTGGCATCCGGGCAGGCGGGCCATGCGATGCGATAGTTGGACGGCGAGCGGTGTTTGGTCCGTTCCCCGCTTGTTTTGCATTCTTTTAATTAGCCTGAGCACCTCGCTGTAAAGCGGCGCGGCATGTTGAATGATTTCATCGCGCTGCAGCGTGATGCTATAAGGACTGGTTCCCCCGGCTATTTCAAATATCATTGATGAATTGAGCTGCAAATGAGATAGTATTCCGGGCAGGCGATCATATAACTCCTGTTCCGAGGCCGCCTGGTGAAATGGGTCATAGCGGGTCAAGCGAACAAACTGTTGAGCGATTATCTCCACCAACCCGCGGTGCAGGTGGTGCAGCCCTTTGTCAGCGGTGGTTGCAGAATCCCTGACGGTCAGATGATCGCCCTGTTCCAAATAGATAACCTCGATTCGGTGCAGATGGATATCGAGAAACATCAGCATTTTTCCCGGACATGGATCGGCTGAAGCTGCCATGGACAGCGGCACAAATCCCTTTACGGGCATCTCCAGCTCCTGGCTGATGCCCAGGATTAAACCGAGCTGCTGACGATCAAAAAAGCTGGGTACCGCCATCACGATTTCGTCACCATGGGATTGAAGTTGCTGCCAGATCGCTGACAGGTGGTGATAGGCGATTTCGGCATGATTTTGCGGAGAATGCCGGCCGGTCTGCTCCAGGGGTTCGATATTCAGTTGATCCCAGAAATGGTTCAGGATTTCGCGGGGAAAAAGGTGGGCCTTGCTTTCGGCGGCTTTGCCCACCAGCAGCCCCTTTTTGCGGGGTAGCGCAAAACCGGGACTTTCCCGTAGCTGTCCGTCCAGGTCAAGCAATCGCACCGGGTCGCCGCCGGCCGCAACGATGCCGGAATCGTTGACTTCAAGGCCGATAATGGTCATAGAGTTTTCCTTTTGGAGAAGCGCATGGCTCGCTGCTAAATGAAAATGGTATAAGGTGTAAGGTTTAAGGTATAGGGTAAAGGATGATGATCTATTTTAGTATCAGAAGTAAACGATTCTTGCCCGTACGCGATACCTTACATCTTATACCGCTACTATGCTCCGTCCAGTTATGTGATCTCAATCGAATCTCTACTTCTTTGAGCCTGACATCATGATTCTTGCGCTAAATGCCTAATACATTACACCTTATACCCTATACCATTAAGCAGATTGCAAATCCCTGCGAGTTTAGTCACCTTCGCAATCCGCATCCCCAAATCCGCAATCGCGATCATTGTGCATGCAAATGACGCGTCAGCTTTTCTTCACAATACGCTTCCGTATCCAGGACATAATGTTCCTGGAGCGACTGCAATTGATGCAGCAAAAACATTAAAACAATGCTGATCAACAGCGCGATCAACGTTGAGTTAAAGGCTACGCCCAAACTCGTGGTGACATCGAATATATCCCCTTCAATCGCTTTGTGCGCCTGGCCGAGGGCTTGCCCGATGCCGCGCACGGTGCCGATGAAACCAACCGATGGAATCGCCCATGCAAGATAACGGATCATGGACAAATCGGATTCCAGACGGTCTGCTTCAGCCGTACAATAGGCATGGGTGGCATCGGCGGCATCCTGAATGCTGCCGGTAGCGCTGAAGCGGTGCAAAGCAGCCAACAGCGCTCTGGGCAGCAGGGCGTTTCCTTGATGGGGCGGCAGCGCTTGAATTTGCCGTGAAAGCTCGCGCGTATCCTCCGGCAGGATGCGCACCCCTTCGGCCAAAGGAATTAAATTTTTTTGCAGCAGGGACCGCTGGCGGATTGTAACAACGCTTTTGTAAGCCATGATGGCCAAGGCCCAAAACATCAAAACAAAGCAGGCCTCCTGTTCGTAGTCGCGCACCAGGACAAATACCGAGTGTTCGGAAACCTGTGATTGGTCTGCTTCCAATGCGGCGGCCTGCTCAGCCAGAATCGCGTCGGCCCGGGGGCGAATAATGGCGACATAAGCGGCGTGGATAATGATGATAATCAGAATCAACGCAAACAGCTGATAGAAGAACTCGATCGAAGAATTTTTTTTCATTATAGAGTGGACGCATAAACGTAAAAATTCTCATTATATCAGCATGATAAGATAAAATACTACTTGACTTTTTTTGATATAAGTACTACTAAAATCACTCCTTTTATAGGCCTAGTTCCCTAAAACT
>Ga0209743_1000200_pt1 | contig 23941 bp, 21 predicted proteins | sample OlaalgELextract2_FD_187378 | JGI IMG/M metagenome (GOLD analysis project Ga0209743, IMG submission 187378) | Olavius algarvensis symbiont microbial communities from Tuscany, Italy - Type G ELBA extract 2 (SPAdes) (version 2) | ecosystem: Host-associated > Annelida > Digestive system >...
TAACCTGAAGCACAGCAGATTGCTGCTTTAACCAATTTTTCAAAGAACATTGACCAAATTTAAAATGTTGGACCTACAATTTTGTAATTTATTCTGATCAATTTTAAGTTTATGCGCAGGCTCTATATGTCAGATAATACCAAAAAAAGGGGGTGGCATCAATTAATGCCACCCCAGTATGAATAGGCTTTGGAGAAATAAACCGCCCGGGTTTTAGTGGATCGTTACCTGCTTGGCCTTTTTCTCCTCGGGTTTCGGAACTTCTACCCGCAGCACACCGTCTTTAAATTCAGCCGTAATCTTATCCGAATCGACATCGGACGGCAGGGTAAAAGCCCGCTGAAACTTCCCGTAGGACCTTTCTTTACGGTAGTAATTTTCTTCCTTTACCTCGTTGTCATAAGTGCGTTCACCGGAAAGGGTCAACACCCGATCCTTCAAATCGACTTTAATTTCGTTCTTGTCGATTCCGGGAAGCTCGGCTTTGATGACGAAATGATCATCTTTTTCAAAAAGATCGACTACCGGATTCCACAAACCCAAATCCGCATTTTCATCCATGCGGGCGACCCGGAAAAAAGGATCGTCAAAAAAGCGGTTAAAGCGGTTGTGTAAGGTCGGCATCTCTCGCCACGGGTTCCATCTAACTAAATTCATCATTTTAATTTCCTCCTAGGTTCTGGTTATTTGAGTCATTTGCTCATGGTTAAATTGTGATGGTTCAGTTTCTAATTCATACTAATTTTTGTTTTGTAAAATTAAATTTAACCAAAAAAATATTATTGTCAAGTTAATAACCTAATTTTTTTATTGCATTACTAAAAAATTGTATTAGATTAAAGTAATGAAAAATTTTGAGGATCATTTTTGTCTTTAGTTTACTTAATTTCAATTAGTTAAATCAATTACCCACAAGGAGGGAAACAAAATGAGTAAAATAATCGGAATAGATCTTGGAACTACCAATTCGTGCGTGGCAATTATGGAAAGCGGTGATGCCAATGTGATCACCAACCCTGAAGGCGGACGCACAACACCTTCCATGGTGGCGATTTCAGATGTAGGGGAACGCTTGGTCGGTCAAATCGCCAAAAGGCAGGCCGTGACCAATCCTGAAAACACGGTTTTTGGCATCAAACGCCTCATCGGGCGCAAATGGGATTCAAAGGAAGTGCAGGACGATGCCGCGGTTTTGCCGTACAAAATTGAAAAGGCTTCCAACGGCGATGTACGCGTCAATTTGCGCGGAAAACAATACAGCCCGGCGGAAATTTCGTCCTTTATATTAGCCAACATCAAAAATTCGGCCGAAGAATACCTGGGTGAAACGGTAACGGATGCCGTCATCACCGTACCGGCTTATTTTAATGACAGCCAGCGGCAGGCGACCAAAGATGCCGGCAAAATCGCCGGCCTGAATGTCCTGAGAATAATCAATGAACCAACGGCCGCTTCGTTGGCTTACGGATTGGACAAAAAAAGTGATGAAAAAATCGTTGTGTTCGATCTGGGTGGCGGCACGTTTGATGTTTCGGTGTTGGAAATAGGGGACGGCGTATTTGAAGTAAAATCCACCAATGGTGACACCCATCTGGGCGGTGAGGATTTTGATTTAATCCTGATTGATTTTCTAGCTAGTGAATTTAAAAAAGAGCAGGGTATCGATCTCAGAAACGATAAAATGGCCTTGCAGCGGTTGAAAGAGGCTGCTGAAAAAGCCAAAATCGAATTATCCTCATCCATGCAGACGGAAGTCAATCTGCCGTTTATCACCGCCGATGCCAACGGTCCCAAGCATCTGGCCATCAAAATTTCCAGGGCCCGCCTGGAGAGTCTGGTCAGCGGTCTGCTCGATAACCTCGAAACGCCCTGTTTGACCGCCCTAAAAGATGCGGGCCTGTCGGCTGGTGAGATCAATGAGGTAATTTTAGTCGGTGGAATGACCCGTATGCCGGCAGTCCAGCAACAAGTGCAGAAAATTTTCGGCAAAGAGCCCAACAAGGGCGTCAATCCGGATGAGGTCGTGGCCCGGGGGGCGGCGATCCAGGGTGCGGTGCTCAAGGGTGATGTGCAGGATGTTCTGCTGCTCGACGTGACGCCCCTATCCCTGGGAATTGAAACCTTGGGCGGCTTGATGACAAAATTGATTGAAAAAAATACCACCATTCCTGCCAAAAAAAGTGAAATTTTTTCAACTGCCGAAGACAATCAGCCGGCAGTGAAGGTTCACGTGCTGCAGGGAGAACGCGAAATGGCCTCCGGCAATAAAAGCCTCGGCCGATTTGAACTCACCGGGATTGCCCCGGCACCCCGCGGTGTTCCGCAGGTTGAAGTATCTTTTGATATCGATGCGAACGGGATCGTGGAGGTATCCGCCAGGGATCAGGCAACCGGAAAGCAGCAATCGATCCGGATTACCCATTCCTCGGGTTTGTCCCAGGCAGAAATCGATCGCCTGGTCAAGGATGCCGAACTGCATGCCTCCGAAGATCGCAGGAAAAAAGAGCTGGTCGATGCCCGCAATGCCGCTGATGGGTTAATTTACAGCACGGAAAAATCACTGGCGGAACATGGCGATAAAGTGGATCCCAATACCAGAGCCGAAGTGGAAAAGGCAGCCTCCGATCTGAAACGGTTGTTGGAAGGTGACGATGTTGCCGAAATAAAACGACTGACCGAAACCCTGTCCCAGGCCTCCCACGTGATGGCCCAGGCCATGTATCAGCAGACCGGGCCGTCAACGGCCCATAATTCCGGCCATGGCCACCAACAGGCCTCGTCATCTGATAATGAGGAAGTGGTTGACGCCGAGTACGAAGAGGTCAAGTAATCGGCGGAATTGAAAACGAAGCGGCGGCGGGCTGCTCGTCTCGATCAAACCCGACTCCCGCCGCCGACTTCCAATCGACAGCCATTCTCGCGAAAAGCTTGGCTTTATCATGGATTCAACTAAAATGGTGATTGACGCAATTGACCCATCTGAGCCGCGCTTATTCATCAATTATGATTTAGAGATTTACAATTATATGCATGTATGATAGCAAATATTTTTGAAATATTACTATTCATGACAATATTTAATAAGTAATGAAAGTAGTCAAAAATGGAAGAAAATGACAGAACATGGATGGATGGTGATGATCTGCCGCTGCCTTCCCCACATGATTTACGGGGTCGCCAGTCAGTGCGGGCAACTTTTAAGTTATCAGCCAAAGCCATAGAAACGATGAGCATCGTCTCGGTTCATCTGGGCATTAAGCAAAAGTCCCTGTTCGATCATTTAATTGAAGATGCCCGGTCTTTGAGCCACATCGCCCGGGAAATAGAGTCTGAAAAATTTCGCACCTTAAGCCGGGTGCAGAAAACATTTGTAATCAGCCGTCGAACGCTGTCCTGTCTTGATGAAATCTCAAAGCAGTTCCAAGCCCCGCGCGACGCACTGGTGGAGTATTCTATTCAGCGGTTATTGCCCGTAATTGCCCAGGAAAGGGAAAGACATCGACGCCGCAAGGAAATACTAAATGATATAAACGAGCATCTGGCTGACGGCTTGCAAATCCTGCAAAAGACCAAGTCGCTTCTGGGAGAAGATGACCCGGTTTTCATCAGGCTGGCATCCGCCTTAAAATCCATGGCAAATGTTCAATCCAATGTGAAGGCATTTGTCGAGAAAGGAAACATTATCGAGGAGTTTATTTAGCGGTTCAGAGGTTCAGCGTTCACGGTTCAAGGGTTTTCTGGCTGCAGTAACCCAATCCTGGCAAGCAGGAATTGAAGATTGAAAATAGAATATTTGTTGAATCGCTTCGCTCAGTCTTTTTATAAAATAGACAGAATACATTCCTTCGACATTCGACATTCATTATTCGATATTCGATATTCGTTTTTTCAAAGTTTCTTTTTCGATTAGATCGGCTTTTTTTGAGCCGGCGGCTGGGTTGACACCTGACACCTTCAGTTTCTTACAATCTGTTGTCAGAAAAAAGGCCCTAAGGGCTTAAAATATTTATATTTTAATGGATTTCCCTTCGGAAGTGAGGAATAGAACGTTTAAATCCGAAAATACCCGCTAAACCTTTTAACCCTTAGCCCTAAACCTTGAACCCTGAACCTCGAACTCGGAACCTAGACACCCCTCCCCTTGGTTTTCCATATATAGACCGCAATCGCGACAATAGCCCCTCCGGCGATCATACTGATCCTATCATGGAATGCAAGGCCGTACAGAAAATCAAGTGCTCCCAGAAGGATGAAAAAAGGAATTACAAATCGTTTCATGATTAACGACTTACGATGACGAGCATAATTCTTTAGACACAAGGCCGGAAGGGAAATCGCATATCAACCGGCATCCCCGCCGTGGCGGGATGACACCTCTATCATTAAATATTACGGTTCTATAACCCAAAAAAAGGTAATCCATCGTAAAGCACTATATGATTTGAATTTCGGAGTAATGGAGTATTGGAGTATTGGAGTGTTGGCTGAAAGCTTGGAGTTCTCTTTTAATACCCCATTACTCCAGCACTCCAATACTCCAACATCGTAACTTTTCAATAACCTCATGCAATCTTTAAATTACCTTTTTATTGGTTATAGGTCCGTTAAATTTTGGCCTTCTCTGGTATGGGGCACTTCATCAAATAGGCGCCGCCCTCATGGGGGATGAGTTCGTGGGATTCCATTTCAATGTGGTGCACAATCTCGAAACCATGCCGCTTATAGAGTATTTGAGCACGCGTATTGTCAGCCAGAACAATGAGGCTTAAAGCGTTGATTCCTTGTTTGCCGGCTTTTTGTTGCACCAGTGATATAAGCTTACTGCCGATGCCTTTGCCCCGGAATTCCTGATCGACACACAGGGTATCCAAATACAGGCTGTTGTCGACCCCGGATTTAAAAATGTTTTCAACGTGCTTAAGCCGGTCCGCCGGGAGAAATTTTCTCATCCCGCTGCTGATGCGATGAAAATGTGACGGGTATGACAGCGACATTCCGATGATTTTCTGTCCGGTCTGCGCAACGACAGCATCTCGAAATGTGTGATGGTCGCGATCCTCAGTCAGGTTGTGGGCCATGATTTGAACCGGCGTCTGATGTGGAATTAAATCATGGAACAAAAATTCCACCACCCCATTCGAGGCGATATTGACAAATTCCGCCAGCCTGGCGCAGTCGTCTACCTGTCCGGTTCGATAAATAATATCCATCTATTTAATTTACTCTACAAGTGTTTCTTCAATCAAGAAACTGGACGAACCAATCCTATTACACCGACTATGTTCTGTCACATGTCACCTGCTATATCTTTCCCCCTTTGTCTCGCCTGAGCTCGTCGAAGGCCGCATTCCGACTTCCCACTTCATCATCCTCTGTCATCTGTCTTCTGTCATCTGACCTCTGTCATCTGACCTCTGTCGTCTGACCTCTGTCGTCTGACCTCTGTCGTCTGACCTCTGTCTTCTGGCTTCTGCCTTCTACCTTAACGCGGTTCCAGCAGGAGCACCCCCTCCTCCGTATTCATATCCATTCGAAATCGCCTTAAATAATTGAGCCCCAGCAGGCCCCAATCGGGCTGACCGGGAAGGTCCATCACCAGTGCCCTGACATTATTGACTTCCCAGCCATCGATCGTAATCGATGAAATGGTTACTTCAGGTGCGTGCTGCACACCGCCGGCTGTGAAGACTTTCCGTTTAGGGTTGGGAATTGCCAGGCCCAGCTCTTGGGCGGCGGAGCGCGGTATGGTTACCATCGAGGCTCCGGTATCAACAATAAATTTTTGATATGCGCTCCGGTTGAGGACAGCGGTCAGCGGTATTTGTTGGGAACCGGGGTTAAAATTTATAACAATCTTGCCCTGCTGCCCCTTTAAATCGGAAATTTGATTTTGTAAATTTTTTATTTTATCGTTGAGCGAGGCCGGATAGTCCTTCATGGCCAGAAGGTCTTCCGCTTCCGCCCAGTTATTTTCGGCCAGGGCCAGCTGAACCCCCATCAGGTGGATACTAATGTCGTCCGGCAACCTTTGCCTGCCGAGACGATAAGCCGTCCAGGCTGCCGGCAGGTTTCCCTGATTGAATGAGACCATTATCCAATTTTGATAAAGCTCGGAAAAAAATTCAGTCAACAGGAGCGAGTCCGCGTCACTAGTCTGCGGCAATATATCGACCACATTTTCAACAAGTTCGATCGCCTCCTCATACCCGTAACCTTGCGCTGTCGCCCGGGACACCTTCAGCAACAAATTCACATCGGCAGCTTCTACCAGGAATTGAGATTCGAAAATATTCGCTACCTCCCGGTTCAGACCGGCCTTTGAGGCATCGGCGACCAGCTTATTAATGGTTTCCAGCACAGTTTTAGCTTGCAGATACGCCGGTGTTTGGGCAGCAGATAGCTTCGATTCATACCGGAAAGCACCGGCAAATGCTTCCAAGCGCTCAATAGTCGTGTAGTCAGCCCCCATGGCAAGCGCCCGGACGAATTCTTCTTCCCGGCTGTTGGCAAAGGTAATTCGATAAAAATCATCCACTCTGATTTCGGGTCGCAGGTGCTTGCCTTCATCTCCGTGCCAGACGAATGCACCACTGACCCTATCGCCGAAAGTCCAGCCGACAGCCCTATCCTGCTGCATTAACACGCCGCTGTCGCTGATGTCGCCGGTTAGAATGCCTTCCGTAAAATAACCCTGCGAGCTCGGATTTTCCAGTTCCACTGTTTCGGAGGTGTTGATCGATGTTAGTGAAAGCCAGGTCAATTGCTCATCGCCGGTCCAGGGATGGAGTTCGGGCCCGTCGATTTTAAAATCTTCAGCGATACGCCAGAGTCCGACCTTGTCATACTCATTATAAAAACCGGCCCAGACACTGACCTCGAGTTCGGATCCCACTTTTAAAATCCACTCAGCCCCCCCCAGGCATGCCCGGGTCGGCAATGCCACCCAACCGCCGCCGACAACCGGTGCCGGTATTTCATTGATTATCTTCCCGTTTATATCTTTGATGAGGACGACTCCGACCGGGATACTGGTCTTCGCCGGAGTGCTCAACGCGATGGCCTCGTCTTTTTTTGGCGGAACCGTTTCCTTTGGCGGTGTTTTGGCAACGGCAGGACGGGGAGAAGGTTTTTCGGTGGGAGAAACTTTTACCGGCGCTTTCTGTTGCGGCTTTGGTTCGGTGGGTTGAAGACGAAAATAGACCATGACCCCGGCCATGCAAACGATCAACACCATTATCCATGACCATTTGAAATTGCTGCTGGAAGGAACGAGCAGCCGGGTACCGCAGTTCAGACAGAAATTAGACTCCATTGGATTGGCAGTCTTACATTTCGGACATGTCAAGACTTCGTCGCTTTCGGGCAAAACTATTTGGAGATCATTATCTGCCATAGGCCTAAAATTATTTGTCGGGCAGGGTCTTCAGAACTGCTTTTAAGGCCTGATCTCCAACCCGTTTTCATGTTGACCGCCTTATATAAACTCGCAACCCCCAACAAGAATAGTCTTGCATATATCCAAGGTTTGAGCAACCCCGGATCAATATTAGGCCGTCACCCGGATAAACATATTTTCCATTTTTTGACGCAGGTCTTTTACATCTGCCACCGCCAAAGATAAGTCATGGTGCTGCAGATGACGCCTGCTATTTAAATTGGCTGTCTGGGTGGGACACAGATACCAGGTGCAGATCCAGGGGCGGGACAGCCGATCCAGGGTGCAGCCGCGCTGACCATAGTAGCGGCATGTCGCATCTAAATTTTCGATGGTTTGACTGAAGGGGATTGCCAGATCGTTGAGGTGCAACAATAGCAGATCGCGAAAATCAAACCACGGACGGGCATGCAGGCAGCATGGATCCGGACATCGCGGGCAGGTTTCCAGACACAAGGCGTCCAACAAGCTGAAAACCGACGCCAACCGAAAACGCAGCATAGCAGCCAACGCGACTGCCGCATTTAACTGTCCGTCATGGCGCCGAATGAGGTCAGCAATACTGCGGTTGGCTTCCCGCCATTGCGGCATTGTTCCCCAGGGCGGGGCAAAGGATACAGATTCAGTCGATCTCATGATCCGGCAACAATTGAACAATATCGGTTGTATCGGAGATTGTCGGAATCCGCCGCCTGCTCATCTGAATTTAAAAAACGGCGTGCGGCATCATCCGAAAATGTTCGATTGTAATTTTCAACTTTGCGTCTTGGGTGGATCCGACTCAGGTGTTGGCTTGCAAATAATCACTTACCTGCATAAAGGTATCAGGTGTTGCGACCAGCAGGGGATCGTCAATTCGTTGCCCATCCAGGTATTCGTTTAGATAAAAATCACAGCCATCAAATTTGCAGATTTTGCCGCCGGCCGCCTCGATGATCACCCGGGCCGCCGCCATTCCCTGAAAGGATTCATTGGCGATGACCGCTGCATCGGCTCGGCCGCTGGCGATGTAGCAGATGTGAGCTGAGGCACACCCCAGATTGCGGATTTTGCCGGGAAAAGTCGAACGATAATGCTCGTGAAAACGCGAAAAAGTAAACAGCAAGCTCTCATCATTGATGCTTAGCCCGTCGTCTATTCGGATCTTCTTATCGCCCCAGTAAGCATCCTGGCCGGCCCTGGCATGAAACAAATCACCGGTGGAAGGCATGTAGAAAACACCGAAAATGGGCCAAAAGTTGTCAAGTAGCGCCAGTGACATCCCCCAGATCGGAATGCCGGCTTGAAAGTTGGCCACACCTTCTACCGGATCGAAGATCCAAAGATACCTTTTCCCTTCATGAGAATAGTCTTCGTTGACTTGATCGAATTTGAATACCTGGTGCTCTGGATATCGTTCGGCAAGCCTTTCCTGGAAAAGATCGGTCAATTGCAAATCGGCCTCAATCACCATCCCCTGATCGAATTTAACCTGAGGTTTGCCTTTCCCATAAAAGGCCAGCGCCTTTTCTCCTGCGTCTTTGATGAATTCGGTTGCAAATCCGCTCAATTCCTCGATCCCGTGACCCGTTTTACCCATAGTCCCTCCTTGTCTTTGCAGTTGAGCATTGGATCGACCTTGACAGCATTAGACCAGCCGCAATCAATGCCGATGCGCACATAATAAATTCTTAGTTTCTTAATCTAATCATCAATTATTTTAATTACAATCATCGTTAAATCATCCTCGGGGGCGCGGCCATCCAAAAAGTCATTGAGCGCGTTGAAACAAGCCGTCAGGATTTCTCTGGCACCGGTCTGCCGATTAGCACGAATAATTCCAAATATCGGCTCCTTACCGAACATTTGGTCCCTTGTATTGCGCGCTTCCCAGATACCGTCGGTTCCCAGAAGGATGATCTGAGATTTTGTCAGGTTGTGTTTTTGATTCTCCTCAAAATAGGCGTCGGCATCGACCCCCAGTGCCATACCGGCCCCCCGCAATTCCTCAAATGAATCCGATGCCGCATCATAAACGATAGCAGGGTCGTGACCGGCCCGAACCCACCTCAAATTGCGGTTTGATAGATCAATGGCCAGATAAAATAGGGTCATGAACCCACCGGATTCGGCGACATCCCGGGCGAGCAGGCGGTTAACATCGGTCACGATATCTGAAATGTTACCGGGCAGACCGGACCGCTGCCGGATGAATGCCCGAGCAGTTGCCATCAGCAGCGCCGAGGAGACGCCATGGCCGGAGACGTCTCCCACAACCGCAGTGAAATTGCTGTTCAGGGCGTCTTCGGGAATGAGAAAATCATAATAATCCCCGCCGGTCTCATCACAATAGACCGTGGTTGAGGCAATATCCAATCCTTTAATATTGGGATCCGTGCCGGGCAAAAGGGCCTGCTGGACTTCCTTGGCCAAGTTCAGGGATCGGCGCATGCGCTCCCGTTCAATCAAGCCCCGGGTCATATCATTCATACCTTCACTCAAAAGCCCCAACTGATCATTTGATTCCACGACAACCCGCTGTTTGAAGTCACCGCGATAAACGCTGTCAACCACCGCCATCATAGAACTGATCGGTGTTAAGATTGATTTTCCGACCAAAACATTCAAACTGAGGGCAATGGGTACGAAAACCGCATATAAAACCAAAATAAACCAGAAAATTTCCCCGGCAAAATCTTTGGCGGAAATTGTGATTCCATCCATCTCTCCCAGCACGAGGGCGAGGGTTCCCATCAAAATGAGAGCGGGCGCGCCGGTGCCGGCTAAATATAATACCCGGATTCTCCTCAGAATTGAAACGCGGCGGGCTCCGCCAAAGGAGGATAGCCCACCGTCGGGGAAAAAGATAGGAATCAGATTTCTTCTGGAATAGTCATCTATCAGGAAAAATGAAATAAACGCGGCAATCAGTCCAATGATCGCCCCCCGGAAAAAAACATAGAGGCCGGTAATTATCCCGATATTCGAGATGATCAATAAAACCGGTATAAAGATAAAGGTGACCCCTGTCCACAAAACCAGATTGATCAGCCCGAGAAGCAACGGCAAATTCAACAGCCGACGTTGGGCCTGATTTAAAATTTGGGCATTGGCCGGGTTCTCAGCTGAATTTTGCTCGTTAAATACAGCCAGGGGGCGCTGGATCAGATACTGCAACAGGATCGCTGTGGCAAACACCGCCGGCAACAAACCCGCCAGCACCCAAAATCCGCCCTGCCACAGGAAATCCTGCCAGTCTCTAAAAAACTCGATCGGCGTAAAGATATTAAGCAGGGCGATCAGCAGGTTGCCAGTTAGGTTGGCAGCTAGATTGCGCAGATATAGGCCGGCGATTCGAGGTGTGGGTGGTCTGGTATCAACCATTCGTTTATTTTTGCATACGGACCCGGGTGCGAAATGACATTGAATAGATGACCATAGCCGCCCCAGCCGATTGGATCAAGAGAAAATAATTTCCGGAGTCGGATCTGTGCTTGACAAGAAATAGTTGATGGCATATCAACCAATTAAATTCTCATTATTTACAAATAATTATGTATAGTTTCGTATGATCTTAGGCCCACCAGGAGGTTATCCATGAACCAATATGTACCGACCCGTGAGGAAACACTGGCCCTTTTAAAAAAATACAACCAAAGTGAAAGCCTGATAAAGCATGCCATGGCAGTAGAGGGCGTGATGCGCTATTTTGCCCGTAAACGGGGCGCGGACGAAGAAAAATGGGGCACCATCGGTCTGATCCATGATCTTGATTATGAAAAATATCCCGACCAGCATTGTCTTAAAACCGAGGACATTTTGCGCGAAAACAACTGGCCGGAAGAATACATCCGGGCGGTAGTCAGCCACGGCTGGGGAATTTGCACGGATGTCAAGCCCGAGTCGGAAATGGAAAAAGTCCTGTATACCATTGATGAACTGACCGGGTTGGTGGTGACAACTGCCCTGGTGCGCCCGTCGAAAAGTGTGCTGGATGTCAAGACCAAATCCGTCAAAAAAAAGTGGAAGGACAAGCGCTTTGCAGCCGGTGTAGATCGTTCTATTATTGAAAAAGGCGCTGAAATGCTTGGTATAGAGCTTTCGGAAATAATTAATGATACGATTATGGGCATGCGGGAAGTGGCCGATGAAATTGGCTTGAAAGGAAACAAATGAGAAGTTGGAAGTGGCAATGCCGAATTCGGAAATAAGAACATTGAAGGGCTCGTGGAAAGTTTAAATTCGGCGTTTTTCCAAGGGTGTTTAGTATTTAGTGTTTGATGTTTATCAATTCAATAGGCTGATATGAAATCCGATATGTCGTGCCAAATACTAAACACGAAACACCAAACACCAAACACATAATAATTTCGGTTTGTGCGAATCTATCAGCATTAATTTAAGGTATAAAGTCCTAGCTGCAGGATATATAGTCACTGGGATGACACCCTCTGCTTCCACCTTAAACCTTATACCCTATACCCTATACCTTACACCCTACACCTTATACTTTAAACCTATTTGTAACCATTCATTTATCTTTTCTTGAAGCCCGTAATCACCCAATAAACGACCCACAACATGGCCACCGGGCCGGGGCCAAAGTACAGGAAGGGAATTAAGTCTTGTTTCCAGGGCTGCATAAAGGCCGCAATCAACACCGGCCAGACAAAAGAAGCGGCAACAGCCAACCGCATCCTGCCGGTCAGGGCGACAACCGGGTTGGTTTCAACCGCTGGTTTCGCCCCGCCGCGGTTCAAAATCCTAGGCAGAAAAAGTATGCCCAGTACAATGATTACCAGCACCAGAATTTCCTGTATACCTGAAAACATCCCGCCTCCGTCAACGCCTTCTGGTTACCACAAATTTAATCAACAGACAATCTACCTGCCATCTTAGTCAGGACCGACTACTTTAGCAAGGACTTGATTGAGGGGGCGGCGAGTTTTTCAACGAGGGCCAGCGTTCGGTGGTGAACATTCATTCCGTTCCAATAAACATACTTAATATTTAAATGTTATTCAGAATTTCATGTTGACATACAAATTGAATTACCCTAAATAATTAAATCGCCGAGCCGTTGATCGGAGAAAGCCGGGTTGCCCTGCAAGCCATGGTAAACCGGCCTTATATATTTAGCCCCGGTAAGGAAATTGTCAGCATGCGTAAAAGTTCAGGGTTCACGCTAATGGAGATGTTGACGGTAATCGGTATTATGGCCGTCATGGCGACCATCGCGATACCTAATTTTATAAGTTGGCTGCCGAAATATCGCCTGGGCAGCGCGACCAGAGACATCCTGTCGGCCATGCAGCATGCAAGGCTGGTGGCGGTTAAAAAAAATATTAATGTGTGGGTGCATTTTGACCTGCGCAACAACCAAATTTTAATGTTCCCCGATTACGATAACGATGAAAACCAGGATCCCGATGAGCCGACCCTGAGGGAGGACTCGCTGCCGAGTGGAATCAGGTTGGCGGAGGTTAAATTTGGTGCCGATGATGCTTTCTGCTTCAACAGTCGGGGGCTTGCATCGGGCAGCGGCGGCACGATCAGGATTGCCAATACACGCAGCATGACAACCAGAATTCGCGTCAATCGCACCGGTAACTCCAGAATTCTCGGTCAACATGACAAATAAGGAAAAAATTGCCATGCATAACCGCCACGGCGGCCATACTCTGATCGAATTGATAATCGCCATGGCCATCGCCGCCATCCTTGTAACAGCGATATTCCAGGTATATCAGCTGCGGCAAAAATCACATTCCAAGCAACAGCTTGCAGTTGAGATGCAGCAAAACATCAGGGCCGCAATTTCTCTGATAAAGAGAGAAATTAGAATGGCCGGCTATGATCCGGCTGCAAACGACGGCACCGATAGTGACGGCGATTCGGCAATTGACAACCCCACCGAAACGGCCGGTGCCGGCATCCGGACCGCCGCCCGGCATATGATCCGAATTACATTCGACCTCAATGGAGACATCGATATCGTCCCCAGTGAGAGCGTCACCTACGGGTTTGCCAAAAAGTACGATGCCGATGGCGACGGCATTGCCGATACCGGCGGGGCGCCCCTGGGCCGACGAACCGGAGCCGGACCGCTGACAGGCGTTGCAGAAAATATTCAGGCTGTCGGATTTGCCTATGCCTTCGATCATGACCATGACGGAAATCTTGATACCGCTGACGGCACAAAAGACGGCAGTATCATCTGGGCTTATGACTCAGATCCGGACGATGGGGACAACCGATTGACCACGAATCTGACCAGCGGTTTGCCTTTAGCCGGGCCGGTCTCGCTGTCCGATATTCGTGCAGTCAGGATATGGATTCTGGCTCGAACCAGGGCGCCGGTCCGGGGACATTTCGACCAACGGACATACACGGTTGGCGACCGGGTAATCGTGAGCGCCGACCGGTATCAACGCCGGCTGATCCGGTCCACGGTATATTGCCGCAATATGGGCCTTTGATGGGAAAGATGATTCAAAAAAACAAGAACCCGGGTTTCACGCTCATTGAAGTATTGATCGCAATGGCAATTTTTGCAATCGGCTTTCTGGCCCTGGCAACCATCCAGATAAAATCCATTGCGCAAAATGCCACTGCCAGGATGTACTCTGATGCAACGACAATGGCCGTTGGAGCCGTGGAAAGACTGATGGCCCTGCCATACGATCATCCGGATCTAAATCAAGGGGGCAACCCCCACATCAGGGAGGACGGGGCGCATAAGATCGAGTGGAATGTCCAGAACAATAAACCGGTAGCCGCCGCCAAAACCATCGTGGTCAGCGTGAGCAGTGAAAATCCGCATGCGATTCCGCTGAACATCCGCTTTATAAAAGGACAACGCTTTTAAACGAGACGAATGGGCTATCAGCCCCCGTCTGAAAGGATCGAACCGATGTTCCAGATTATTGCTTCCGGCACCAGGCAAGAAGGCTATGTCATCATCGCCGCGGTATTGATCCTCGCGCTGTTGACCATCATATGTACTTCCGCCGCAAATATGAGCACAACCGAAATGAATATTGCCACCAATGAACTGCTCTACGAACGGGCATTTTACGCCGCTGAAGCCGGGGTGCAGCAATTAACCGAAATTTTAGGCGCTCAATATCTAACTCAAAACAAGGCCATCCTGTCGACAGGCGGCACCCCGAACTGGAGTTTTGCCCTGCGGGGTGCGGTTGACAGCGACAAGGATGGGGTTGGTGATTTCAAGGGCAGTGTCAGGCTGCTTGAAACTAGATTTGATGAGGTCGACATCCAAGTCAGAATTTGGAACAATCATGACGGCGGCGGCCCGGCCAATGATACCGATGGTCTGATCTATATCCATTCAACCGCCGGAGGGCCTCGCGGGGCTTTGTGCCGTATCCGGGTCATGTTGGCGGGCAGAATCGCGGGTGAGGCAGCCTCTGATTACAGCGCCCAAGCGGGTGCCGGACCGGGGAATAGTTTTGTTTCCAGCGACGCTGACGTGATGACGGATTTCAAGCAAACGGGTTTAAATGCGAATTAGAAAATTAGCCGAACAGGTCCTATTGGCGGCGGTGTTCTCCTATTGCCTCAATTCCGCTGCGGTGTATTCCAACGAAGTTTCCCCCGCCGGCCCTGCCAAAAATATTCATGCGTACAGCAGAAATTTTATGGCAGATCACCTGGTGCTGCTAAATACAAAAGTCGACGTTGACGGCTCTCTGGTGCTGAAAAATCAATCGGGCATCATCGATCTCAACCGTTTTGTCATACCCTTTTCCCAGGAAGTATCGGTTACTTTTCTTTACGAAGACAGCGATTATAATTTTATTGATTTCGGCTGGATGATGGCCGACGGTGGAATCAACGGCCCCAAACATGAAATTTACCGCAATATAAACGACAATGACCGCAACGGGGTTTTAGACAGCGGTGCCGATGATCGCGGCAACGCCTATGGCGATACCAACGGTGACGGCATTGTCGATGCCCGGGATAATACAGTCGCTCTGGGGCGGGTTGCCGGGGGAACAGAGCTGGTCTTTTACTTGAAAGTGGACGATGAGGACCGTATCTATTATACCAAAAAAGACTGGAATCCTGATGTATACAGTTCATTGAGCGGTGAATGCCGTCCGGAGTCGGCCGGTAATATATTTTTCAAGGCCTACCATATGAATCGATCCCGGGATATTGATGCTGACTGTACCCTGGACGGCAGTTGGCTGCCCGGCCAGGCCTACGAATTGGCCAGAGACCTATTTGGCTTGCAGGATCACGGCGATGCTACAGCCACGCTGGAAATCGAGCATCATAAATCCTTTAGCCATGTCATTGCAGCCAGGCCGGGCCGCAATCCCAATGATTGGATCGTGGGTTGGGAAGATCGCGAGGGCGGGGGCGACACCGACCACAATGATTTGCTGTTTCATGTCGCACACGAAAGCGGCGGCACAGCTCAGCTTGCGGCAGATAAAATCATGGTGCCCGACCAGGGCAATGATTTTTTTACCGGGGTTATGATCGAGGTCTACGACCAGATGCCCTGTTCCGGTGAAACGGTCATGAGCTATGAATTGCTTCACGATGACCACGGGGATCACGGCAATGAGGGCACTGAGGCTGAAAATTTCCAGGCGCTGGAAATTACAGATTGGGATGAGGTTCGCCACTTAACACTGAGTAAGGATGGATCCCTAAAACTTGGCGACCGCACACCCGGCTGGCAACCAGGCACCCCGGAACTTATCCATCGCAAAAAGTGGGTGGATTTCTCGAGCCTGGGGCTGGCTCCCGGTAAACTCAGTTGGCAGGCAAAATTTAAAACCCGGGTAGCCGGCTGTCTACCCAGGGTAATGGGCCTGTCCCTGGCTGCCGATGCGGCCTCCCATAGTTTTTTTTCGCGCAGCTCACCGGTGGTAATCGCCAACATGGTGTATTCAGGCAATTATGAGACAGCCGCATCAGACCGCCCGGGGCCCAAAATACGAGGACATCTGGTCGCCACCCGCACTTACAACTCCCGCCGTCCGGATAAGACCGACGCGGCTACTGTCTGGGATGCCGGCGAAGTACTCAATCAAAAATCACCCAAAGATAGAGTTATCGTATTCCCGGATATGACGGTAAGCCCGGTCTTGAAGGAGAAATTAGCCCTGGGAGACGGCATTCGAAAAACATTTTCAGGCCACCTGGGAAATCATCCCCTGTTGGTGAATTCAATTGTCATAACCGATCAGAGAGAACGCTTTTACAATAAACATGCCGCTGTGCTGACAGGCAATTTGGGTGGCACCGGCACCATCAACCGGTTTACGGGAAAATTCGAGCTGACCTTCAGTTCAGCACCCCGCAAGAATCGACCTGTAACGGCAAGTTACAGCTATTACACCCTCGGAAGACAACTGTTGGATTTCAATACCGCCAATGTGAGGCCTGCCATGTTGGCCATTGACCATAAAACCATCATCCCGGGCGGCTATATTTTTGACTTTAACAAAGACGGTGATTATAACCAGGATGACGGAAACTGGCTGATCAACTGGGTGCGCGGCTACAAAGACGGTAAGAGTACCCCCAAAGATTGGCTGCTGGGTGCCATTGATCATTCCGTGCCGGCCGCGGCAACGCCCCCCGGGAGACCGCCATGGCTGTTTGGCACTGCAATACCCGCGTTCGAAGGGGATAGTTATGAAACGTATCGGACGTCGAATGCGCTGCGGCCGACCGTGTTGTATGTCGGCACCCGCGATGGAATGCTCCATGCGTTTGATGCGGGAAAATTCCGCTATGGCGACAATCAGGGCACCGAATTCAAAGAAAATCGGGGCTTTTTCGAGTGGCAGGACAAATCAGGAGATTGTCCCGCTTACTGCCGCGGCAATTGTGAAGAATGCCCGGATTACGGAACCGGGGAGGAGCTGTGGGCTTTCATCCCGCCCAATCTCGTCGGCCGGCTGAAAAATAATCTGCTCAATACGGGTGATCGGGCCACTGTGGATGCTTCACCGGCCCTGGCTGATGTGTTCCTCGACGATCAATGGAAAACCGTTTTGCTCGCAGCGGAAGGCAGCGGCGGAGATTCCGTATTTTGTCTGGATGTCACCGAGCCGTATAATCCGGAGTTTATGTGGGAGTTTGCCGACCCGGATTTATTTCGCAGCCATTCTTTGCCGTCGGTTGCCCGGATCGGCAGAATCGCCGATGAAGGAAAAACCAAGTGGGTCGCATTATTTGCCTCGGGCAAAGCCGACGATGTCTCCGGTTACCCGTCAGTATTTATGATCGATATCGCAGATGGAAGTTTGGTGCGCAGAATTTTGTTAGATAGCGACCCCCGCGGTAGCGGGGGATTGCTAAATGCACAACCTGCCGTTATCGACTCGGACGGCAACGGATATCTTGACCGGGTTTACATCGGATCGGATAAAGGGCACCTTTACAAAATCAACATTCCGGATGATCCCGGTAGTCGTTTCGACGAGATTAATCATTGCGTTATCAACGGAGATTTTACGGATGATGACTTAAACGAAATTCCCTTCGCGCAGCAATATCAACCTGTTTATGGTTCGCCGGTGGCGGTCGCCGCCAACAGGTTAAGCGCCGATGGCAGACTCAGCTACAAGATCAGACTGTTTTTTGGCACCGGCAACAGCCTCTATAAGCATCCAGATATCGACTTGAAAAATAATCGGTATCACTTATTCGCCTATCGCGATGAAGACGAAAAGGGCGGCTGCGATCAAGGTCGCGTTCATCTGGAGTGGTTCCATGAACTTCCGGCGGGTCAACAAATGGCCGCTTCGGCCTTTGCCGCCGCCGAAAACATCTATTTTGGCACCAGGGCCGCGCACACCGCAGGCCGGGAAACTGTCGGCGCCGACGGCCCGGGCAAAAGCAGCGGGGGCGGAATTTACGCCTTGTCGATGGAGGGCAACCTGGTCATGGCCAGAGATATAGGCAACATCACAGCGCCCCCCTTGGTCGTTGACGAGCACCTGTATACGAAATCTCCATCAAACGGGCTGCAGTCATTTGGCGGCGGCCCCTATAACAATCCGGCGAAAACCGGCATAACACCTGAATTCAAAATGAGGAGCTGGCGCGAATATTTTTAAATGATCGTTTCCTATCACCCATTATTTGAAGCCGATCGCAACATTCTGTGCGCCGGGCGTCATCCCGATGCCGGGGACTTGGCAGCCATCCAGGCTGCCCGGGCGATCATCCTGAACCAGGGATGCTACCAATCATTGTATGAAATGGCGCGGGCCAACTGCCCGAAGGTATTTCCGAATTATGATGCCAAGTTCAAATACCCCGGGAAAATCGGTCAGATAAAACTGTTTCGGGAATTCAACGCGAAACATCCGGCGACCGAATTGTATTCGAATATCGCTTCATTTCGGAAACGATACCGTCAGAGTCCCGGGTTATTTTCATCTGATTATCCAAAAGTATTCAAGCTTGACTGGGGCGGCGAGGGGGATACGGTATACTTGGTAAATTCGGTCGAGCATCTCCAGGAGAGAATTAAGCTGGCCGCCGGGTTTGAAAATTCAGTTCAACATGGCTTCTTGTTGCAGGAATACATTGATTCCGACAATCGAACCCTACGGGTAGTCGTCATCGGAGAACATATCGATTCCTACTGGCGCATTCAGCCAAACAGCAATGTCTTTCACACAAATCTGGGCCAAGGGGCAGTGATTGATTCAAAGGCTGAACCCGGCCTGCAGCAAAAAGCAGTTGCCGTTGTAAAAAAATTATGTCAAAAAGCAGGTATTAATCTGGCCGGCTTCGATCTAATTTTTCCAGCGTCAATGGACGATCCCGAACCCATGCTGCTCGAAATCAACTATTTTTTCGGCAGAAAGGGCTTGGGGGGCTCCGAGGCGTACTACAAAATATTGCAAAATGAAATCCGGACCTGGCTGGCCGCGATTAAATAACGGATAAATCATGAGACGCAAAAATACCATAAAACCGTTTGCCTATGATCTGGGTCAGGAAGATCTTAAACGGGAGCGCAGCAAAGCCAGGGAGCTCAGAGATTCCCAGTGGTGGAAAAGGCGGCTGGCGAAAGGGTTGTGTCACTACTGCGGATGTTCGACATTGCCCAAAGAGCTGACAATGGATCATATTGTGCCCGTATCCCGCGGCGGCAAAAGCACTAAAGGCAATGTCGTGCCATGCTGCAAAGATTGCAATAGCGCTAAAAAGCAGCTGCTTCCCATGGAATGGGAACAATACCTGAAAAAATTCGACCGGACCTACTCCTGAATCATCTCGTCCAACTAAACCAGCACAATCTACAGCACGGAACCTCTTCAATTGGCGTCAGCCCAGAAAAATTTGAAACCACTCAGTATATATGAGATAATTCTATTAAAAACGTCCCAGAACCCCTGAACCCAGAACCTATTCCAAAATGAATATCACCTGTCCCAACTGCCAAAAAAACTATACCATCAATGAAGCCAGGCTGCCGGCAGGCATCAAATCCGCCAAATGTAAAGCCTGCGGTAATTTAATACCGCTAAAAGGGCCCAAGCTCGAAAGCCGGTCGAAGCCGATTCAGATGGTTAACCTCACCTGCCAATATTGCGGTCAAAGCCACGATTTGCAGCTCGATAAAATACCGCCAATGGCTAAAAACATAACCTGCAGGTCCTGCAGCCGCCCGGTGCCGTTAAGCCGGGCGCAGAGCCCCGGACCGATTCGCTCACCGGAAAAAGAATCGCCACCGTCACCGCCGCCGGAAACGGCCGCCAAACCGGCCGTACCACCCGCGGGCGCGGACAGCGATTTTCAGTTCACCTGCGCCGGCTGCGGGAAACAATATAAAATCAGCCGAGATAAAATTACCCCCAACGTTATGGCAATCAAATGTAAGGCCTGCGGGCATAAATTTAGTTTGCCACGAGAAGACGACCCTAGTAAAGGCAGCGGCTCTCCCCGGCCGGCTGCACAACAGGCGCAAGCCATTCTTCCAAAATCGGCGCCCATGTCCAAAACGGCACCGTTGCCTGTTTCCCGGCCTCGCGCCAAAAAGCGGTTGTTCGCCGCAGCCGCCTGCGTGGTGCTGGTTGGTATATTGGGAGCATTAGTCCATTTTAATATTGTTAAGGTGGACTGGTTGAGGCAATACATTCCAGGGACGGCTCAAAAAACAACGGAATCATTACAAAGTTTAAATCAAGAACCGTTTTTGGTGCTGAATCTGAATGTTCCATTGATCCTTGACGCTATCGAAAGCGACCTGGAGCCGGATAAAAAAACGGCCCGGCTAATGGTAATGATGCCGCTGATCAAGGCAATGGACTTAAGGCAATTGGAGCTTTACCTGTACCCGGCATCAGATAGCCGGGTTCTGCCGGTAATAATGGCCCATGGCGGCAGCCGGCAGCAATGGAAAGATGTCTTTAACAGTGAGAAATCGTTTCAAGAATATTTCACAAGGGAGTCAGACGATACCTATCGACTAAAACCGGAAGCCATCGGTGATGCCCAAAAGTATGACCTCCCCCCTGAACCCTATCAATTGACTTTGGTCGAAAATGGGGCCTTACTGGCTCCGGTGTCTTTTTCCGCTGCATTGCAAAAAACCCCGGATTCTTTATCGAACGCTCCCGTTGTGAAGTTTGCCCATAGTATTGCTAAACGACAGGATCTGGTAGCAGTCGGAATTCGCCTGCCCAAAAATTTCATACAGGGATGGGAAAAGAAAATCCAGGATCATCCCGCTGCTCAGATCAATCCCCAGACGGCCATGATCGCGGGTATGGGCACCAGGATTATATCTCAGCTGTCCGGCTCGCTGAAACCGGTGGATATTCTGGCGCTGGGATTCCGATTTGCCGGTCAAAACGGTCGCGCGCTGAGCTACGCTCAGCAATTTCGTCCCGAAGTGGATGGCGAAAAAATATACCGGCAGCTTGCCGCCGCAGATGCGACAGGCGCTGAAATCAATGGCATTATCAAGAACCTCATCGAATTATTTAAAGATCAACGCTATCAGCATACCCTGGATTATAAAAACAATCGTCTGTCCCTTGAGTTTAGCTGGTCGAAAACGGAGGATGAAGCTTTTTTAACCGCCCTGACGGCAGCCACCATCGGTCAGCTTTTTGCCGCCAGCATGGAACTGACGCCGACGCCGGGTGCCGTGACAACTCGCTATGCTGCCGAGCCTGATGTCGTCGCTGCCGTGGATAGCGACCAGTTGAGAGCGGAGATTCCCGCTTTGATCAAAAACAGCCTCTTTCCCGGCTATTACTGGAATCAGGGGGATCAACCCCAGATGACGCTTGATCTGGATACCATTGATATACCCAATGGAATGCTGGCTGAAATGACCTATGAGGTGAAATCCGTCGAATCACCTGATGGTAGAGACATCCGGCGAGTCGATGAAAATAAATTCAAACCCCGGATCCAGCCCGGCAGTTTAATTCCCGGCAATATTTCATTAAGCGTTAAAGCGGAAACCCCACCGGAAGACCTGGCAAAAGCAGTGATGAATTTTCATTTAACCGTGCCGGTTGCCCTTGAAGTTTTGGAATTTTCAGAAGCGGATCAACCGGGCAGCGTCAAAGTCGCCGACGGAGTCCGTGTCACGCTGGGTCGACTCGAAAAAGATGTGGCCCAGGTCAGCAGCAGCGGCGGCAAATCCATGCGCCTGATTGCGTATGATCAAACCGGCAAAGCCCTGGCATCCAGGGAATCCATGAGCACCCAATCTTCAATAGCGACCCGCTTTGATGGAATTATTACCAGACTGAAAGTCGTGGTCACCCGCAAAATGTTGGATTACCCATTTGATATAGAAGTTGATTTAAACCAGGGCAAAAAACTGGCCCTGTCCCGGAAGCCCGAGGTTCCGGCCCGGAAGCGCTATAATCACCATCCCATTCCAAGCTATGTCAATTTTGGGCCGGATGATTTGGAGAATCTGGCAGTGGCATGGTCCGAAGGCAAGGAAGGATCCTGGAACGACAGCCTCTCGATTAAACTGCCCCAGGGGCCTTTCAGCGGGCATGCCGCCTGGGAAGTTCATTTTTTCGGCTATAAAAAGCCGCGGCTGTTAAGCGGCAACTCGGCCCACGGCCAAATGGATTTCAGCTTTACATTGAATAAAGATCAGCTTAAACAGGCCAATGCTGCCTTCGGCAAAGTTCAACTCAATCTGCATACCGATATTTCACGGCTGGTCTTTGCCCCTCAAAACCAAAGCCAACCGGCACCCCAGGCATTGCCTTCCGGTGATACGATTATGGTTAAATTTAACAAAAATGAAATCACCTACAGTATCGGAAATGCCGATGTTATTCAGACCCTCGCCTACGATGGGCAGGGCAAACGGTTAATGCAGGACCAATATACCCGCAACAAAGACGGCAAGCGGGTCATATATTTCTGGGGTGTACCGGCCAAATTCGAAATGGATGTTAGCACGAAGACCCTGAAAAAGCTGATTGCTTTTGATCTGCGCCAGCGCCCCCTGGATGAAAAGGCCTATCAGGCATTCAAGCTGTCCATCAAAAATCAACGCGATGTCGTCAAAACGATCAAAACCATTGATCGCGCCCGCCGCAAAATGCGGTCCTATTACGGGGATGACCTGGCAGGGCTCCACTATCTTTACCAGCACAAGCAGAAAAAACCGATGAATCTGGTCAGCCGGGAGATCGCCCATTCAGACCCTGCCGGGCAGGAGCGTTTCGGCTACCAGGCCAAGCCTTATAAAGGCTACTATTTTACGGTGCTGTCGGGCATCGAATCAAACGGCACCCATAAAAATTACAATCGTCGCTCCCAGGTAACCCGCTTTTCCTGGCAAAAGGGCACCATTTCCACAAGCACCCTGACTCGCCATCCGGACCTGGTGGCCATTCCCCAGGACAAATCCCAGCCGACCTTTTTCCTGCAGTGGGGACAGGTTTTCATGAAGTCGCTGAACGGTAAAAAACTCGAATATTTACCTGACGGGTACTACAATAAAGGATGGGTCGAAGCCAGGTATGTCGATAAGTAAACATCTATTTTTCATCAATTTCAGCCGGTGGTGAGATGTAGGAATAATCGATTTCTTCCTCACCATCGTCGAGCATCAACCTTTTTTTCGCGCGCTGCTTGCGAGCGACGATGAAACAAACGGCCAGGGTCAACAGGATCATCATCGGCAGAAATAGTTCCGCCATCAACAATTTTCCCTCCGTGGTTGAAATCTTCATGGATTCCAGCCGCTCTATCGGGTCTCCCACGGTAACCCGCATGTGAATGGTTAATACTGCTGCACCCAGGTAAATTATAACGAAAACCAGGGCAAATATTATTAGCCGTTTCTCAAATTTACTCATCTATGTATTTCCCCGCTTGACGATTATTCATCGCACTGCCTATCTGTAGAGTGGACGCATAAACGTAAAAATTCTCATTATATCAGCATGATAAGATAAAATACTACTTGACTTTTTTTGATATAAGTACTACTAAAATCACTCCTTTTATAGGCCTAGTTCCCTAAAACTG
>Ga0209743_1000201_pt1 | contig 23937 bp, 25 predicted proteins | sample OlaalgELextract2_FD_187378 | JGI IMG/M metagenome (GOLD analysis project Ga0209743, IMG submission 187378) | Olavius algarvensis symbiont microbial communities from Tuscany, Italy - Type G ELBA extract 2 (SPAdes) (version 2) | ecosystem: Host-associated > Annelida > Digestive system >...
AATGAAATGGATGGGATGGGGATAGGGGACGGGAAGTGAGGGGAGGGGAATGGATGGGATCGTTGTACGCCAGCTGAGGACCAACCATTTTGTAGATCGCCTGTACACGTCATCCTTTATGTGTACTATTAACGTCAAAAACTTTCTAACAAATAGATTCCATCAAACCAAGGTTGGTACCTCAGTTTCTGAAATCATCAGTTTAATCAGTGTTAAGTTCTAGGGTCAGAGCCTCAGAAGCTTAAGCATTTTCATTAAGTTATAGAGCATGCTTAAAGGGTTGTCAATGTGTTGAGCACATATGTACAAAAAAATAAGTTTTCTGAAATGAAATGCTCAACGGGAACGCAGAGTTCCCAGTAGTTCCAAGATTCTTTTAATGCAGAATAAACACAGGAAGTTATTCGTCATTTAGACAGTCACAAAGGTGCAAATTCACGCCTAAAATGCCCCAAAATACGACCCGGACTCGCTGGGGGATGTAATGAGCTCTGCCAGACCCCCTAGCCGCAATGGGGCCTACTTCTAAGGGAGAGGGAGGGGAGGAAAGGGAGGAGAAGGGAATAAAATGGAGGGGAGGGGAACGGGAAGGGAGGAATGGGGAGGTGGAAATAGGGGAGGGGAGAGAGGGAAGGGAGGGGAGAAGACCATACCGCCTCCATTTGTAAGCCACTTTAAGCCCTGGTTTGACCATAGGTAGGTGTACAATTTTGTTCATATACACAACCATACATAAAATGGCAATTTTTGTGTCTTGGTAAAAAACCGAACTAGGCCTAGTTTTTGTCTGAATAAAACCACAATGCGAGTGCGGACAATTGATTAGAAACACCGACAGTATGAATCTTAGTCAGTGCCACATGTTGGCAAACTATGTAACATTGTGTAATGTGGTGCGTCGTCCTTCTCCTTCATCATGCCCAAATTCCGCAAAACCACGCAACGTGGGTTAGCGTTTGTGCTGACGTTGTATGCCATAGCCCCCCACTAGATGCCCATTATTACCTCACCCCTCATTCCCCAACGGCTCATAGGCATAGCCAGGAATTTGGTCCAGGGGGCCTGGTCATTGAGGCCCGAAGGGCTGAGAAGCGCGGCCCGAAGGGCCGAAAGGGGTGGGGTTCTTGGGGAGGGGATATCAATAGGTCTCTTTAAAATTACTTTGAGTACTTGCTGTTATTGTTATAGGTGAAATAAACTCATTAGTTTCCTCCTAAAGTGCAATTTATCCATTTCATTTTGCCACATGTCAGCAAACAGGCTATACAAAAGGTACAGAATGACAGATATTTGTAGTTAACGTTGCTTAACTTGCATGACGTATGCTATAGTTTGTGACTTTCTATGCAGTATCCTGTGATACCTACTATACTGTCAAGTGCTACTAAACACACACTAATGGGGACCGTTCACAGACAAAGCATATTTACATAGGCCTAGCTAGTGCAGCAACTACCGGTACAAATGGAATCGCGATCAGGCCCACTCCATCAAATGATCTGTATGGTACCATTTCAAGTCGCATTCAATGCGTCATCCGTAACGACATTAACAATAGTAGGCCTAATAGTGACACATTATATAACTTAAATAGGTTTACATCCACTAGTGACCGATGATCAGTAGTGGATGTAAATCTGTATCACTTTTATAATGTGTCACTATTACGCCTACTGTTTTTTGCCTACTCTAGGATGGAGGCTATTGGTTGCGGGTACTTAGACAAAGTACAAACTTATCGACTGATGAAGGCAAAAGCTTTGAGGAAAATATAATACATGTTAACTGTAGCTGCAGCCAGGATTCTCGTGCCCCTCCCACTCCAGCCCACCACCCCCCTCCCGCCGGCTACAGGCCTGATCGCGATTAGGATTTGTCCATCACTGCTCAACGTACCTGGAAGATCCAGCAACCAGTCTCGCCAGTAGGCTAGAATCCTTGCTTCATCCGGTCGTTTAGCACTGCCTTGTGGTGACAAACTCGGCTGGAACAGAGTTGCTATGTTGCTCAAAGTCATTTCAGTATATCCCACGTGTGTGAAGGCAGCACGCCACTCGCCTTGATTACGTTGCATACACCGGAATAGACCTCCAGTTTCCAGTCCCTCTCTCAATCTATTTCACACATTTCTTCCACATTCAAAATATGTGCTGTATAATGTCAGCAATATTTTATCAGCATAAGTCACAACCAAACAACAAGTCGTTGCAGCGTGAGGCCGGTAGTAGCGGCGTATTGATGGGGCTGCGGCATGACCACTGACACTGACAGACGGATGGACAGACAGACACAATAAAGGTCGTTGGGCCGTGTACCACTGACGTGCTACTGTCCAGATAACTGTTAGTGTATCATGTTTCATTTTAAAGATGCATGTTCATGAAATCTGATTGAATTTTACCAAACTGTTTTTTGTGTGGCACAAACGGTTGCTTTTATGCTGACAGTAATTGTTGCAAAATTCCATCCTCGTCAGAAATGGCTTACAAATGTGACAATTTTTAAGCGCCCGCATACGATAGTATGGGGTCCTTTACGGAACGGTGCTGTCCTGCTGTTCGTCCGTCCGTCTGTCACCTTTTTCTGACGATCGACCGTGTGAAACACCGACGGTCGAGTGACCGGCGGACGGATCTTCACCAAACTTGCACACAACGGTCAGCAGGTGGGTCTTCATCTAGGGTGTGCTCAAGGTCAAGGTCAAAGGTCACGAGATATGGACAATTTTGTCGTCCGTCCGTCTGTCTGTCGCCTTTTTTTCTGACGGTCGACCGTGAGAAACACCGACGGTCGAGTGACCGGCGGTTGGCGCGGCGAGATAATTACTTCCGAGAAATTGCGACCGCGGCGGGCGCTTATGCCGAGCTTTGCTACGCCTTGTTATTTACGTTTTGGCCGGTCTCATTCTTGTGCACTGCTGTAAAGGCACAGCGTGAATGGATAAGTGTAATCAACTTTAAGTTGTACTTTTCTCCAATATCGGTTAATATAGACTGGTGTAAAGCTATACCACACTGTATGCAAATCAATGTCTAACTGTTCTCATTATGGCCATCAATGAAAAACAGACACATGACCAAACATCATATCTCACTGTGTGTATGCCGCCGTTAAGCGGCCCACTAGGTAGAACGACAGTGCGCTGCGAACAAGAGCATCACGTTCATCCAAGCTTCTGACTGGGCGCAGTGATCCAAGTACGGTCAGTAAGTCAGCGGCTTCTTCTATTGCGTCGTTACCATCAGAAAGCGAAGTGGACAACTGTATCTTTTACAACAACAGCACAACACACTTCGTTAGGCCTACACTTATTCCACAATCCGTAAGTGCTTAAAAACCATTAAGAACTACGGAAGTTTTGTCTTACAGGCTAACATGGTATAACCTGCCATTCGAAAACGTTTTGCTTAACTGTAAGTTTGTCCACAAAAGCCTGGGCAGTATTGCACAGGCAACGGACAATAGATCCACTACCAGTGAATGATGACTTTTGTTGGCTGGCCAGCAATAATTTTTTGCAGTTAGCCGGCTACACAAAGTTCATGGCTGGCTAGCCATGAGCACAATTATGAATGGGAAGTGGCTAAAATCGGCTATCAATGATGCAGAATGCTCCAAAACCTTTGTAAGCAGACCGTTAATGGTGCTGTATAGCTGAACGATTCACTTTTTACAAAATTCAGCTGAAGTATCAAAAAGGAAAACTGGAAGGCCAGACGGACAGTTTGGTTGTATTGTGCCTACACGGTGTGCCAATAGAAATAACCCCCCCCCCAACCTGGAAAAAATTCTGTATTTCAGCAATGGTAGCACGGATTTCAAACAAAGTTTCAGACTTTGTAAGTGAATGTTAACACAACATATCTTGCAAATGTTGTTGAAATAACTTATATGGTTCAACAGATTTAAACTTTAAAGTTCACTTTCTAGTGACCATTCCGTTACTCATTGAATATATGTGCAAATAACAAATCAAACTTTGCACTGCTTTTTTCAACAGTTCAAATATGTCAGTGATGAATGTCAGCTGCCCACTAAGTATTTAAACAGGGTGTGCAAATGTCCAGCAGCTGCAGCAACACACGATCAAAGTCAGTTGTAAAATGATAGGATTACGTCATCAATGAATTCCTGTGGAAAATCAATCCATATCGTCAAAGAAGCAGTCGAAAGCTCGGCAGTCGACATTGTTGGTCGGCTCTGGCGCGTACCTCTGATAGCGTCGTTCCACCAATGCGGCCCATACATGGTAATCCATTGGCATATCCATGTGATGCATTTGCGGTTTTTTTATGTCAGAGTCACAGTTTAATTACTCACTCACTTAGAGAAGTGTACTTTGAAGTTCAAATACTTGTAAATTTTAAATTAAGCCAAATATTGCAACGAAATTATCCGTACTACGGCCTGAATCCTCTGTAGAATCAGTCAATTTCGTGAGGAAATCTACTGCGATTATGGATACATAGAATGTTTCCTAAGGGGTCATTTTTTATTGGCGCACCCTGTATATTACTGCTTGTAGCCATATTTAGTCGGCTAAGATCAGTAAAACATGACGTTTATGGGTAATCAAACATTTGGCTGGTTAGCCATGACTAACATTGTTTTGATGCTGGCTATGACCAAAGCCGTAAATGGTGACGGCTAATGGTGTACCAGAAAATGTGTGCAAATATATGTTGCATTCACAATATGCCAGATTCTACGGAAATAATGTGGTTATACTCAATGATTGTATTAATGAAGTCCACGAGTATCTGTTCAGGCTCGATACTTACGGAAGTCTTTTTAATTACATCACAGTCATGTGTTTAGCATATCAGTGCAGAAAACATGCCAACGACGCACACATCTTGCACAGTTTCCATCAGCTAAACAGCTACAAACTTAAACTAGAGAGCTTGCGCTAACTTTACAATGGCGTAGCTGTTTACTTACTTACTTAGCGACATGTGCCACGCTCCCAGTGGCCATGCCCCCAGTGACCACGCCCCAGTGGCCACTTGCACAGTTATTCGTGATGAATCGGTAAAACGCGACGTTTTGGGGGCCGTGGCTTACTTACTTACTTACTGACTGGCCCCGGAGCCCGCACGGGGCGCTATAATGCAGTAAAATATTTCGAGAACCGTTCTAACTACAGAATTTTGAAACTGACAATATGTGCCTGGTGTTACCTTTTGCAAAGCAGACTTGACATCAACATTACAGATTTCGTCCATGTGTACAGCTGGATTTACATCGATATCTGGCGTACCCATGAGCACATCATAACACAAGGTTGATATACACATTGGTGCAGATCCACCATGCAATAGTGCCACAGCAATGCCTTTACCAGCATCCACATATAGTCGTTTCTCCAGACCTACAAAAACGCAAAGCAGTAAAACAATCGGAAAACTTTACAGCAGCAGTCCGAGATTACAAAAGAGATATTCACATCACCACATCATGCATGCGCATTCATGTAGTGTACTGCAGAACAAAATTTGCGTAATAAGTAACTTGACTACTCCAGATGTCTTATTAAAGGTTTGCAAACTGTCAACCAATGTCAATGTACAACACAGCATATGAATAAACAGCAGATGTGCTTATATCAAACAGGGTTGGCAAGTTTTTGCCGCGGGCGGTTTAAACCGTCCTGGCAGAAACAGGTTTAAACCATTTCTGCCAGAGTATATGACAAAAATGCAAAACTGACAGGGATTTATAATCATCCTGTGTAATGAGTGCATATAATAGGCAACTGACATGAACTGAGGCTATTGTCGGACCGCAGGTAGTATTAAAACTGAACTTATTGTCGACATTGTCTAATTACTATAGCTTTCAGGCTTACTTTTGACTGGGTGTTGTGTTCAGGCTTTAAAATGCAAACAATTTTTATCTTAGCTTCACGGTCACAGAAGAACAGTTGTGTTTGATTTCAGTTTTCACTTTTCAGTGACTGACATTTTAAAATAAAACTTACAGTGGTTGTTACTATTATTAATTATTACAAGTCTGAATATCACAGCAAGTCAGCAACACAAAGTTGACATTAGGTCACGACACAAATCGCAATGGCATGCTTGCGTTAACAAAATATATAGACTTTTAGTTATTTCCAGTTTAAACCGGTTTAAACTGAACCGGTTTAAACCACATGTGTGGCAGAAACAGGCTTTTGCCTGTAGAAACCCAACCCTGATATCAAGACAAGAACTAGTCTTCGACCGACTACCGGCAATCGGCAGATTGCTAAGCACCGATGACTGGCCGACCGATAATGAGTTTATGCCTTATCAGTGCACTGTACTTGTAACATTATTACGGTACACTCTTGCATTGTTCGTCATCAATGTAAACCACAAATGTTACAAGTGCATAAATACCGATTGTAGACAATGCCAACTGTTTTCCATTTGCAGGTCCTTCAAATAGGCCACTTGTGAATATCTCGAGAAGAAGTAGTCGCAGAAATTCCCGTGTCGGCCCGCCACTGTCAATTGAACCTTCTGCTACATTGGCCGAATCGACAAACAGTACATCAATGCGCTTGAAGGGATCAAAGCACTTTCGATTTACACCACGTCGGAAGCCATTCAACACATCACATCGTGTAACATTAAACACAGTAGACTCCTGTGTAATGATCTGTCGCTGTAAAGCAGCAAGCTGGCTTTTCCAGTCTCTGTAACGGAGCACAACAAAATACAGAAAATACACACATTTAGCGGGAAACATGTACGACATTTCAGATTGCTTCCAAAGCTACTTGTACTGCTTTGTTTCAAAATCCAAATGCATCCTTGACATGCAATGCACAGCAATCACTCTTTTTAACTGTACAACAGTTACAGCCCCTCACAGTTCCAAAGTGGCAGCAAGTCATGGTCGAGCTGTTCTTTACAATATATCGGCTACTTAGCGAAATAATGAAACATTGCCTTATCACATGATAATTTCTTAACCAATATTCGTTTAACAACCAGACTCGGAAAGCGATATATGCACGGCGGTAAAAATGGAGCAGCAGTCTGTGTAGCAAATTTTTGTAGCAGAAGAACACGTGAAAGCAACAGACTATGCCCATAGGAGCTTCTAATAAGCCATGGATGACAGGAAATATGTTAAGTACCAGCAAGAACACAACTTACGACAGTTCCGGCTGAGAATAATCCAGACTGTTTTCTATTGCCAACTGCACACCAGTGTGTTCGTCTTCAGAGTTACTGTGCAAACACATCAAACGAACAATAACTTGGTAGCACTGCAAAGTCCCTTCAGTGCAAATCATATTGCAGTGAAAGAAACTGAAAGACGTCAAAATTTCCCACCAAGAGCGTATGGCCCTGATGGCCACCATGACGTGTACCTCCTTGTAACAAGAAGACTCCAACTCAACATTATTCATCCATTAAAATTACTTGCTTTCCTTACAGCTTAACCATTTGACTTACAAGCCCTATGTGTCTCTAACCAGGAGTGTTCAGCTTCACGATAAGCTACGTCAAATAGGAGTAGTACAGTTATCAGAAGCGCAGCAGATCTTCTTGTGTATGTCACCGAGCAACAGACTATAGAAGCTGCGACGTACACGAGATCAACTCCTCAAGCAGTGATAATGGGAACACACCAGTGCTGAAAGATATGTTTGCCACGCTTATGAATGGTGCCCTTCAATCGACAGTCGATGTTTCCATAGTTATAGTTGACATAGGCAAACTGTCCTGTAAATGTGAAATGTCTAGTACTTTTCATTTCTGAGTTGCAGGTGGGAATGGGACAGATGGACAGACAGATGGATGGGGTGCAACACTTACGTGGCCTCCTCGGAGGGATGGCCACATACCATACCATACCATACTTGTGGGTGGCTTTCGCCAGCGCTGACGCCACACAGACGGGGGCCCATTTCGCCATAAACCCAACCGGATGGAACCATAGGGGGTTGGAAACCGGTACATGATGTGTGCATGCGTGCATGACTGTAGGGAAAAGGACAGTGGGAGAGCTGTGAGAGGTTTTAAACATATATTTAACGTGGCTGTATTCTCACCCTCCCACCCGCTGACAATATGATCTGCCAGCCATGTTCGTAGTTGGTGAGAAGTCCACAAATAGCAATCAACTACCTCCAAATTAGCTGCTATAGATGGTCACAGTTTAACACGAGGACAAAATCCAAGCCCTCTGTCTGCCCGAGAACAGAATCTCCATAGATGCGATTTTTAAGAACGATGCTAACTAATGCCATTTGTCGGGACTGAACCCGAGGTCTGTACATCAGCCTCATCGTTCACACATCAATGGCCATTGAGCGTACGCGCTGAACCCAGGGCGCCCAGCATTCCTATATTTCCTAAATTTTTGAGTGTTCCTATAATTTTCCTATATTTTGATGAAATTCGTATATTTTCCTATATTATTTTTACACCTACGGAATGTCGCGACGCACACATGTTGCGCCGCTCGTCGTATGCAAAAATGCATATTGTAAACATTAAAAACTGATATGTTTTGGTACTTCTTACAGCTCAGCAGCTAATCAGTGAACAACCTTTCGTAGTTTGCTTAGTTCCTGTGACCAGTGTTTTCAGACTGGTTGACTGGCACACTCTCGGACGAACGTTGGGGTCCGAGAGACGATAAAATCGTTCAATTTGCATCACATTATTTCCTATATTTTCCTATATTTCACCTCAAATATTCCTGGATTTTTTACTACATTTTGTCCTTCAGAATTCCTATATTCCTATTTTTTTGTCAAAAAAAGTCACTGGGCACCCTGGCTCAACCACCGAGGCAGACGGAGGGCACATAACAAAGTAGAAATAACTTAAAGCATACAAAACGGAGTAAATACTGGGATGATCGAACAACAGTAACTAAACATACTCAGAACTACAGTACATTTCCACTGTTACATTGTTGCTGCAGGAAGAAAGCGCATCTTCATGAAGTATATGTGATGAAGCACCAGCCTGAAATTATACGCATTTAGCTGTTCAGTATTAGGAATAAAGATGTACCGAATAGTGATTTTTGTATTATTCGGCCGAATACGAATATTCGGCGAACACGAATATTCGGCTTTTCTAAGTGGACGAATACGAATACTGAATTGGCACTGCATCGTCACTTTCCGTGACTCTGAAGTATTTCCAGACGCTGCTGTGTTTCTCCATAGCCTATTACTGTACATTAGAACTTTTTATTGTCATTTAATTTAAGATTTATTCAGTCCACAACATAACAAAACACAAAAAAAACAACGTACTGCGTGACTTCCGGTTGCGATTTTGTAATTACTGGAGGTGTGCAATCATCAAATATTGAAATTTCATATTGGAAAATTTCGTATTTTTAGCAGAATACGAAAACTCATATAGTTGCTACTATTCGACTGAATATGAATATTAAACGAATATTCGGTACAGCTGTAATTAGGAAATATAACTGTCAGTGTTAATTTAGAAAAACATGCAGACTATGTTTTGAGACACAAGCAACATGTTCATGAACTATAATGTGCAAGTGCTCATGCAAATCCTCAGTTACCGAGAATACTAATGTCAAAAGTTCTGTTGAAGTGGCTGATTGGAACTGTAAGTCTGTGACTTAGTTCCCTAAGCCCTATATACAACTAGATAATGGCATCCGTGTCTTTGGTAACCGTCGCTTCTAGGCCCAATTTTCACACCCGTAATGACTACGGTACTCAGCCATGCCAACATCCATTTTCATTCATTCATGTCTGAAGCTGGCCAATTAATGTCATGGATATGGAGGGGACCAAAATTCCAAATCAATGGGGGACCACGTAGGCCGTAACGAGGCAGTGGGGGCGGGGTTAAGGGGGTCATACACAGGCAAAGAACCGATCAACATCTACCTACCATATGAATATGAACTGCCGACATCAAATTGTTCCAATTTCTCTAGCAGTTGCCCCATTTCCGTGGGTCGGGTGTAAACATTTCGCCGCTATGGGGGGAATGAACCACAGTGCCCCTATATAGTTTTCGAACCTCATAATATCCTGGAAACAAACAGATCTAGTCCGCTCACACCAGTCGCCATGAAAACTATGGAATGGCTTTATCCTGTTCGACAAAAAAATGCAACATACCAACTGTGGTGACGGACGAGCAGAAGAGTTGTTTGCACCGACTTGCTGGTGGTTCACAAATAGAGGTGTCTGCTTTTGCATGCGTAAGGAAACCTGTGGCACACATCCAGCACAGATCGAGTTAATGCCAAGTTACGAATAGGCTGCGTTGTTTTATTCACCGGTTGATTTCACCGATGCATCAGACGTGCATCACTGTAATGCAGGTCTGATGCATCAGTGAATCAACCGGTGAATAAAACAACGCAGCCATACTGAAGAACATGTTGACATTGTAGTGATGCAACTTTCAATGTCGAATAATTCCTTGAAATTAGTAAGACTAGAGAGCTTGCGCTTACTTTCCAAAAGCGTAGCTGTGAAAACGCTTTCAAAACAGTTTTGCGTTACTTATTTATTGATGAGCACCATAACTTCATGACTGATCGACCGATCCAATGCGATGTCCGCACGCCGCAGGGGCCGCACATGACTTTGCTGACATTTCGTAATGACTCAGCAGAAATCAACATTTTCGGGTGGGGCGGCGGCACAGGGGGGGGGGGCTATGACCCTGAAATTCGAACTCGTGCAAGATTTAGCGACAATGCACCTACCCATCAAGTTTCGTCATCCTAAGTTTACTCGTTCAGAAGTTATCGTGTTCACAAACAAACAAACAAACATCCAAAGACACGCCGCTGAAAACATCCAACGTTCTTCGCTTCGCTGTGCCATTGTATAAACAGAACATAATATGCGTCCATGTAAGGTGTCAGGCCTGTGACTGAAATGTCGCGGGTTCGACTCCAGGCCACAGCACTGCAGGTAGTGGCGGTGGTAAGCTGCTTACACGCCACGGGCCCAGTGGGACGTGACGACTTGAATGGTTTACAGCAGTGCCAACCACTATGTATCAGTCATGGGCCGACTGTTTACTCGCCATTCTGTTTGTCTGGACAACTCAGTCTTCCATCCCTCATGGGTTGGTAAAGGAGTACCAGCTTTGGCTGATAAGGGAAAGGGAGCTACGGTTAATCCCGTTTGCGGATAAATGCATGGGTGTGCATGTGACACTATGAGATCCGTAGACGATGCATGCCATATCTGGACAGCTTCTGGAGTGAAGTTTCATTAAGAGGTGTGAGACAAAAGTAAAGTGGGTCAGCTACATATTTAACTCATAAAAAGTTAAATAAACTGTAATGCAGGAAAGCACACGGACGAACTACGCCTACACTAACACAGCCGAAAATTTGAAACTCACTGTTGGTGTTCCCAGATCTGCAAAAGTACACGCATTCTCACCCTGCACAGAAACGTATCACAATAATGTGACTTTCCTTATCACAATGCTTCTGTGCACATGTAATATGAAAAAATGGAAATGCTTTGAGGAATCGTGATGCTTAATTACCACAATATATTGAATTAAGTCACTTAAGTGTTATGACTAGTAGTACTAAATCAATTTAGCGGCCTCTTTTCCCGGACAACCTCGGTAAGCCAGCACCAGAAAGGTAAACATTTCTGGTTTTTAATGGAGCAAGAGATGATACGGTGTCAGTGGCATCAGGTGGACCATACACAGATTATTTGCACCTCACCCCAAGATCTTTGGCGTCAGAAAACCAGAAGACCTGGGCTATCATACGGAGTTGTTTGCGTGATCCCACGTTTAGTCGTTTTGGTACAGTACCGGCTTGTGACAGACGGACAGACATACCGGTACTCATGACTACAGCATATACCGCGCTGCCATAGCATCGCGCAGTAAAAACGATACAAAGGGAGGAGAAGGGAATGAAATGGATGGGATGGGGATAGGGGACGGGAAGTGAGGGGAGGGGAATGGATGGGATCGTTGTACGCCAGCTGAGGACCAACCATTTTGTAGATCGCCTGTACACGTCATCCTTTATGTGTACTTTGCAGAAATCATTTTCCCTGACTTTTCCCTGACTTTCCAGTTCCAAATGAATCATTTTCCCTGACTAATTTCTTCGTGCAAAATCGCTATGATGTATAATTCTACAACAACATTTGGTGACCCTGTAATGTAATGCAACAAAAAGTAGGTACCTATGTTGCTTGCAGTTTGTGCTTCCAAAGTCAATGTAGTAAAAAGTGAAAACGAAATCTCTGATGATGCTGTTTTGTGCTGGAGAACTGAACTGATGAACTATTTACAGTATGTACAGTTTGTAACGTTCAAGTTTGAGTTACATTTGCTTTATGACAAGCTGTTGTGCGTCAATGTCTTTTAACAGCTTGTCTACCTCCTTCTGCTTCTCTTCGGCAGATCTTTTAAATTTTAAATTCCCTGACTTTCCCTGACTCTCTCAGTTTTCCCTGACTTTCCCTGACTTAATAATTTTCCCTGACTTTCCCCGACTTCCCCTGACCGTAGGAACCCTGTATAATAACGGCTTATGGGCACCCAGGGGCGTCTACGTCATATTAGCAATGAAGCAGCTTGCTTCATTCGCAAAGCTGGAGGGGAATTTTAAAATGATGCAGTTTTTGATTCTTGGGGGGGAAACTAAAAACACACAACGTAAACAAACCAGAGTGAAATATATACCTGTAATGCTGTTACTGTGAATAATTAAGTTAATCTCTGTTAATGGCCTTGTTGACTAAGTCAACATTCAACAATTAAACAGTAACAGGTTTAAGTTAATTAAATTTAATGAAGCAAATGTACGGTAATAAAAAATTTTGCTCCAAGTAATGTTTGTTGTCAACTTATGTGATGGCAAATTCATTTGTGGTCGCACTCGCATCTTGCAGTCGAGTATTATGCAGTATAATACTCGACTGCAAGATGCGAGTGCGATTTATACAGAAAGACTTTGACAACGGCCTTCAGTTTTATATTGTCCATGAGGACTCCAGAGCTGAAACGACAGTGACCGGATGAACAGTTGAACACTTGCACGGTGCACCGCTTTACTTCTGTCACCTCGATGTTGAAACTTCTCCCTGTCGGCTGTTAGCTTGACCTTGACTCGACCGCTTGACGACGTTTGACGTGACCACTGCACGTCTGCACTGGCCATAAAAATAGGCCTATCTTATGACTCAGTGTCAGAGGACTGTGTACTGTTTCTGCATGAAATTTGGTAAGTTGATTCTCAGGAAAATCATTAAAATTGTTGCCACCAGATGTCATATTTTGAAGCTAAAATGCACCAAATTCGACTAATTACCGGCCGACAGCGCCGACGGGACCTGGCCCGTTCTACGAAGTAATCGTAGTAATCGTATCGGTATCGGCCGTTGTGTATACTCGAATACTCGTATCGGATCGTATCGGTTCATGCCCGTATCGTCCGTTCTCTATTTGCTAATCATTTGCACCTCACTCCAGACATATAAGCACTCCAACACCTCAACAATTAGAGGCTGCAGGCAGTTCGTGTTGCCCGAACAACAGTGCAGAAGCACTGAGTACTAACAGAAGTGGTATAATATGTATGACACTGGCAGTACAACATATTAGCAACATAGTGCTTTCAGACAATGAAGTGAACAGAAATAACCAATGTAGTAGCATTGGTGTAAGAAACATCCACAATCCAGTAAGACAATAACTAAATCACAAACAGGTGTGCAACTTACAGTGGCAGTATCAACAGAATTGAAATCATCCTCACTGACATCTTCCTCCACTGACGCTCTGGTGACAGTCGCAGTGGCACGTCTTGTTGTACACAGGTAAACTCTGACTTTGCCATTGCTCATCTTGTTCTGCTCATGCAAGTCAGCAACTGTCACAGTGTCACTCATAATGGACTGCTTAAAGTCGCACATGTCGAAATTGAACTCTCGATCATTTCCGTATTTGCAATTCCCATTGGAGAAAAACAAACTTTTGGCAGTTTCCATCAGATCCCGTTTGGTCGCCAACTTCGATGTCGACACAATGCGTGTGCCACCACCATTTCGTGTGCGCACCTGTTTGACATTCATTAATGTGTCTCCGTGCAGCCAACCAATTTCTATTCGTCTGCTGGATTTCATGCCATTGTTATTCCCATAAAGTGATTGCCTGTGATTGGTAACATGCAGTTTGCCTTCGTCACATTCGTCGCCTGCTTCAATATGGTGCTCAGAAGAGCGTTTTCGTGCATCAAGCTTGGCTCGAAGTTTGGATAAGAGCGCTTCCTTCCTATCACCGGTACGGTGCACTTGGGGTCTGCTTTTTCTTTTACAAAATTCTTTAACAGCAACTCGGTCACCAACGACGAAGTATTTGCTTAAGTCGCTATCCGGCATAGCAGCTATGACTGCAATATCCAGCTGCAATAAAACAACACGTTATATGCACATTCTAAATCTGCACAACTATCCCAATACACGAAGCAGTACAACATAACATTTGCAAATTTGTGTCGCAAACAAACTGCAAAGTAAACCACGGTCATTTTAAACCGGTATAAGCGTTTCAGGCACAAGCAGGTTTCTGCCAGTGTTTGTGAAACATACTAAGTGCAATAATATAAGATACAAATTCGTTCAAAAGGGATGGCATTATCTAAGTGTTATTTTCTCTCTGTGTCTATCTCTTCAAGTACCCTATGCGGCCACCGGGGCCTAATGCACCATAGAAACATTGTAGATTTTGGCATTAGGTAGATTGTTCGTGTGTTTACCTTATATCTTGCTTTTTTTGCTTCTTATAACTTGCTTCCCTTTTATCTTGCTTATACTGCCTTTCTTATTTACTTCTCGTTCATCTTTTCCTTTGACAGTAGTCCTGATCTGTTTCCAGGCTGGATGTCGTAAGAGGTGACTAAACCTGGGTTTTTAGTTTGTTGGGTTTATTAGCCGCCGGCACTTGCATGCCTAGGCTTATGTTTTGGCACAGTTCTATTCTCTTTTTTTTCTTGACGGATAATCTCTGCGGTCCCTCGATGGATCTTTACCAAATTTTAACACATGACGTCTATCTAGTGCAATTTGAAACATTAGGTGAGAAATCACGGGTATCCCCTCTCCTTACAATTTTAGGGGCGAAAAACTGTCATTTTTGACCCCTATTTTGACTTAACATCTCCACTGCTCACAGGGCTTTGTTGCTCAAGAATCTGTCAATGCCACGTGACAGTACCTTCCAAGTGCTATACAATGCTGTCTTCATTTCAACTCTACACCATGGAGTTAGAAAGGTTTCAAACAGCAAAAGTGACCTTCAAGGTCATTCAAGGGTATTGCAATGCTGCCATTCGATAGGCCGCATACGATTACCTATTAGTCTTCCATTGCAACTATGTCTCTATCACGCACCGTTTCCGAGATATTACCACATTTACAGTGTACGCAACTAGCTGTGACCTTGACAAGTCCTTCATTTTAGGAAAGATAGTTGAAATTACAAAACAACTGCGATTTCCGGTTCATGTGTAAACATATCGTACATAATACACGCTGTATTTCCCAAGTTATGTGAGACAGAAAGGTTTCAAACAGCAACAGTGACCTTCAAGGTCCCTAAAGCGAGTGAGTGAGTGAGTGTGTAGTTTCTTAACGGCACATCAGCACAAGAAGGCTATTTAGTGCCATTCAAGGTTTATATGATGGGTATGATATGAAATTTGACGTCTCTATCTCTACCCACTATGAAGAAAAGAAAAGGGGTAGAAAATTAGGAAAATTGGGTGGTTTGGGGCAGTTAGGGGTCACTCAAGGTCACTGAAAATGGCACCATTCCATAGTAACTATGCCCCTATCTTGCACCGTTTATGAGATATAGTGAGATATAGGTCGAAAATCGCCGATCTGAACCTACCCCACCTCTGTTTGGTGCCCCCGTTAGTGGTGACCCCGTTGGAATTTCGCGGATATTTGTTGGCACCAGAAAACTAGAGTACCCGGGCTATGGTATGGATTTGTTTGCGTGATTCTATGTTTAGCCGTTTTGGTACAATACCGGCTTGTAACAGACAGACGGACGGACGGACGGACAGACAGACAGGCACACGACGACAGCATATACCCATTATACTGCGCTAGCATAGCGTCGTGCGGTAAAAAAAATTAAGGACTTTCAAGGACTGGCAAGAGCCCTGTAAGGGGCAGACGACCGTGACATCCCGTGTCAAGGGTTTGCCCGCCTGCCACGGAATCAATGTCAGTCCATCAGGTCGCTTCCCGTCTGACCATGACATTAATTTGGTCGAAGAAATTGGCTGTCTATTTCTCGACCACAACCTTGTTAACCACAAACTGTGATATTTATTTAAATGACTGGTTGCCATCATTGTTACTGAAGACTGGCATGTTTGAATGTTCATATGATCTGTGGGTTTGTGCCATCAAACGTTTTGTGTACATTACAGCGGTGACTGACTGTTGATACAGGCCTACCAGTAATGATCTGAGATGTATTATACTATGCTGTTCCATTCAAAATATGCTTATACCCCCTAAGGTATAGTACCTGGTACTGACTCCAAGATATAGCCCCAGAAATTAACATTACTGAATCATTCAGTCATATTTTCGCACTATCCACCATGGCTCCTATGAGTACAACACATCTCACACTGTGAGTCTGCAAGTGCCACAGAGCTGCAAAAATTATCAATATACAGTGACATTCATCGCCTCTGCTAGTCACAACTAGAAAGCTAAGTATGTGCAACAACACATCAGGGGCGGTTCTTTAGAGAGGCCAAGGGGACATCCCCTCCCCAATCAGATGCCTGGCCTCCCAATCAGATGTTCAAGAGCATCACTGGCAGGCTGATTTCGATTTTTTTTCGTGCTTTTGCACGTTGTTTGTGTTAATTTTAGTGAAATTTGGCTGCTTTCAGCACAAATAATTAGTAATAATATGACATCAATAAGTAGGTGACACAGCTGATAACGCTTAATTGGGAGACATGAACCAAAACTTTCATGTGTGTGAGAGCCCCCTCCCCCCCATCTTAATCTACGCCCCCCCAGTTGCCCACAAAATGGAAATGCTATAACCGCCCCTGCAACATGCCACAATTGAAGTAACTTATTATTATGTTTTTTTGGACCCTGGTACTTCATTCCCATTATTATTATTATTTTTTCACCCCCCGTAGTAGTAAAGATCCCGGGGGTTAAAAACTAAAACTGCTGAGCTGGAATGGCTACGCGTGGCTGTCTCCTTCAACAGAAAACGTCTCGTGAAAAAGAATTGAGTTAAAACGTTGAAGGAGCACACTGATCCGCTGGAATAAAAAGTGAGACTCAAGCTGGTCGCCCGAATGTTCAGAGATTTTCCGGCCCAGATCACCGACAAAGCGAACTGCGGATTCGTCCATTGGCCTGTGCGTTTCGACCGCCACTGGCTGAAAGTCGTAAGCTACAGACAGTTCGGCGTATTTCTGACACTTCCTGTCTGCAGCCTGTTCAGCAACAGATCCCGCCGACTGACTGGAAGTTGCCACATATGAATCGGCCACTGTGGTGCAAACCGTGACATCCCAAGCCAAAAGTTTGCCACCACGCCAAGGAACGATGGTGCAGCCATCAGGGCGCTTCCCGTCCTTCAGAGCCAGACCAGCTGGTTCTTTTCTCATGGGGATGCCCGCTGCACTGAAAGCGTGACTAATGCAGTCGTTCAAGGCGTGATGTCTCAGAAACCGGCTGGCAGCTTACTTGCAAAAGAAGCCATGAGTGCCGTTGGCCTCAACCAAACTGCCACAGTGGCAAGTGTGTAGACTACCAAGGTCGGAAGCCAGCCTCAATGCGACAACAATGCGGACGGCCTCGTTATCAAGCCATAACCCACAACCAGAGATTGGCGACGCCAATAGCCAGTCACCACTGTGTGGCACTCGTGCTGCGAGGAGGCTTGCCCTTTGCAACGGCGAGGTTCGAAACTCCTCATCAGCATTATTATTATTATTATTAAGGGCATTTACATAGTGCAAGTTCTTGGGGCCACAAATGTGCTGAAAGGGTTGCACATGTAATACAGTAAACAAGTGAACATCAACATATACAAAGTCGGTGAGGTGAGGACGAAATGAAGTATGACTTGCGCGCACACATACACACACACCGTTTCGGGCAGATGATAAAATGACATACTCACTTTGTCTTTTTCCATTATCTCGATGGTATCATCTGAGATGCCACGCTCAGAACAATAACGACGTAGTTCCTCCTCCATCACTTATCCGACGCACGTCAAGCTCATTCAAAGTTCCAAGAAATACAGACAACCTAGACAAAGTACAAAACTAGACTGGCCGTGTATGGTATCTATACCACAATATATTATCAAATTTAAATGTTCAAAATACAACATACACAAAGGACCCAAGGAATAACCCAAAGCACTGCAGTTGCAGGGTGCAACAATCAAGCTAGCAGCCACAGTCAAATTATAGTTTGCCATTTGGCCGCCAAATAACAAACAGGTTTTTAGTTCTTTGTAAAGATATTTATTACGACAAATTTCTTTCATATACTGTCGCACTTATATGACATTATCCTTAATATCGTATTATCTTATCTTATCATAAATTTAATCTACTAGTCCAGTAGAGATGTCTGTGAACTTAGACAAAATTGCAATACAAACCAAAGCAACTACTAAATGAAGATTTATGTATACATTTAACTATGTTAAAAATCCACTTCTGAAATATTTGGGAAAAAAAGTTATTGGGTAGTTAATGCATCTACTGTTTGGCAAGTATTCACAGAAATGGACAACAGAAAAGACTACAGGTTAGACGAAATCACAACACAGTATAATATCACAGTGACATAAAAGGAACTCACAAATGACAAGAAGCTCCGCTACCGCAGAGAGACCGTGCGACGCGCTATGTTAGTAAATTTGTGCTATGTTTCACGAGGTATGGGAGTTAGTAAGGTTTCAAACAGCAAAAGTGACCTTCAAGGTCATTCTTGGGTACTGGCAATGGTGCCATTCAATAGGCCACTTGCGATTTCCTATTAGTCTTCCATTGCAACTATGTCTCTATCTTGCACCATTTCCGAGATATTACCACATTTACAGTGTACGTGACTAGCTGTGACCTTGAGAAGTCCTTCACTATAGAAAAGATAGTTGAAATTACAAGCCACCTGCAATTTCCAATTCATGTGCAAACATATCGTAGATAATACATGCTGTATTTCCCAAGTTATGTGAGACAGAAAGGTTTCAAACAGCCAAAGTGACCTTCAAGGTCACTGAAGGTCACCGATAATGGTGCCAATCGATAGGCCACATACGATTTCCTATTAGCCTTTCATTGGAACTATGTCTCTATCTTGCACCGTTTCCGAGATATTATGATTTATTTCCCAAAATTTACATAGGTCACGTGACCCTGACCACGCCCCTTTGAAGGCATCCATATGCTGGGACTTGATATAGCCTACCTACGTGCAAAATTTGATGACTGTAGCTGCAGTGGTTCCGGAGATATGGCTGGTGCCCACCAAAATTTACATCGTTCACGTGACCTCAACCACGCCCCTTTCAGCGATGATTTGTCATCCGTGGGCTAGGACTTGCTCGGGTCAACCCGCCTATCAAATTTGACGTCTCTATCTCTACCCACTACGAAGATATGAAAAGAGGTGCAAAATTTGGAAAATGTGGTGGTTTGCAGTAGTTAGGGGTCACTCAAGGTCACTGAAAATGGCGCCATTCGATAGCACGCATACGAGTTACTATTAGCCTTCCATAGTAAAGATGACCCTATCTTGCACTGTTTATGAGATATAGCGAGATATAGGTCGAAAATCGCCCATCGAAACTGACCCCACCTCTATTTGGCACCCCTGTTAGGGGTGACCCCGTTGGAATTTCGCCAAGATTTTTGGCATAAGACAACTAGACACCCTGGGCTATCGCACGGAGTTGTTTGCATGATTCTGTGTTTAGCCGTTTTGGTACAATACCGGTACCGGCTAGTGACGGACGGACAGACGGACGGACGGACACACGGCGACAGCATATACCGCGCTAGCATAGCGTCGTGCGGTAAAAATGGTAAAAATGTAGAGTGTAAGTGGATCTTAATCACCATCATAGCCAATACAAGTTGCATAGTGACTAGAGAAATATAGGTCACGAATACCAAATATGTACTTAGTTTTGACCCCTATACGCAGGTCACATGATCTGACACAAGCGCAAATTGCAATGGCTGTAAATGCATTGTCAATGGTAACCCAGTGTGCGAGTTGTAAAAACAGCAAGGAGATCAAGAGAGTTTTGCTGTCTCAGGCCCATAACGTCCGAAGACTGAGGCCCGAAGGGCCGATAGTGGGGGTGGGATTTTCAGGAGGGGCAGCTAAATACACATTATAGAACGTTTAGTTATGTTTTAGGAAGTATAGAATAGCTTGCTGCGACATCCGCGAGTCGGCGTATCCACCAGTTGTCCAGTTACGAGCCCCATCATGCATGCACACAATTACCAGATTTACCAGATTTCGGTTACCTCGAACAAATCTAGGGGATTACTGAAGTTTACCGACATGGACAGCTAATCCTAACCCTAAACCTGTCACTAACAATAACCCTGCCATGTCGGTTAACTCACTGCAGTCAAGCCAAATCTAGCAGTTATAATAGCTTGCTGTGACATCCATTAGCTGCCCCCTCCCTCACCCTCAGTAATAATCTGTTCACGAAGTGTATACAAAAGAGTCTTAATTATAGTCTGCGGATATTTTGCTGCGGACATAGAGGTGTTCACATCTGCGTCCGCCGTACACTTTGAGTTGAGTTGAGTTACTGTACGCCAACCAAATGACGTGCAAACTATGCATTATCAGTCATGGAAATAGTCGACAAGCACCAACACAAACAGCGCAAACTTGTATTATCGCCTAGTGTAAAAACAGTCGATTTATACGGATATGTGCCTTGTGGTGTAGTGGTTAAGGCCGGTCATACTAATTAATGCCCGGTAATGCCCGGTAGTGCCCGGCAATGCCCGGCAAGTGCCCGGTCAGATAACTAATACTAACACTAACCCTGACCCTAAAACCCTGTGACTGCGATATACGGACTGTGATTCTCACAGAGTTTTAACTATAATCTCGCACTTGTGTTTTAATCCGCTTTTAGATCTAGGCCTATCAAAAAAAACACCCAGCTAGAATGAATTAGGCTACCTATCTCTTGGAACAGTTCAACAACATAAACTGTAAACTGTCATAATTCTAATTACATGTAGAAAATAAAAGAAATAAGTGAATGACAGTGGTCGACTTTAAATAGTTAACTTTGCGCTTTCTAGGATTACCCACTTCGTTAATGAGACGGTCGCTAGACCGCATACGTAAACGGTTACAGAGCACAAGTAAGTAGGCTTACGTCATAGTGTAGGGGTATGGTAGTGTAGGCCTAGATCTATTTCTACACGGCTTCTTCGACGCAAAAATGATAAAATGTCTAAATTTACAATATATCTGTAGACGGGCACTTGCCGGGCATTCGCCGGGGTGTCAGGACACTTCGGTACCAGGACACTTCGGTACCAAGACACTTCGGTACCATATGACTGGTCCCGAAGTGTCCGGACACTTCGGGACTGGTCCCGAAGTGTCTCAAGACAGTTCGGGACCAGTGCCGAAGTGTCTCGATGTCGACAATGCTACTAAACTACAGAGGGTTATAATTAAAGCATGAGTGACAGAGCCGGCGGAGGGGGACTGCAGTAACCGGCGGTTCAAGGCAAGGAGTGCGGCAACACCGTGGACGATCAAACGATCAATCGACCAGATTGTTTGTCGCATAGAAGCTATTAACGACTTGAGTTAACACAACGGGAAGCCGCCGTAAAATGTTCAGTCCGGCGGGGATTAAAGCGTCTTGCAAGCGACCTAGACGAGCAGGTGAATCGGATATGCCGCAAGACGCTAGCTTTGGCGTTCTTGCCATGTGACGTCATCACCTCGGCATTCACCGAACTGGAAGGCGCAACTGACGAGGCACTCATTAGCCAGCATCTGCAGTATGGGCGCCACACGTGGATAGAGTCCAGCGTGTGGCCACCATCAGCATGGTCGGTGTACCGCCAGCCAGTCCGGACCAACAAAGATGTCGAAGGATGGCATCACCGGATCAATGTCAAGGCTGGACACAGTCGACTAAACCTGTACCAGATGCTGCAGCTGCTCCATGGTGAGGCACTTCTTGTGGAAGTAAACGTGCGGCTGCTGTCTGCTGTCTTAGCAGTGTTGGGCTTGCTTAGTGTTACGGTTTGTAGGCGCACTTTCAGACACATTTCTCCCGTTGGCCAAACGCATAGACGCGGACTAGAGAGCCACGAAATCATTTTACAGGCGCACACAGAACATCATTAGTCACGAAGGGTCTTGGTCCCGAAGTGTCTCGAGACAGTTCGGGACCAGTGCCGAAGTGTCTTGGTCCCGAAGTGTCCTGGTCCCGAAGTGTCCGTAAAGCTTCGCCGGGCACTGCCGGGCATTAATTAGTACGACCCGTTAAGGCGTTAGCTTGCAACTCGAGCGGTCGTGAGTTCGACTCCCGGCCATTCCACTGCAAGGTAACGACCTTAGGCAAGTTGTTCACACACGTGCCTCTGTCACCAAGCAGTATAATTTGGTACCAGTCGTAGGGCAGCGATGTCCTGCGGCTGGGAAGGTAACCTGAGGTATGGCGTTGCAATGGCCATGCGTCAGAGACTCAGTGGCTTATCCACCTACGGGCTCAGGCCTATGTAAGCAAAATAGTTTGTATTGCAATTTTTTCTACCTGTTACCTAGCAACAATCTTTAACACTCGCACTATACCGAAATACGAGTAATAAAATGGCTCTGGTATGGCGCAAACTAGGAAGAACACAAAACATCCGGTTCTGTTAATAAACGAACGGGACCAAAAGTAACTCGCGATCGCGACTTACTATCTCGCGATCGCGAGTTAGTAAAAATAATGTCGATGTCATGTATGGTCTTCCGTAGATAGCTCTTCCATCCGTTGTTTTTCATTCATTTACTGCAGTCTGCATCTGTTCATCATCGATCATCCTGTTGTATTTAGAAAAGTAAACACAGTAAAACAGAACAATGTCTATTATTGTGTGTTATTTTATCGCAGACACTTTTACTATGGGACCCCACCCCAGGGATATTGTGCAAATAGCTTATCATCTCCGTCAGAAATCTCCATTGCATTTTGCTATTGCTACTTCACATAGGGCCTAACACACTTCATTCAGCAAAGTCAACTGCATACTTGACAAAGTCAACTGCACACTTTGTGTCAGAAAACACACAGTTTTAGGCCCTGGATGTTATGTGATCGTTCTGTCATTCTTTCATTCATTCTGTAAACAGGATAAGTGACGAACACGGAAACGGACGTCGACCAAACTTGGCAGGCACGGACAAGAGGTGACCCCATAGAAGTGATTGACTTGGTGGTGATCCGGATCTGCCCATGGATTCCGGATCACTTTATCATTTTCTTCACCACTGAGGAATAGGCAATTTTCAGACATTTGTTATTTTCTTTGTTTTCTCAATTCTCATACAATCAACAGCTGATTTGTACCATACTTGACGAAATGACTGACGCCGACGAGATAATGCATCCACAATTTTGGGACGTAGGCCTATACGACGGACATCCGGATCCAGATTGATCCGAAAATCCGAATTCGAATCACTTTTGTTTCAAATTTTGGCGTTGGCGGGTGTTTGCACTCTATTATAGACGGAACATCTGTAATTAGCAAGATACAGAACGTCTGATACCACGTGTTCCATACTTAGGCTCACTAATAATGTGATGTTCCTCCGTTCACGAGGTCGTGCCGAAATCCGCCGCCGCCGCCAGCCGAATTTTGGTC
>Ga0209743_1000202_pt1 | contig 23820 bp, 21 predicted proteins | sample OlaalgELextract2_FD_187378 | JGI IMG/M metagenome (GOLD analysis project Ga0209743, IMG submission 187378) | Olavius algarvensis symbiont microbial communities from Tuscany, Italy - Type G ELBA extract 2 (SPAdes) (version 2) | ecosystem: Host-associated > Annelida > Digestive system >...
TAACCTGAAGCACAGCAGATTGCTGCTTTAACCAATTTTTCAAAGAACATTGACCAAATTTAAAATGTTGGACCTACAATTTTGTAATTTATTCTGATCAATTTTAAGTTTATGCGCAGGCTCTATAATTCTGTTCGATAAAATGGGTCAGTGAAAAAATTATGTTAATAATTTTTCAAAAAAATCGTTGCCCTTGTCATCCACGATAATAAAGGCCGGGAAGTCTTTGACGGAAATCATGTAAATGGCTTCCATGCCAAGTTCGGGATATTCGATGAGATCAACCTTGGTGATGCAGTCTTTGCCGAGTCTGGCAGCCGGGCCGCCGATGGACCCCAAATAGAATCCGCCGTGATTCTTGCAGGCCTCGGTCACCTGCTTGGAGCGGTTGCCTTTGGCCAGCATTATCATGGAACTGCCCAGTGCCTGAAAAATAGGCACATAAGAATCCATGCGACCGGCGGTTGTGGGCCCGAAGGAACCGGAGGGATATCCGTCCGGGGTTTTGGCCGGGCCGGCGTAATAAATGATGTGCTCCTTGAAATATTCCGGCAACGCCTGACCGGCGTCCAGGCGCTCCTTGAGCTTGGCATGGGCGATATCCCGGGCCACCACGATGTTGCCGGTCAGCAACAGCGGCGTTGCCACCGGGTATTGATGCAGCTGCTGACGAATTTGATCCATCGGCCGGTTCAGATCGACCGGCACGGCCTCTTGGCTGTCCACCTCAACCTGCGGGAGGAAGCGGGCCGGATCGGTTTCCAGCTTTTCCAGGAAGATGCCGTCACGGTTGATCTTGGCTTTGACATTGCGATCCGCGCTGCAGCTGACCCCCAGGCCGATCGGACAGGAGGCTCCGTGACGCGGCAGCCGGATGACGCGGGTGTCAAGGCAGAAATACTTCCCGCCGAATTGAGCACCGATGCCAAGCTCGCGGGATACTTTCAGCACCTGGTCCTCCAGTTCCAAATCCCGAAATGCCACGCCGGCGTCATTGCCCTTGGTCGGCAGACCATCAAGATATTTGGCGCTGGCCAGCTTGACGGTTTTCAAGTTCAATTCAGCCGAAGTGCCCCCGATGACAAACACAAGATGATAGGGCGGGCAGGCAGCCGTTCCCAGGGTTTTCATCTTGGTTTTCATAAACTCAAGCAGAGTTTGCGGGGTTAAAACGGCTTTGGTTTCCTGGTACAGGTAGGTTTTATTGGCGGAGCCGCCGCCCTTGGCGATGAATAACAAGCGATACTCGTCACCGCCGACGGCGTACAAATCGATTTGGGCCGGCAGGTTGCTGCCGGTATTGCTTTCCTCAAACATGCTCAGCGGGGCATTTTGCGAATAGCGCAGGTTGCCCCGGGTATAGGCCTGGTAGACGCCTTCCGAAAGCGCCGCCTCATCCGAAAAATCGGTCCAGACCCGCTGCCCTTTTTTCCCGATAATGATCGCGGTGCCGGTGTCCTGGCACATCGGAAACACCCGGTCGGCAGCGATCACGGCGTTTTTCAGCAGTTCCAGTGCCACGTAGCGGTCATTGGGAGAACTTTCCGGGTCGTCGAATATCTCAGACAGCTGCTTCAGATGAGCGGAACGCAGCAAATGAGAAATATCGCCAAATGCCTGTTCGGCCAGATAGGTCAGTCCTTCGGCCGAGACCTTCAAAATGTCCTGGCCCTCAAAAACGGCAGGTGTCACGTGGCTTTGGGTAAGCAATCGATATTCAGTGGTATCCTCCGCCAACGAGAACATATCCTGGTATGAGAAGTTGACCATCAACTCGTCTTCCATTTATAGATGATTTATTTGCTATGAAAAGGCGAAGTTTAGCAATCACCACATGGAGTGTCAAGGAATTTTGGGAAAATCAGCAAGGACGGCGAATACATGGCAAGTGAATAGGTCCGACACATTGCCGCTATCCGGCCATGTTTCAATCCACGCCCTCGCACGGAGGGCGATATTTTCTATCTATTGACACGGTTGCCCTGTTAAGACGATTTGACAACGCCAATGATGTGGATTACAATAGCTATAATAGTCCACATTATGGAGGTGTAGTATGAGAACTGTCCAGATGACCCTTGATGATGATCTTGTCCGAGCGGTTGATCGTGTTTCAAAGCAACTCCACACCAATCGTTCTGCTTTTACAAGAAAGGCCCTGCGTGATGCGCTCGCTCGGTACAACCTCGAGCAACTGGAGCGCAAGCATCGCCAAGGGTACGAGCGAAACCCGGTTGGTGCCGATGAATTTTCTGTTTGGGAAACAGAACAAGCCTGGGGTGACGAATGAAACACGGAGAAATACGCTGGTACAAATTCATAAGACCCGATAAAAAGAGACCGGTTCTGATCTTAACGCGCGATTCAGTGCTGGAATACCTTGGTGAAGTAACCGTTGCTCCAATTACAAGTACTGTCCGCGATATTCCGTCTGAGGTTTATCTTTCGAAAGCCGATGGTATGCTCAGAGATTGCGCGGTCAACTGTGACCACTTGCAGACGGTTCCAAAGGGAAAAATCGGCCCATTGATCACATCCTTGGCACCGGCAAAGATGGTCGCTGTTGGGCAGGCCATTCGCTTTGCCCTTGATATTTGAAAAAATGCCGGGCAACCAGTCAATTCAGGAGGCAGCCAGGGCGTGCCGCTCAGACAGTTAGATTCAGCGCTATTTGGTGGGCACAGCCCACCCTACCACAAGGAATTTTTGCAGCGTTAAGGTTACCAGCATTGTGTCGAATACCGAATATCGAAATAAGTTAATCTGTCAGTTTTATTTTAAGACAGCCGGAGCGAAGCGACACCGCAATTCGACATTCGACAATCGTCACTCGACATTCCGCAGATCGTTTTTCACCGGTTCAAGGATGATCTGCAACTAAATATTTGCTCAGACCACCTCTTCCTCCTCCTGTGGCTTCAGGTGCTCCGGCACTTCGACCATGTTGATTAGCAGCGGTTTCAAAAACGACCAGCGAATGCCGATTTTATAGACCTCTTCCAGATCCCGGATGGCGTCCCAGCAGTTGTGGCAGGGGGCAATGACCAGTTTGGCCCCGGTGGCCAGGATCTGGTCCCGCTTGACTTTCAGGCCGACATTGCGCTGCTGTCGATAGCGGCCGATACCGTTTAGGCCGCCGCCGCCCCCGCAGCAGAAATTATGCTCCCGGTTGGGCGTCATGGGCCGAAAATCTTCGGCGATATAGCTCATGATCTCCGCCCCGATGTCGGCCAAACCGGCATTGCGGACATAGTTGCAGGAGTCCTGGTAAGTCACCGGTTCTTTGATCTTTTTGGCCGGATCGACCTTGAGTTTGCCGGTTCGGAGCGCTTCGGCGAGCCATTCCACGTAGTGGAAGCTTTCAATCGGGGTTTTGCCGCTCTCCAGTCCGGCCCAGTAGGGCCCTTCGACGACGGTGGCCCGGTAAGCGTGGCCGCACTCGGTGACCACCATGCTTTTGGCCTTTAGCCGGTCCATGGCGTCATAGACCGATTCGACCTGCATCTTACAGGCTTCCCAGTCACCGCCGAACATGGCCAGGCTGGTTTCCTCCCATCCTTCGCTGGGAACGGTCCAGTTTTCACCGGCCACATGAAACAAAATGGCGGCCTCGGCCAGGTCTTCGGGGTAGTGCTTGGGTTCCCGGGCATTGACGGTATACATAATATCGGCATTTTCGACATCGATGGGGATGGTCAACCCCGGCCAGTCCTCTTCGTATTCTTCGGCCATCCACTCGCAGGTGTCCACCCAATCCTCGGTGGTGATATCCATCTGAGCGCGGTAGATGCGATGCATGCCGGAGCCGATTTTCATTTCCCAGGGCACAAAGCCCTGCCCGAACAACAAGCCCCGCAGGTAGCTGAACATGATCCCGGTATCGATCCCAAAGGGGCAATACAGCCCGCAGCGGGTGCAGCAGGTGCATTTGGCATAGGCCGTGTCCATGCACATCTGCATAAATGGGTTGTCCACCTTGCCTTTGCGCTTGATAATTTGTCCCAGGGTGGATTGAATCTTGTAAGACGGAACCTGCTGGGGGTCTTTGTTGTTGGCCAGGTAATAAAAGCAGCTTTCCGCACACAAACCACAGTGCGTGCAGATTTCAAGCCAGGTTTTCAGACGCGATTTGAAGGTTTTTTGGATCGTACCCCACAACTTCTTTCGATCCACATCGAGGTGATTCATTTCCTCGTAATATTCTTTACCGCTTTTATCCGCTAAAAGCGCCTGTAATTGTTCCTTGGTGTCGACGTTTTTCGTATTGCAAAGTTTTCCTTCCGGCATGGGATGTCCCTCTGTAAATTGAAGATTGAAGATTGAAGATTGAATAATGAATGTCGAATGTCGATTGCCGAATGACGAATTAATGTATTCTGTCTATTTAAAATGACGGAGCGCAGCGACCTCCACCATTCGTCATTCTTCATTCGTCATTAGTCATTTGATCTTTACCACGCAATCCCCTTGTTTTTCATGCCGCCCCGTTTGATCCCGTAGTCCATGCCCAGCTGAGCCCGGGTCAGAAAGAACAGGACAAAATGCGACAACTTGGTCAGTGGTACGGCTATCAAAAGAATTTCGCCGCTGATGACGTGTGCAATTATCCAGAATAAGTAGTTCGGGGTGCCGTGAGCAGCGATATAGCCGGTCACAAACGGTGCCACCGCGATGGCCAACAGCAGGTAATCATAGAGGCTGGTAATCAGCCTGACTTCAGGCAGCGCAATGCGGCGCAGGATTAAAAAGACGACCGCCACGATCACCAGAATGGTCAACACATCCGCCAGCCCTTCGGGCAGTGACCAGAGGCCAAAGCCGAGTCTTTCGCGCATCAGCACGCTGTGCCCGAGCAAAAATACCGGCGTCAGCAGCAAGCCGATATGCATGATAAAAACCCATAGGGTAAACCAGGGGTTGTTGCGCCAGCTGCGGGTCCCATAAGGAAACAACCAGAACAAGATGGAGCGCACCGCGCCCCGCACGCCGTAAGACGTGTTTACCGAATAGGTTACGCGGTCAAGCTTCCAATCGAGTCCTCTGATGTAAAACACCGCGCGCAGGATCAATCCGATAAAAAAGACGGCAAAAGACAGCCAGACCAGGGGACCGGTTACAAACTCATACATGGGTTGCTCCTTAGGTTCAACCTGAATGAGCGAAAAACGCTCATTCAGGTGTTATTAGTTATTCGTTAATCGTTATTGGTTACTGGCTAATGAATTAAATGAATAAAATTCTAAAATCACATCACGATGAGAATCGTTTTCTCTTTCAAACCCACAAGCCGCATTCGAGTAATCCAGCATCAAGCATCTGTAAACCTTTAATCAACAGGCAGCATTCCATTGCCGAATGCCGCGGGCCGAACGCCGAATACCGGCTATTTCAATCCGCAATCCGCATTCCGAAATCCGCAATTACCTACTGTTCTTCATCATCGTCCCGATCCGTCAAAAAACGGAAAAAAAATGTAATGCCGATCAGCGCCGCCACGATTAAAATATAGGTGATATTTTCCGTGTGCAACATATAGTCATGGAGCGTGAATATTGTGTTTTCCATATTATTGTTCCTGAACTGAACTAATTATTATTTTGAACCTGAAATCGAGCTGGCAGTTATTCGTTATTTGTCAGTCGTTATTAGGTAAATGATTTTAATCAAATTTTTAAGCAAATAGTCTCCAGATCTTTATTGCAAACAACCAATATCTAATACCCAATACCTAACCCGGACAAGCCGGAAATGACGAATGACAAATGACGAATGACGAATTGTGGTATCGCTTCGCTCTGTCGATTATATGACATTCGATCATTTAACTTTTAGCCTTTTTGAAAAGTTGACACCAAAATTTATCTTCGCAAACGCCTATATACCAGAGGTTTACCAAGAAACTGAATAATAATTTGCGCTTTTTGCGCAAAACGGAATTGATAACTGTCTAACACCCAATACCGAATACCCAATACCCAATACCGATCGTTAATGCTCCTCTGGATAATCCGGGTGCGCATACAAAATCGGCATCCGGGTGACGATAAATCGAAAAACGAGCAGCAAAATGGTAACCAGAAACAGGGAGATCCCGATTTCCATCCAGTGCGGAAAATACCGTTCACTGGGTGGCAGATGCCAGTTAAAGGCGATCAGCCCCACATTTAGCCGGTTGATGACGATCCCCAGCACGGTCCAGGCGGCCGTCCATTTAATTATTTTGAGATTTTTCTCCCGGGCGCCGATGGCATAGAAAAAACAGGGCAGCGCCACGAAACCCAGCAATTCAAACAGGTACCAGAGGCCGTAACCAGTGCCCAGCAGGTGCCAGTTGTTGCCCTCGGATATTCCGATGACCTTGATGATAAAATATCCCGCCAGGACCAGCGAGGCCGCTTTACCGAAACCCAGCGCAATATCATTTTTTTCCGATAGATGGGCCTCATCCATCTTGTCGGCAAAAAAACGGTGGGACAGGGTGCTTTCAAAAATCACCATGGAAAGTCCTGCCACAATTGCAGATACAAAGAAATAAACCGCTAAATAGGGTGAGTACCACAGCGGGTGCAGCTTCGACGGGGCGATCAGAAACAAGGCCCCCAACGATGACTGGTGCAAGGTGGACAGCACGACCCCGAAAATGGTGAGCAAAAGGGTCAATTTCATGATGATGTTGCGCAGTTTCTTCAGTCCCAGCCACTCGAGGGCCGCCGGTGAAAATTCAAGAAACAAGACCGTCAGGTACAGAGCGACACAGGCAGCCACTTCAAATAAGAGGGAAGTGGTTCCCCGCTGAATTATAAACGGATAAGGCAGCCGCCAGGGCTGGCCGACGTCATAATGCAGGGCGACGACCACCATGGCGTAGCCCAAGAAACCAGTCAGAGTGGCCGGTCGGACCGCCGAGTGGTATTTCTTCATACCGAAGATGTAGACAGCCGCGGAGGTCACGAAACCACCGGCTGCCAGCGCAACACCGACCAGCAGATCGAACCCGATCCAGATGCCCCACGGATTGTAGTCGGACAGATTGGTGACCGCTCCCAATCCTTGGGTAAAGCGCAGCAACGTTATATACAGGCCGATGGCCACTATGATTCCGGCAACGATATTAAACGGCGTAAGATAGGATTTGCGGGCGGCCGCAGCTTCATCAGACATCAGGAATCCTCCTCGTTTGGCTTTTTATCGGTAACTTCGGCCGGTGTTGCGGAAGCCTCTTCCTCGGCGGCTTTGGCCGCATCCTCAAGCGCCTGGCTAACGGCTTTTTCGATGGCTTTCTCTTTTTGTTTTTCGGCAAATTTCATCGCATCCGCCATCTCGGCCTTGGCCTCGGCCTGAGCTTTTTCCAGCGCCTCGGCCACGGCCTGCTGTTTTTCCTGGTTTTCGATTTTCTCTCTTCTTTTATTGATGGCATAGACGCCGCCCAGCAGAACCGGCCAGAGTCCGACCACCATCGGGACCGCGCTTAGCGCGCCGGAGGTCAATTTCGGAGCCGGCGTCGTCCCGAGATCCTCTCGCATACCGATATCTTTGAACGGGACCGCGGACAGGTGCAGCCAGCTGGTCCCGCCCATCTCATATTCGCCGTAGATATGGTCGACATACCGCTCCGGAAACGCGCGGATGCGCTCGCGCCCGATGCGCAGCAGATCGTCCCGCTTGCCGTAGGTCAGGGCCTCGGTCGGACAAGCTTGGACGCAGCCGGGCAGCAAGCCCTTTTCAATCCGGGGGTGGCACAGGGTGCATTTTCTGACACGGGGCGAAAAGGCGCTGTCATATTCGTAGGTCGGTATCTCGAACGGACAGGCGATCATGCAATAGCGGCACCCCACGCACACGGTCTCATCGTAGATAACGGCCCCGGATGGGGTTTTTGAAAAGGCTTTTACAAAACAGGCGGAGGCACAGGCCGGTTCCAGGCAATGGTTGCATTGGTCTTTGCGGTAGACCGGCCTGCTCGGGTCGGCGGCATCGTCATAACGGTTGACGATGGTGTAGGCTTTGGACGTGGTCCGACGTTCGGTGTCCAGCACGGATAGATCACTGAAGGCCTTATCCGGCCCCGGCAGCTCATTGACCGTGTTGCAGCCTTCTTCACATTTGCGGCAGCCGATGCAGCGGGTGCTGTCGAACAGCACCCCGTTGCTGTCCGGATAGCCACTGAAATTTTTATTGGAAGCCGCGCGGGCATTTTTTCCCATTGCGGTACCCATTCCGGCAGCACCCAACCAACCAAGAAATTTTCTACGTGAAATGGACATATATCTACCTCTTTTTTTGATGACAGGCGATGCAATCGGTGGAAACCGGCTTCTGGATTTTCATGGCGTCGTGGCATTCGAAGCATTGCCGATGATAGGCCGCCATCAGCCCGGGTTTGAACGGATCTTTGGCGTTGAACGGCTTGCCGTGACAGCTGACGCATTTTGGCGGTTGTGGTGCTGCCGGGCTGTGGTGGTGGCAGCCTTGGCAGACGGTGCCCTGCTCATGGTGAAATAAATTGGCCAGCTTGTTGTCGCTAATGCTGGTGACCATGGTCTGAATGATTTTACGGTGCGGCAGCTTGACCGATTGGTACTGATTCATCAGGGCGTCGATCTTGACGATTTCCGGTATATCCTTCAATATATAGGTCCTCGTCTTCTCTTCGCGCAGCTCCATGGATGCGGCCGCCGATTGTCTGGCGGCGTCCAGTGCGGTATCGTCGACCGCTTCGGATTTGGGCACCGAATGGCAATTCAGACAGGCAGTGTTGCTTTGCTGCCGTTTCTTCTCAAAAGACGTGTGGCATCCGGCACATTTCTGATCTGCTATTTTCGACTCATGACATCCCATGCAGCTCTGGTTGACATTCAATCTATGCATGGATTCCGCAAGTTTGACATAGTTGCCCTCTTTGGCCCCCTCCAGGGTGTGGCAATTGACACAGGCTTTCAGATCGGCATGATGACAAACCCGGCAGGTGTCGTTGGACATTTCGTGGGCCTTGTGATTGAACGGCACCAGATTCATCTGGGTAGCCGGATTCGATTTCTGCCCCTGGCCCCTGATGGATTTGACAAATACAAAATCGGGCTGCTCGGCTTTCATGCGCGGCACGGTTTTCAATTTTTCGATCATTTTTTGCTCTGACGCATCGTGACAGCCGTTACAGGTGATCGGACCGGCGCTCTCGTCTTTGGCCTGCAGATCCCGGTGGCATTGGATGCAGGCCGTATGCGAGGCCAAGCGCAGGGATATCCGATTGTCTTCGGTCGCATCTTGGTGGCAGTAGCGGCAGGTGCCCTCTTCGCCCTTGGCATAGTACAGTTTCTTCGTCGCTTCGTTATATTCGTGATGGCATTGTTCGCACTTTTTATCCATGGCCTTGGAGTGTCGGTAGTGCAATGATTTGTCCATTCCGATGTCTTTCCAGGACGACATCACCCTAACGTTGGTCTGATGGCATCCGCCGCAGTCAACCGGTCCGCTTTTTTCTTTGGCACTTTTGATTTCTTTGTGGCAGGCAATACAATTGTCATGATAAATATTCATGACGTCTTTTTTCGACGTGTCCGCCAGCCGCATGTATTTCGTGGACATGCGCTGCTGACCGGATGTCTCGTCTTTTTGAGACAGGTGGCAGGTCGCGCAGTCTTTATTACGCTTTTCGAGGGCCTCTGTGTGCTTCTGGTGCAGATAGGTAACCGGTGGCCTTTCCAATTTGCCGAAAACCCGCATCGGGTCGATGCGGATAATATCAGCCCGGGCTTCAAGCCCCTCCTTCGGAACCAATTTTAATCCGAAAACCACGGGGCTGCCAATTAAAAAAACGGCCATGGCAATCACGAACAGGATTGCGGTCCAGCGCAGCAATGCTCTAACCTTCTCCATGTTTATCATTCCTTGTCGTGTAGCTGGTTATACCCAACCCGGCAAGCCGGAATTGAAGATTGCAAATTGCAGATTGAAGTTTTGTTGAATCGCTTCTTTCTATCTTTTTTACATACACAGCGTATTGCAGGATTGAATTATCAAGCCAATTTAGAACTCAACTCTATCAATGCCGAACACTCCAATGGCGATGCCGCTGTGTATTATGGGTTACAGCTGATCGTTTGTTTCTCGTTGTCGAGCAGGTTCTGAATCGTCGTTTCATCATAAATTTTGTACATCGCGTCTTTCACCTGATTCCACATGGGAAAAAAGGCACAATCGCCTTTGAAGGGGCAATTCATTTCCGGAACCAGGGCCACACATTGAGTCTGTTCCAGGTTGCGCGCCATAAAGCGCATGATATCGCCCACCGTAATTGCATCCGGACGACGAACCAAAAAATAACCGCCGTAAAAGCCGCGCTTGGAGTCTACCAGACCGCTGCCCTTGAGCTGATTTAGGATAACCTCCAGAAATTTAACCGGAATTGCCTGGGCTTGCGCAATATCGGAAATCTTCTGGGGCCCCTGGCCGTTGTGTTTGGCAAGCTCAAATATAGCCCGTAGCGCATATTGATTTTTTTTGGTTATCAGCATCGGACCGCTTTCTCGACTTAAGAAGTCGGGAAGTTTGCTGACTCTTATAGTCAAGAAAGCAAGTTGTTGTCAAATATTTTTTTTCGTTTTTTAAATTTTTTTTATATAATATTTTCAAATATTTACACCTGAATTGGCGCGAGTAATTTCATAGCGGAATGGTAGGGAAAAGGATTACTCGATTGCGGATTGCGAATTGGGGATTGAAAAAGCCGGTATTCGGCATTCGGCAAAAAAGAAGGGCGTAAGGTGTCGGGTTTAGGGTATAAGGTTTAAGGCTCACGGCATGCAGTAAACGGCCATCGACGCACGGGAAAAGGTATAAAATATTCGAATCATGTGAAAGGTTAGAAGACCGGTGTGAATTTAACAAAGTCCAGGCAATTCTTCGTTCGTCGCCTGAAACCAATAACGAATAACCACTAGCTCTTTTCCGACGTTGTCTCGCCCGAGCAAGTCGAGGCGAGCTCGTCGAAGGCCGCCTCCACTTTCCGACTCGGGTTATCTGCCCGATACCGAATGCCGAACGCCGAATGCCGAATACCGGCTTTTTCAATCCGCAATCTGCACTCCGAAATCCGCAATCGAATCCCTCTGACCTCTGTCATCTGACCTCTGTCCTCTATCTGCCCACAAAAAAAGGCAGAACGCATTCAGCGCCCTGCCTTTCCTGTCCAAGTCTATCGTGTTTACGGGTTATCCGACACTGACCTGATGTGCATCTGCCATGGGGTCTTTAAAAGGAATGGATACCTTGAGGACACCGTCTTCATACTTGGCCGAGGCTGCCTCAGCGTTTACCGGGCAGCAAAATGCGGCGGTGGTGACATAATCGAAATCCCCCCGGGGCGCGTTCAGACTGAAACTGTCGTCCAGCATTTTAAGGTTGATATCTTCCTTTTTAACCCCCGGAATGCAGATCTCAAGGTTTAAGTTGGCGTTGTCGTCGTCCACGTAGGAGCACACCTCGGCGGCCATTTTGAATTTATCTTCTGCCATTATTTTAACCTCCTGTGAGTAATCAGGAAATATTTAAGGTGGATTCATCATCAATTGACAATGGTCTAAATATTTCTTTTTTTCGGATTTTTCCGATCATGAAATTATGTTAATGCAAAATAGCCAAAAGGCAAGCGTATCTGGACTGGTTACGACATTGAAATCCTTGACGGAATCATAGCGACCATTTATTGTCTATTTGGATTTTGGATTTTGGATTTGGGATTTGGGATTTGGGATTTAAGGAATTCTGTCTATTTTAGTTGCGGATAGGGTCACGCTCCGGGAACAATCTAAAATTCGCAATCTAAAATCTAAAATCGAGAAACCCTGAACCATTATTAAATCGGATTGAGCGAAGCGAATCAACAAATCCGCAATCCGCAATCTAAAATCTAAAATCGAGCAGCCCTGAACCTCTGAACCATGAACACTGAACCTCTGAACCTTGAACCTTGAACCTTGGTTACTATGTATATAAGTTTAACGCAAAAACGCCTCGCCAATCTGGCTGCCAACGTGATTTACGAAGCATTGAACACGTACCATGCCCGCTACAAAGGCATTACCCAGCGAGCGAAACTGCGCTTTAAAAACCGGGATTGGCAAAGTATGCGGCGGGATGCCGCCGAGCGTTTGAGCCTGTATCGGAAAGCCGTCGATCAGATAGAGGCTCGCATCAAATACCTGCTTGTGGGCCGCGCACAAAACAAGCGGGTCTGGGAGCTGATCAAAGCCAAATATTCCAAACTGATTGCCGGTAATGACGATTGGGAACTGGCCGAAACTTTTTTTAATTCGATTACCCGTCGCATCTTTGCCACGGTTGGGGTTGACGCTAAAATTGAATTTGTGAAAACGGATTTTGACTCGCCTCCCAACCATTTTTCCGACCCCGTCTTCCAGACCTATCACGGGCAGGAATCCACCGCTGAGTTAATGGCTCGGATTTTTAATGACTACCCGCTGATGGTGCCGTTTCAAAATATGGGCCGGGATGCGGCCCTGGTGGCGGCTAAAATAGACAATCACCTTCTCGATCAGGGATTTTCCACTCCCATCGACCGGATCGATATGGTCCGCAACGTCTTTTATCGCGGAATGGGTGCCTATCTGATTGGACGCATCTACATAAAAGCGCAGTTGATTCCACTGGCCGTTACCCTGCTGAATCAGGCGGACGGTGTCAAAGTGGATGCAGTGCTGCTGAACGAAGACGATGTCAGCATCCTGTTTGGCTTCACCCGCTCCTATTTTCATGTGGTCGTCGATCGACCCTATGATTTAATTCACTTTCTAAGATCGATACTGCCGCGCAAACGCATTGCCGAACTGTATATCGCAATCGGTTTTGCCAAGCATGGAAAAACTGAACTATACCGGGAACTGTTGGATCATTTAGTGGTCTGCCATGAGGATCGATTCGATATCGCACCCGGCAAACCGGGCATGGTGATGATTGTGTTCAACATGCCCGACTATGATCTGGTGTTCAAACTGATTCGTGACCGCTTCGAAGAGCCTAAAAATACGACACGCCGGGAAGTTATCGATAAATACGATCTGGTTTTCAGGCACGATCGGGCGGGTCGACTGGTGGATGCCCAATCGTTTGAGCATCTGAAATTCGATGCCTGCTGCTTTTCCGAGACTTTGCTGACGGAATTGAAACAGGCCGCCGCCGGCACAGTCCGCATCGAAGATGAAAGTATTATCGTAAAGCACGCCTATGTCGAACGCCGGGTCACGCCGTTGGACATCTTCCTGGAACAGGCTGAAGAATCCGAAGCCTGCAGCATTGTAATTGACTGGGGCAACACTATCAAGGATCTGGCTGTCAGCAACATATTCCCGGGTGATATCCTGCTTAAAAATTTCGGGGTAACCCGCCATGGCCGGGTGGTGTTTTATGACTACGATGAACTGTGTCTACTGACCAGCTGCAATATCAGGAAGCTGCCTGAATCGACCGGCTATGATGATGAGATGGCTTCCGAACCCTGGTTTTTCGTGGATGACAACGATGTATTCCCGGAAGAATTTCGCCATTTCCTGGGACTGCCCGATTCATTGCGCGAAGTATTTCTGGAACATCACTCCGATTTGTTTGAAGTTGACTTCTGGTTGCAGGCCCAAAAGGCGATACAGGCCGGCGACCTGCCGCATATTTATCCCTACGCCGACCGCTGTCGATTGGCGCACAATTGATAACCCAGGCTGGCAGAATGTCACATTGACTAAAAAGAAAATCGGTCTTAGATTGACAGAAATCCACACACAAAGAAAGGATAGGGGAAAATGACAGCCACCATTGAAGACAAAGCCAAAGAACTTTGTGAAAAACTCTCGTGCCATGAAATTCCGGAAGATGAAACCGCCGAACTGCAGCAGCAATGGGATTGCGATCCACGCTGGGAGGGAATCGAGCGGCCCTATTCAGCCGAAGATGTGCTCAAGCTCAGGGGCACGCTGAAAGTAGAATTCAGTTTTGCAGATGCCGGTGCCCAGCGTTTGTGGCATCTGCTTAAAACCGAAGATTACATTCCGGCCCTGGGGGCGTTGACTGGCAACCAGGCCGTTCAGCAGGTTGAAGCAGGCCTGAAAGCAATTTACCTCAGCGGATGGCAGGTGGCGGCGGATGCCAACCTGGCCGGTGAAATGTATCCCGACCAGAGTCTGTATCCGGCCAACAGCGTTCCGGAAGTCGTCAGGCGAATCAACAATGCGCTGCGGCGGGCGGATCAGATCCAGGTCCTGGACGGCCGCAAAAACGGCCCCTACTGGTTTGCGCCGATTGTGGCCGATGCCGAGGCCGGCTTCGGCGGACCCTTGAACGCCTTCGAGCTGATGAAACAGATGATCGACGCCGGCGCGGCCGGGGTCCACTTTGAAGATCAGCTGGCCTCAGCCAAGAAATGCGGTCATTTAGGCGGCAAGGTGCTTGTGCCCACCCAGGAATTCATCACCAAGCTGGTATCCGCCCGTCTGGCGGCAGATATCTGCGGGGTACCCTCGGTCCTGGTGGCCCGCACGGATGCCGAAGCGGCCAAACTGCTGACCAGCAACATTGACGAACGTGACGCACCGTTTCTGACCGGCGAGGACCGATCATCCGAGGGTTTTTATTATATTAAAAACGGGGTCGACACGGCGATTGCCCGCGCCCTGGCCTATGCACCCTATGCCGATCTGGTGTGGTGTGAAACATCCCGTCCGGACATGGCCCAGGCCAAAAAATTTGCTGAAGCTGTCCATGCCGAATTTCCGGGAAAGCTACTGGCTTACAACTGTTCGCCGTCATTTAACTGGAAGAGCAACCTGACGGATACCGACATTGCGAAGTTTCAACAGGAACTCGGGGCGATGGGCTATAAGTTTCAATTTGTCACCCTGGCCGGATTCCACGCCCTTAATCTGGGGATGTTCGACCTGGCGTTGAGCTACAAAAAGGAAGGCATGCTGGCCTATTCCAACTTTCAGCAGGAAGAGTTTGCCTATGGCAAGGATGACGGCTACATGGCCATCACCCATCAAAAGTTCGTCGGCACCGGCTACTTCGATCGGGTCATGAATTGCATCACCGAAGGCGCAAGTTCAGTAGAGGCCCTGGAAGGCAGCACCGAAGAAGACCAATTCTAGGAATGGCGAATGGCGAGTGGCGAATGTCGAATTAGGGAATTCTGTCAATCTTAGAATAATGCCTGGTAGTTAAATTTTCCGACTTCCGCATTCCCACTTCCAATTTCAGTTTTCTGTCTTCTGTCATCTGACTTCAGACTTCTTAAATAGAGGAGATCAGCAAGCCATGCACATCGCCGTACCCAAAGAAGTTCATGAGGGTGAGACCCGGGTGTCCATGATTCCCGAACACCTTGCCAAACTGGTCCGGGCCGGCGCTGAGGTTTCGATAGAATCCGGACTGGGGCAAACGCTTCGAATTGGCGACGAGGAATATACAAAAGCCGGTGCGTCCGTGTCGGCGGATCGCGACGCCCTCATTCAAAATGCCGATATGGTGTTGCGGATTCGCAAACCCGCCATGCAGGAAGTCGAGCTGATGAAGCCTGGCTGTATTTACATCAGTCTGCTGGATCCGTTCAACGAACGCGATCTCATCGATCAATTCCTGGCCCGGGGAATAAGCGCCATCAGCATGGAAATGATTCCGCGCATCACCCGCGCCCAGAAAATGGACGTTCTAAGTTCCCAGGCCAATTTGGCGGGCTATGCCGCGGTGATCATCGCGTCCGAAAGGCTGGACAAAATCCTGCCCATGATGATGACACCGGCAGGTACCATCGCCCCGGCCCGGGTGTTTGTTATCGGCGTCGGCGTGGCCGGTCTGCAGGCGATTGCCACCGCCAAAAGGCTGGGGGCGAGGGTCGAAGCCTTCGATACCCGGCCGGTGGTCGAAGAGCAGGTAAAATCCCTGGGCGCCAGATTCGTTAAGATCGATCTGGGTGAAACCGGCCAAACCAAAGACGGATATGCCAAAGCCCTGACCGAAGAACAGCTGCAAAAGCAGCGTGAGGGCATGGCCAAGGTCTGCGCCTCGGCGGATATCGTCATTACGACCGCCCAATTATTCGGCCGCCCGGCCCCGTTGATCGTCACGGCGGAAATGGTCAGCGGCATGCAGCCCGGTTCGGTGATTGTCGATCTGGCGGTGGAAAGCGGCGGAAACGTCGCCGGCTCCGAGGTTGGCCGTGAGGTCGATGTCAATGGGGTCCGCATCATCGGTCTGGCGAATCTGCCCGGCAAAGTCGCCGTCAACGCCAGCCAGATGTTCTCGTCGAATCTTTACAACCTGGTGGAAGACTCCTGGACCACGGAAGAAAAAAAATTCGATTTAAACTTTGAGGATGTAATTATAAAAGGCTGCGTGATCACCCACGGGGGTAAAATCGTTAATGAGATGATTGCCAAGCATTATAGTGACGGTTAATGCATCGGTCATCTGGAGCTAATGCCGGCACAGATAATTAACAACTGTTTGAATGCTTAAGCTGAACTCAAATGACTAAATTGACTAAAATGAACTAAAATGACTAAAATTTCGGTGTCGCTGCGCTCCGTCTTTTTTATAAAATCGACAGAATACCACAATTTTAGGCATTTTAGGCATTTTACAATTTTAGTCATTTTCATTTCTTAGTCATTTTAGTCATTTTACAATTTTAGTCATTTAACAAGGAGAACCCCATGTCCTTCGGACTACTCATCTTTGTATTTGTCCTGGCTATCTTCCTGGGAGTGGAACTCATCAGCAAGGTGCCGTCCCAATTGCACACGCCGCTGATGTCGGGCACCAACGCGATTTCCGGCATCACCATCGTGGGGGCCTTGACGGCAACCGGCCACGGCGCCGATCTGCTGGGAACCATTCTGGGCTTTTGCGCCCTCGTATTTGCCACGATCAACGTGGTCGGCGGATATCTGGTCACCAATCGCATGCTGGCGATGTTCAAGCGCAAAGACGGGGACGATAAATGACGGACTACAGCCAGACCCTCATAGATCTGGGCTACATCGTGGCCTCGATTCTGTTTATTCTTGGCATCAAGATGCTTGGCAGACCGGGGCGCGCGCGCTTGGGCAATATGGTTTCGGCCCTGGGCATGCTGATCGCAATCGTCGCGGTGCTGTTCGAATGCTGTCTTTCTTTTGAGTGGGTCATCGCCGGATTGATAATCGGTGCCTTAATCGGTGCGGTTGCAGCCCGCACGGTTCAAATGACGGCCATGCCCCAGATGGTTGCAGTGTTAAACGGTTTCGGCGGCATTGCAAGTTTGCTGGTCGGCTGGGAGAACTTCCACAGCCAGCCGGATAGCAATCTCTTTGTGCGGGTTGCGGTAATGTTGGCGGTGCTCATCGGCGGGGTCGCATTTTCCGGCAGCCTGGTGGCTTACGCCAAGCTGGCGGGCAGGATTTCCGGCAGGCCGGTACTTTTTCGGGGTCAGCAATTGGTGAACGCCGCCATGCTTGCACTGATATTCGCCGGCATTGCGTTTCTATTATTCCAGCCTACCGGGATCGTCGCTTACCTGTTTTTTTTAATGGTGCTGTGTTTGTCGCTGGCGTTGGGGGTATTTGCGGTGATTCCCATCGGCGGCGCGGATATGCCCGTGGTGATCGCCCTGTTGAACAGCTACTCGGGCCTGGCGGCCTGTGCCGCCGGTTTCATTATTTTAAACAATGTTCTGATTGTTGCCGGATCGCTCGTGGGGGCCAGTGGTTTGATCCTGACCGGCATTATGTGCAAGGCCATGAACCGGTCGTTGGGCAACGTTCTCTTTGGCGGCATGGGGGCCGTTGCCGGTGGTAAAGCGGCAGCCGAAGTCCAGGGAGAGCCGAAACCGATCACTCCCGAAGACGCCTATTATGTTCTCGAAGCCGCACGATCCGTGGTCGTCGTGCCCGGATACGGCATGGCGGTGGCCCAGGCTCAGCACGCCGTTCGCGAGCTGGGTGAAATCCTTGAAAACAACGGCGCCGAAGTGCGCTACGCCATCCACCCGGTGGCCGGCCGCATGCCCGGCCACATGAATGTGCTGCTGGCCGAAGCCAACGTCGTTTATGAGCAGTTGGCTGAAATGGATGACGTCAATCCCATCATGGAAACGGTCGATGTGTGTATTGTGATCGGCGCCAACGATGTCGTCAATCCGGCCGCCCGGGAAATGGAATCCAGTCCCATCTACGGCATGCCGGTCATCAATGCCGACTACGCCAAAACCGTCATGATACTCAAACGATCCATGGCCGCCGGTTTCGCCGGGGTCGATAATCCGCTTTTTGTAAAAGAGAATTCCCGCATGCTGTTCGGCGATGCCAAGGCCACCGTACAGCAATTGGTGGCGGAATTCAAAGAAAGCTAGGCGCCTTCGGCGCCGGCTGGAAAGCCTGGAGGCTATAAGGCTGGAAAGCTTGAATGCTTGAATGCCATTTTATATTTTCTGGCCTCCAAGCTTCCTGGCCTGCAAGCCTCCCAGCCACTGTGAGCTAAAATATGCAAAAGAAAATCTCTCTAATCGCTGATAAAATAAAAGCCGGCGGCAACAACGTCGTATTTACCGGGGCCGGGATCTCGACTGAAAGCGGTATCCCCGATTTTCGCAGCCAAGGCGGCATCTGGGATAAATATCGGCCGGTGTATTTCGATGAATTCATGTCTTCGAAAACGGCCCGCCAGGAATATTGGGAGCGCTGGGTAGCGCTTTACCAGGGTATTACCGAGGCGCAGCCGAATGCGGCCCATCTGGCCCTGGCCAAGCTTCATGAAATGGGGTTGCTGCAAGCTGTGGTCACCCAAAATGTCGACGGTCTGCACCAGGCATCGGGTCTGCCCGACGAAAAAATCGTTGAGTTGCACGGCAATACCTGCCGTATCCGCTGTATGAGCTGCCGGCAGATTACCCCCATCGAGGATGTTCAGCAGCGCTTGACCGCCGGGGATCCGGCCCCTGAGTGCACTTGCGGCGGCTATTTAAAGCCGGACACCATTTCATTCGGCCAGTCGATGCCCGTTGCGGAAGTCGAAAAGGCAGTAGCCCTATCCCGGCAGAGTGATTTTTTCTTGGTCGTCGGCTCCACCCTGCTGGTGCAGCCGGCGGCCCACATGCCGATTTATGCCAAAGATGGTGGTGCATTTCTGGCCATTGTCAACCTGTCGGAAACCCCCTGCGATGAAATGTGTGACGTACTGATCCGGGAAAAGGCCGGCGCGGTGCTGCAGGGAATTGCGGAAGAAGTGGAGAAGGAATGAGCTGGATGCTGGATGGGTCCATGGTTTTGGACGTCCGGCTCACGGCATTAGACAGTTACCCAATCAGCTTTACGTAAATTGTGACGCTTCCGGATATAGAATCCGTTCCCGACATGGAAATGGTTGCGGCCGAAAGGGAACATCTCAGAAATACTGCACTGGGTAATACGCGGCCGGTCCGCTATCAATACCCGAACTCCACCATCGAATTCGTCGAGATCATGGAGGGCGAACTGTAGGGGAAGTTTCTTTTCAGTGCGCCCCCGCCCCTTGGCCCCACGATTGCAGACATAGACAGAGAGTTCCATCCCAATCTGGCCATCGGCCATCCGGAGCCGGACTTTGAACCGCGGGTCTCCTTTAACGAATTCAATCCCGACTCTCTGAGCATCCTGGTGATCTACTGGTACCACCCTCCCGATTACTGGAAGTATCTGGATCGCGCCACCTGGATCAACACCCGGATCGTGGAGCGCTCCCGTTGGCGGCAGCCTTCTGCTGGTGCCGGCTGACTCCATTCAGCCGGCCGACATGCCGATTGAGGATTTCATGAGCATTTACCTGTCCATGGGCGCCAGCAGTTCTCAATACATGCCGCAAAAAGGGTAGAAATCGTTCAGAGGTTCAAGGTCCACCGTTCAGGGTTGTATTAGACGGAACCAAATAATTGAAAGCGCTAACATATGAATGAGAAGCAAAAAGCTGATGAACTATTTCCCGGAATTTTTCGATCCGAGATGGCCTTGTGGATCGGTACCGTCACGACGCTTGTATTTTTCGCGTTTGGCCACAACTGGCTGATGGACCTGTCGAATCCCCTGAAATATGGCTTGCTTTTTATCTGGCTCTTTATCGTTATGCTGTGGCTGTCATTTGGCGTGGTGCGTCACGCGGATTGCCTGGCGATCATTCTCGGGGAGCCATACGGCACGCTTATTTTGACACTTGCGGTCATCAGTATCGAAGTCATCATGATCGCCGCGGTCATGCTTACCGGCGAAAATAATCCGACTTTGGCCCGGGATACCATGTTTTCGGTGCTGATGATTGTCCTCAATGGCATGCTGGGTCTGACGTTATTGATGGGTGGCCTGCGCCACCATGAACAGGAATACAGTCTATCGGGTGCCAGTGCCTATCTGGGGGTGTTGTACCCGCTGGCGGTGCTGGGCCTGGTCGTGCCGCGCTTTACGACGTCCGCGCCGGGCGGACAGGTTTCCATCTTGATGGCGTTATACCTTGTCGTCATGTCTGCTGGCCTCTATGCGGTTTTTCTGCTGATCCAGACCATGCGGCACAGTCACTTTTTTAAGCAGCCAGCCTACGCAAAAGAAGATGACCTCGCCGAAAATGATCACGAGCACGGAGATCTGGTTATCAGATCTGTGGGATACCACGCCGTATTTTTGCTGTTAACCATGCTTCCCATCGTGCTGCTGTCAAAAAGCATGGCAAAACTGGTGGAGCACGGCATTGTCTATCTGCAGGCTCCCCAGGCGCTAGGCGGATTTCTGGTGGCAGTCTTGGTGCTCTCTCCTGAAGGTTTGGGTGCCGCCAAAGCCGCCATTGATAATAGGCTGCAGCGCACCGTCAACATTGCCCTGGGATCGGCGCTGGCAACCATTGGACTGACCATACCTGCCGTGTTGGCCATTAGCCTTATCACCGGTCGTGTCATAGAGCTCGGACTTGAACCGGTCGAAATTGTTTTGCTGATACTGACGCTTCTCGTGAGTACGGTCAACTTCGTTACCGAACGCACCAATGTCTTGAAAGGCGCGGTGCACCTGATTATATTTATCTCCTATATTATTCTTATTTTTGACTAAGCTGCCTGCAAATTTACGCGAAACCACAAGGGGGAACAATGGATACGTCTGACAAATCTGAAAAGGGTTCATGGATAACGAATAAAACCTTTTTAGCCTTCTTTGGCGCCTTGTTTGCGTTAATTTTCATAACCTTGGTGATTGTGATCAGTGTCGCCACGCAAGTGGAAGATATTGACGATAAGTTAAAATACATTCCGCCACAACAAAAAACGGCTGAAATAACGCCAAAATCAGTGGTCGCAGGCCAGATGGTTTATGTGCCGGTATATTCGCATATCTACGCGAAGGGCGGAAAACCATTTCTGCTGGAAGCAACACTCAGTGTAAGAAACACAGATCCAAATGAAGATTTTACCATTGCCTCTGTTCGCTATTACGATACGAATGGAAATTTGATTAAGGATTATCTTGAAAAGCGGATGCTGCTCAAATCCCTGGCAACAGCCGAGTTTCTGGTTGCGCAGAAAGAAATTGAAGGGGGGTCGGGCGCCAATTTTATAGTGGAGTGGGTTTCAGACACGAAGATTAATCAGCCGGTCATAGAAGCTGTAATGATCGGCATCGAAGGTCAGACCAGCATTTCGTTTGTGAGAACGGGTGTCGCAATTGACAAACAATAGGGCTTCCCAAAATCGAAACGGTGTACGTTTCAATCTATTCAAACCTTTTTATCGGGAATGTAAAAGAAAAATTCCAACTGTCATCATTGCTAAGCATGCGAAATACAGATCCAACTGAAAATGATATTCGCTGGGAAAATAGAAAAGAGAGAGAGGCCCGCCGCTCTGTTCGTTTTCCGCAGATAACGGCTGAAGAATCGATCACACTTTGATCCATATTTCTGAAGGCAATTTTAATACCGGGAGCGCTGGGTAGCGCTTTACCAGGGTATTACCGAGGCGCAGCCGAATGCGGCCCATCTGGCCCTAGCCAAGCTTCATGAAATGGGGTTGCTGCAAGCTGTGGTCACCCAAAATGTCGACGGTCTGCACCAGGCATCGGGTCTGCCCGACGAAAAAGTCGTTGAGTTGCACGGCAACACCTGTCGAATCCGCTGCATGAGCTGCCGGCAGATTACCCCCATCGAAGATGTTCAACAGCGATTGGCCGGGGGCGATGCGGCGCCTGAGTGCAATTGCGGCGGCTATTTAAAGCCGGACACCATATCATTCGGCCAGTCGATGCCGGTTGCAGAGGTTGAAAAGGCTGTCGCGCTGTCCCAGGAAAGCGATTTTTTCATGATGGTCGGTTCCACCCTGCTGGTTCAACCGGCAGCCCAAATGCCGGTTTACGCGAAGACTAACGGAGCCTTCCTAACCATCATCAACCTGTCGGAGACGCCCTGCGACGAGATGTGCGACGTGCTGATCCGCGAAAAGGCCGGCAAGGTTCTGCAGGAAATCGTCAATACGGTGGAACAAGGATAGGGCGGATGGCCGAATCTCGATGCTGAAAACAGACGGGCTTCCGGTGTTCGGCTCTAGATGTTCGGCAAGAGAAAGGTGTAAGGCATAGGGTTTAAAGCATAACAATTCAAATTCGATCATGCATGCCAAAACATAGGATCAAAGGAAATTTGACAAACTACAGTTATCCTCAATGTACATGAAATCGGCTGATATTTGGTTTTCTGGCATAATACTCCAATAATTTCAGCCTAATTAATCCAATCTATAAAGTCCCCAAATCTAACATTTCGTCACCCCATCCAACAAATTTCCAGACCATCCAAAATTTCGACTCAGGCATATAAATCTTTAGGCAAGCCAAAATTGATTACATCAGCTAACGTAATATAAGGGGAATGTTTTGTGAACGATGGACAACAGTATGCAGATTTGATATACGTTTTGCATCCGAAGAGATTTGGAAAAATTGATCTAACCACAATTCGCCCGGTAGATAATGAATTCGAGTATTGAGTCGGGTTGGAACGAATCGGAGATGAAGAGGTGAATATAGGGCAGGAAATTGAAAGCTTACAAACTCATTTTCATTTCTATAATGCTATCCGTATACTGTTGTGGAACCGATCCGGCCCGGGCCGCTACCGAATCCGTTGACATTATCAACTACGCTTATTCAAGCTGGATTGGCAGCGGTTTCTATAAAGTTGGCGATCGCAGGGTCTTCTTGCTTCGAGCACCGTTTTCCTACACTCTGCGCGAGGCCGACAGCGAAAACTGGGGGTTGGAGCTGCTGTTTCCGGCAACGCTCGGTTTCCACGACTTCACCGATGGCCAGGATAACGTGGGCACGATGACGTTTGTGCCGGGGGTGCGGTTCGTCTACCCCGTACTCGAAAACTGGTGGCTCAAACCCTTCGGACAATTCGGATTTGGAAAAGACTTTTCCGGAAGTGATATAGCCTGGATCTATGGCGCCGGCATTAAAAGCCTGGCGACGTTTGATCTCAAGAGCAGTGCGTTGGACTTTGGAACCGCCTTTACCTGGGCAGATCAAAACCAGTCAGGAGGCGGCAGCGATAGCGGCTTTTCTATGATCGATATCGGTCTTAGCTCGCGCTGGCCGACAAACATCAATTTATTTGACCGCAAGTCAGATTTGAACCTTTATTTTGTCTATAGAGCCTGCGCATAAACTTAAAATTGATCAGAATAAATTACAAAATTGTAGGTCCAACATTTTAAATTTGGTCAATGTTCTTTGAAAAATTGGTTAAAGCAGCAATCTGCTGTGCTTCAGGTTA
>Ga0209743_1000206_pt1 | contig 23505 bp, 15 predicted proteins | sample OlaalgELextract2_FD_187378 | JGI IMG/M metagenome (GOLD analysis project Ga0209743, IMG submission 187378) | Olavius algarvensis symbiont microbial communities from Tuscany, Italy - Type G ELBA extract 2 (SPAdes) (version 2) | ecosystem: Host-associated > Annelida > Digestive system >...
CAGGTTTCAGGGATAAAAGGATCTCACAGAGCTCGCAGAGTTCTCAGAGAAAAAAATAGTACTAAGCTAAAGAATAAAGCTCACAGCTTGGTGAGACCGCCAAACCGGCCAACGGGCCAACGGGCTAACGGGTCAACCGGCTAAACCGGCCCACGGGCAAACGGGCAAACGGGCCAACGGGCCGACGGGCTAACGGGCTGACGGGCCTACGGGCCAACCGGGTAACCCGCCTCAAGGCCGAAACATGCCCTCAACTTCCCGCGTATACTCCCCGTCGTCACCGTATATCACCAGGGGCGCTTCCATGATCACTCCGGGCCGACTGCCGCAAATCCCCTCCACCAGAATCAATTTGGCATCTGATGAAGCCCTGGAGTGCACCGGCTGAAGCCGCTTGGGTTCGATTCCCGCGTTTCTCATGGCGTGAAACAAATCCACGGAACGTTCTGCCGGATAAATCGTGACAAACCGTCCACCGATCTTGAGTGTTCGGCGAGTGGCCCGGAGTACATCGACAATTGTAGCGGATATTTCATGTCGTGCCAGGGCCCGTTCCGGTTCGGGATTCACCTTTCCGCTCCGGGCCTTGCGATAGAGCGGGTTGCAGATCACCCTGTCAAAAGGACATGGAAAGGTTTCAGGGACAGGCTCCCGGAGGTCGTGCCGGACTATCGTGACCCGGTTCTCGAAACCATTTTCCCGGATGTTTCCCACGGCCAACCGGTGCAGCTCGGGTTGGATTTCCACGCCATAGATCCGGACGTCGGCACATCGGTAGACAAGGATCAGGGGTATTACCCCACAACCGGATCCCAGGTCCAGTATCGTTTCGCCGGTCCGCGGTCGAACGTAATGGGCTAGGAGCACGGCATCGATCGAGAAGCGGTAGCCTTGCCGCCGCTGCCGGATGATGATGTGCCCGTTAAAGAGCGTATCGGTGGTACATTCATGCATCGAGAAACCGCCGTCCGGGGTCTTCCCCGGCAACGTATCGGGTTATCGGCGTGTTGGGGCGTTGGCGTACCGGTGGAATGTCCCTGCCGGAGCTTTCAAGATAAACATCTTCATTACATGTTCCGGCCGACCGGAATCTGCGTTATGGCCCTAAAGGACCGATTTTAAACTTGATATCTTCCACAGCCCCCTCCCCCAGGGTGTTGTTGACCTTCCGCAGTATATCCTCTTTCATAAACTGCAGTTGATGAAGCCAGGTGGAACTGGCGGCGTGTACCAGCAGCAGTTTGCCCCTGAAAGCCGCCGGATGCGTGCTCGCGGCGATTACCGGACCCACCGCCTGGTCCCACAAATCCCAGATCCGGGTCAGATCGCCCGCGGATGGACCTGTGGGGCGGTGCAGCACCTTCCGCAGCACATTCCGGATGTGAACAATTTCCTTTTTCCGGCCTTTGTTGTGGGTCATCATGTCTACCTACCGCCCGGTTTGTCGGGGTGTCAAGGGGCCCAGGACCCGGATCTGTCATGCTTGTCGCAATAATTTCCCGTTGGGATGGGAAAAGATCGTGGACCCGGCGATTTTCTATGGCACGACATGAAAATGGCTGTATCCAAATCGACCCGTGGCGCCCTGGCCCTGAAATTCAAAACCCGTGCGCAGCGTCAGAGCCTGAGAGACAGGATCCTTACGTGACTGTTTTTTCTTGACTTGGGATGTCCGGTACCTTACCTAAATACGCAAAATCGGATAAAGGCCGGGCGTTGCACCCGGTCGATACCTACTTGATCGTGATTGATTGTGCCTTATGTTGTTGATGCCGAACGGGAGATGAAACCCTTCGGCATTATAAACTTCTAACGACGGACTATCTTATGGCATGGGATTGGGAAAAACTGCAGGAAGAGCAGAAAAAAAGAACGGGAGGACCGGTGCCTCCCCAAATGGATGAAATCGTCAAACGGGTCAAGAACATCAAACTTCCCGGTGGCCCCATCGTTATCATCATCATTCTGGCGATCATCGTGGGATCATCGACGTTCTATACCGTGGGAGTGGATGAAGTCGGTGTCGTTCAACGATTCGGAAAGTATGTTCGAACCACCCAACCGGGGCTTAATTTCAAACTTCCGGCCGGGATAGAACGGGTGACCAAGGTCAAGGTTCGGCGGGTATACAAAGAAGAATTTGGATTCCGGACCCCGGCAACCGGGGATCGTGCGAGATTTTCCGCCGCCAGCGAAAATGCCAATGTGGCCCTGATGTTGACCGGAGACCTCAATGTCGGCGTCGTCCCCTGGATCGTACAGTACCGCATAAAGGATCCTTACAACTTCCTGTTCAAGGTCCACGACCCGCGGCGCCTGCTCAGGGATATGGCCGAGGCGGCCATGCGGCTCGTGGTGGGCGATCGCAGCATCGACGAGGTGATTACCAAGCGCGATGAGATTGCCGTGGAGGCCCGAAATGTACTCCAGGAGGAATTGGATCTGGCGGAGTCCGGCATCCACATACAGACCATCGAAATGAAAAAGACCAATGTGCCGGGGCCGGTGCAACCGTCATTCAACGAGGTGAACCAGGCACGCCAGCAAAAAGAGCAGATGATCCAGGAGGCCAGACAGGATTACAACAAAGCGATTCCGGCGGCTCGGGGCGAAGCGGAACGGACAATCAAGGCCGCAGAGGGGTATGCCCTGGACCGAATCAACAGATCCAAGGGTGACGCCGCCCGGTTCGAGGCAATTTACCTCGAGTACGCCAAGGCCAAGGACGTCACCAAGCGGCGCTTGTACCTGGAGATGCTTCAGGAACTGTTTCCGAAACTCGGCAACAAGTACATCGTCGATGCCGATCAGAAAAACCTGCTTCCCTTTCTGAATCTCGGCAATGGGATTGAAGGAAAAAAATGAAACTAAAAGGTGCGTTAATCGTTGTTGCAGCGGCTCTCATCGCCCTGGTGTTTTTCTCGGCATACACCGTGGATGAAACCGAGCAGGTGGTGATCACCCAGTTCGGCAAAGTCATCGGCGAGCCTAAAACCGAACCGGGGCTCTACTTCCGGGTACCGTTTATCCAGAACGCCAGCTATTTCCCAAAGAACCTGCAGGAGTGGGATGGCGATCCGGGGCAGATACCGACCCAGGAAAAAACCTACATCTGGGTGGATGTGTTCGCACGCTGGAAGATCGTCGATCCGATCAAGTTTTTCCAGGTGGTCAACAATATGGTCAGTGCACAGGGGCGCCTGGATGACATTATCGACCCGGCGGTCCGGAACCTGATTGCGGAGAACCGCCTGATCGAAACCGTACGCCGGACCAACCGGGAGCTGGAATTCGAATTGCTCGACTCGGACCTTAAGGAAGAGGTGGCCCTGACTAACATTACCGTTGGTCGGGAAACCATCGAGGATTCCATTCTCAGACAGGCCCAGCCGAAGCTGAAACCGTTCGGTATCGAACTGGTCGATGTCAAGATCAAACGGGTCAACTACGTTGAAGACGTTCGGAAATCCGTTTATGAGCGCATGATGGCCGAACGGAACAAAATCGCCGAAAAATACCGTTCCGAGGGCAAGGGGGAAGCCCGAAAGATCCTGGGTGACAAAGAGAAAGACCTGAAAGAGATCACCTCCACGGCCTATCGAACCGCCGAGGAAATCAAGGGAGATGCGGACGCAGAAGCAACGAGCATATATGCCGAGGCCTTCGGTCTTGACCCCGAGTTCTACTCATTTTTGAAGACCCTTGAGACCTACAATGCGGCCCTGGGTGAGAATAGCTCCCTGGTGCTGTCCACGGATTCCGAGTTTCTGAAATACCTCAAGGGGTATGAGCCGGATCGCAAAAAGTAGCCGGCCAAGGGTCTATACGGGTTTTCGGCACCCGGTACTTACTGATAGCTGAAACCTGACGCCAAGACCGGATAACCAAGACACGAGACCCAAAAACACCGAGGGCACTGGTGAGTCTATCTCCGCCAATGCCCTCGGTGTTTTTATATATGCAAACTCTGCCCGGTCGACTATTTACCCTTACGTCGCTGATGGCGCGTTCGGGCCAGAAGCTTCCGATGTTTGTGCTTTCTCATTTTTTTCCGCCTTTTCTTGATGACACTGCCCAAGTGCTCACCCCCTTTCATGGAGTTCAATAAATTTAAGTCCCTATCACCCTTTTTTCCGACTTGTCCACCTTTTTTTTACAGCATGAACATAATAACGGATTGAGGCCAATGTTTCGGCGTTCGTACCGGTTGAACGGCCGGTGGCGTTATGATAATCATTTTCCGGATATGAAAACCATGACTCACTTTTCCAACATTCAGATTCTCGAAGTCAACAACGCCGTTTCAATGGCCGAAGAGCTGGTGAGCAATTATTATAAAATGTCCGCCAGCCAGTGGCTGCGCCCCAAATTCGACGTTAAAACCCAGGCGGAACTGACACCCGAAGAAACCGTCGATGGCCCTTTCGCACAGATCATCCGATATGAAGGCAAACGGGAGGACTCTTCCCTGGGATCCTCTGCCTATGATTTTTACAAAATATGCCTGCAAGATCAGGCCATCCTGTCCATCCTGGAGGTGCAGCCCGAGATCCGGCTGGCGCCCTTCGTGCTGTACATCGTCACCCATGAACTGGTCCACATTGTCCGTTTCAGCCGGTTTCTCCAGAACTTCGATGCATCACCGGATGAAAAAATGATCGAAGAAGCCCGGGTGCATCATCTCACCCATGATATTCTTCAACCGGAGCGCATTTCCGGAATGTCGCCCGTTCTGACATTCTACGAACGGTGGCGGCAGCCCCTGGAAAGTTTCAACACGTAACAGGCCCGTGGGCCGGTTTGGCCGGTGGGCCCGTTGGCCCGTTTGCCCGTTAGCCCGTTTGCCGGTTGGCCGGTTTGCCGGTTAGCTCTTCGTCAGGTATTGGGTATTCGGTAGTAGACAACTGCCAGAATCCAGCATCAGGTGTTCCAAATGCCCAAGCCCTTGTATCTTGTATCCTGCATCTTGCATCCGTATCCATCACTCCGGTATCCGCCCTGAATCTTGCCACTTGAATCCTGAATCCCTGGCACCTGACACCCGACACCTTTATATCCAGACACCCGACACCTGACACCTGACACCCGACACCTTCATATCCTGACACCCGACACCTGACACCCGACACCTTCATATCCTGACACCCGACACCTTCCATCTCTGAGCTTTCAGCTTTCAGCTTTGAACTTTCAGCCCATCCAGCATCCAGAATCCAGCATCCAGTATCCAGCATCCAGAAGCCCTATGCCTTGAGCCGTAAGCCCTGAGCCGTTCTGTATCTTTCAGCTTTCAGCTTTGAACTTTCAGCCCATCCAGCATCCAGAATCCAGCATCCAGTATCCAGCATCCAGTATCCAGCATCCAGCATCCAGCATCGAGTATCCAGAATCCAGGTTCCAGCATCCAGATACCCTGCTATCCGATGAACCCGAGACTTCCATGAAGCGTTACCAAAATCGCTTCTGAAGGCTCCATAAATTTGACTCCAGACCTTGACAAAAGCGAATGCGTATCTATTATTTCTCACGTTAAATCAAACTATTACATTGTAGCACGACGGAGGGGGAAACAGGGATGCCGATTTACGAGTATGAATGTTCCAAATGCGGGCAAGTCGAGGAGGTGATGCAGAAATTTTCTGACAAGCCGCTCTCCCGTTGTCCGCTCTGTAAAGGCAAACTGCGGAAACTCATGTCTCAGAGCACCTTCCACCTGAAGGGCTCGGGTTGGTACGTGACCGACTACGCCAACAAGTCCAAACCGGACCGCGCCTCCTCCGATACCAAGAGTACCGCCAAGAGCGAAACGAAGAAAGAAAAGCCATCGGGTTCTGCGTCGGATTGAGGCCGTGTTCCCGTCGGACCATGATTCACAACACAGCTGGGTGAAAAGAGTCGGCAGCCTCCAGTCCCTGGGCATGGACCGCGAGCGAACCGGCGGCAAAAAAATTCTTAAAAAAGAGATATGTCCCGGCTTTACAAAAACCATATGGTGATTAATATCACGGTGCATAAAATTGTAATTCCTACCTAAACGTTCATTTGCATACATGGCATTTAAAAGCGTGGCCGCAGGAAGGGAGGCGAATCGATGATCTTGCTTTTTGTGGCCTGTTGCGACCATGAACGTTTAAAAACATACAATTTATGGACGGCTACCAAGCCGATAACTAATCATTTTGGAAAAGGAGATGGAGGACCATGAAATTGAGACCTTTGCAGGATCGCATTCTTGTTCAGCGGGTCGAGGAAGAGACGACGACCAAAGGTGGCATCATCATTCCGGACACGGCAAAGGAAAAGCCGGCGGAAGGCAAAGTCGTCTCCGTGGGAAACGGCAAAGTCGGAGAGGACGGCAAACGTGTTCCGCTTGAAATCAAGAAGGGCGATCGGATTCTATTCGGAAAATACTCCGGAACAGAAGTCAAAATTGAAGGCGATGAGTACTTGATCATGCGCGAAGACGACGTGCTTGGCGTTATCGACTAAACCAAATCAATTCGAATTGGAGGATATGCAACGATGAGTTCAAAATTAATCAAGTATGACATGAAAGCCCGTGAGGCCATGCTGACCGGGGTGAAAACGCTTGCAGATGCGGTTGTCGTGACGCTGGGGCCCAAGGGCAGGAACGTCGTTCTGGACAAGGCGTGGGGGTCCCCCACGGTAACCAAAGACGGCGTTACCGTAGCGAAAGAGATCGAGCTCGAAGATAAATTTGAGAACATGGGCGCTCAGATGGTCAAAGAGGTCGCCAGCAAGACGAGCGACATGGCAGGCGACGGTACGACAACGGCCACCGTCCTGGCCCGGAGTATCTACGAAGAGGGACAGAAACTGGTGGCGGCCGGGAACAATCCCATGGCCATCAAGCGCGGCATCGACAAGGCAGTGGAAGTTGCCGTCAAGGAACTCCACAAAATGAGCAAACCGACCAAAGACCAGCGGGAAATTGCCCAGGTCGGTACGATCTCCGCAAACAACGACGAAACCATCGGCAACATCATCGCCGAGGCCATGAACAAGGTCGGCAAGGAAGGGGTCATCACGATCGAGGAGGCCAAAGGCATGGAAACCACCCTGGAGGTGGTCGAAGGCATGCAGTTCGATCGTGGATACCTGTCGCCTTACTTTGTGACCGATGCGGAAAAGATGGTAACGGCCCTGGAAGATCCCTACATCCTGATCAATGAAAAGAAGGTCAGCAACATGAAAGATCTCCTGCCGGTACTCGAGCAGATCGCCAAGATGGGCCGCCCTCTGATGATTATTGCTGAAGATGTGGAAGGCGAAGCGCTGGCCACCCTGGTGGTCAACAAGCTCCGGGGCACCCTGCAGGTGGCCGCTGTGAAAGCGCCGGGATTCGGGGACCGCAGAAAAGCCATGCTCGAAGATATTGCCATCCTGACCGGCGGCCAGGTCGTTTCAGAAGACCTGGGTGTTAAACTGGAGAACGTATCCCTGCAGGATCTGGGGCGGGCAAAACGGATCAACATCGACAAGGACAACACCACCATCGTCGACGGCGCCGGTTCCCGCAGCGCTCTCGAAGGTCGGGTCAAGCAGATCCGGGCCCAGATCGAAGAGACCACGTCCGACTACGATCGGGAGAAGCTCCAGGAGCGGCTTGCCAAGCTCATCGGCGGTGTGGCGGTCATCAACGTCGGCGCAGCCACAGAGACCGAAATGAAGGAAAAGAAAGCCCGGGTGGAAGATGCCCTGAACGCTACCCGTGCGGCCGTCGAGGAGGGTATTGTCCCCGGAGGCGGCGTGGCCCTGGTGCGCTGCATCGAGGCTCTGGACAAGATCAAAATCAAGGCCGACCAGAAGCTGGGCGTCCGGGTGGTCATTCGGGCCATTGAAGAGCCGCTGCGTCAGATCGCCAACAACGCCGGCTTCGAAGGGTCGGTGATCATGGAAGCGGTTCGCAACAGAAAGGGGCCCGACGGCTACAATGCCGAGACCAACACCTACGAGAACCTGATCGATGCGGGCGTCATCGACCCGACCAAAGTGGTCCGGCTTGCGCTTCAGAACGCCGGCAGTGTGGCGGGGTTGATGCTGACCACCCAGGCCATGATCGCTGAAAAACCGGAAGAGAAAGCCGAACCGATGCCCGGCGGCGGAGCCGGCGGCATGGGCGGCATGGGCGGCATGGGCGGCATGGGCGGCATGATGTAACAACTGCCCGGTACCGTCGTTAGTTGACAGCAAAAAACCCCTCGCGTTCAGTTATCGTTCGCGGGGGGTTTTCTATTGGAGGGAATTCGTGCGTCACCATAATCGGCGTCGGGATCGCTATCGGAATCGGAATCGAAACAGTACGGCAATCTTCGAAGTCGATACCGATTCCGATGGCTCTACCCCATGAAAAATGCTATAACTACCTAAAAGCTTGACAAATATTGGCTGTTTTGAGTAAATAGGGGAAGCATTCGTCGAGGAATCAACCCAGGGGGCAATCGATGGAATCCCGAAACATGTTAAAGACGATCCTTGTGACAGCAGCCGTCCTGGTGCTGCTCGTCTCCCCGGTGGCCTTCGCTGTCGAGGAAAACGAAAGGGAAATCGAAAACGTTGTCGAACTTGAGACCGGTGTATATTACATCGTCCAGGAGGGGGACACCCTGTGGGATCTGTCCCAGCGGTTTTCCGATACACCCTGGCTTTGGCCGAACCTGTGGGAAGAAAATAACCAGATCAGCAATCCTCACCAGATCTATCCCGGCGAGCGGATTCGCCTCTTTCGAAAGAAAGATTACGAAAAGATCATCAAAAAAGACGTCACCGAAATCGTCATGGAAGAACCGGAACCGGAAAAAAAAGGGCTCCAGTACTATTATTCCCAGGTCAACCATGTCGGCTTCGTTCGAAAGTCCTGGCTGCCGCCCTACGGAAAGATTTTCAAGGTCCGGGATGACAAGGAGTTGATCGGTACCGGCGATGTCGTCTACATCAATCCGAACCCGGACACACCAGAGCTGATCCTTGGAGAGCGTTATACAATTTACCGCAACAGGCCCTGGACGGGAAGTGACAAAGCGGACATGGAAAAGTACGGCTATCAGTATTACCTAGTCGGCGTGCTGGAAATTATCGACCGCGAGGGAAGCTATCTCGTCGGTGACGTCGTCACAGCCTACCGTGCCATTCACATCGAAGATTACCTGCTGCCCTACGAGCCGCGTTCACCGTATGTCACCACGACCGAAGGGCCGTCCGGCATGCTGGGCCAAGTATTTATGGCGGAAGAACGTCAGGAACTGATCGGCACCGGCCACATCGTGTTTCTGGACAAGGGGGAAAAAGACGGGTTGAAAACCGGCCAGGTTTTCAAAGTTTACTACCAGGAAAGCGAAAGCCTCAGCCCCAATACCTTCCGGGAGCCGATGCTGGAAAACGTGCCTTTCGGTGACCTGCTGATCCTGCACATCGAAGACACCACGGCAACCGCCCTGGTGACCCGGTCCACTCGGAATCTCAAGTATGGGGCGGTGTTTGGAGACCTTGACTAGGCGAACCCTTCATCATCAACATCAAACGCCACTTCCCGACAGGGAGGTGGCGTTTTTTGGTTAAAGAATGGTGTTTCGTATATTGTGTTTGGTTTTTAGCGGAAAGGGGTCGCGGCTTCGCCGGTTTGGCCGTGGGCCCGTTAGCCCGTTAGCCCGTGGGCCCGTGGGCCCGTGGGCCCGTTGGCCCGTTAGCCCGTTGGCCCGTGGGCCCGTTGGCCGGTTTGACCGGTTAGCCGGTTTAGCCGGTTGGCCGGTTTGGCCCGTGCGTCCTCATGTCTTGGCTGTCCTCTGTCCTCTGCCTTCCGACCTCGGACATCCGACCTCCGACATCTGTCCTCTGCCCTGCGTTTTCCGACCTCCAACCTCCAACCCGCCAAAGGCGGGCAAGCCTCCGACTTCAAGCATCCAGCATCCAGTATCCAGTATCCAGCATCCAGCATCCAGTATCCAGCATCCAGTATCCAGCATCCAGCACCCAGTATCCAGCATCCAGTATCCAAATACCCGATACCCATTTATTCCGTCAGGGAAAACTCCTCCCAGGTCACCCGCATGACCTCCTGATACGTGGTGATCCCCTTGAGCATTTTTTCAACGGCGTTGTCCCGGAGCGTTACCATCCCCTCTTCCCGGGCCTTTCGCGATAATGCATCCAGGTTGGTGTCTGAAGTCGTCAACTGCCGGATCCCCTCTGTGTAGGGAAGCACTTCATAAATGCCCTCCCGGCCGAGATATCCGGTTCCCCGGCAGCGATGGCAGCCTTTTCCCTGATAAAGCTCGAGGGTGCCCTGCCTGTCGAGATAAATGCCCATTTCCGTCAACTGCTCTAAATTCATCTCGAATGGTGCCCGGCAGTAATTACAAATCCTGCGAACCAGACGCTGTGCGATGATCCCGATCAGCGTGGACTGGATCAGGTAGGCCGGCAAACCAAGGTCCAGCAGACGGGTCACCGAGGTCGGAGCATCGTTGGTGTGCAACGTAGAAAGGACCAGGTGGCCGGTGAGAGCTGCCTGAACGGCATTGGAGGCGGTGTCCAGATCCCGCATTTCGCCGATCATGATGACGTCCGGGTCCTGGCGGAGGATGTTCCTCAGGATGTTGGAAAACGTGACGTCGATGGCCGGCTGCACCCCGATCTGGTTAAACTCTTCGTGGATCATTTCAATGGGGTCTTCCACGGTGGTGATATTGATTTCCGGGGACGAAATGGTGCGCAGCGTTGAATACAGAGTCGTCGACTTGCCGCTGCCGGTGGGACCGGTAACCAGCACAATACCATGGGGCATCTTGATGAACCGGGTGTAGCGATCCAGGTCCGTTGCGGAAAATCCCAGGTTTTCAAGGTCCTGGAAAAGAACATCCGGGTCCATCACCCGCATGACCACCTTCTCGCCGAAGGCGACAGGGATCGTCGACACCCGTATCTCAACTTCCTGTCCACCCTTGTCGGCTTTGATGCGCCCATCCTGGGGACGGCGTTTTTCGGCCATGTTCAATCGCGACATGGTCTTGATACGGCTGACCGCTGCATTGTGTATGTTTTTCGGGAGATTGTAGACGACATGGAGGACCCCGTCGATCCGCATCCGGACCATACTCTCCTCGCGCTTGGGCTCGATGTGAATATCGCTGGCTCTCTGATCAAAGGCATAACTGAGCATGTGATTGACAGCCGTGACGATGTGCTGATCGGAGGCGGAGACATCCTTCAGGTTGATATACTGCTCCAGGTTACCGAGATCCACAGAGGGTCCCGAAAACTGGTGCTCGGCCGCTTTGATCGACTTCTGAAAACCGAAAAATTCATCGATGAGCTTGAGGATATCGTTGCGGGTGCAGACCACCGGATCCACCTTCATATTCACCGCCCGCACGATGTCTTCCATCTCCATGTCGCTCAAAGGCTGGGAGGTCGCCAGGGTCAGATGCCCATCGTCAAGGGAAATAGGCAAAATCAGATGTTTTTTCGCAAAGTTACGGGGAATCGTGGTCGTGACCACCTTCATGTCGAGCTTGAGGGGATCGATTTTCCGGTACGGCATCTCCCAGTCGGCAGCCAGGGCCTCGTAAATGATCTCCTCGTCCACGGGCTTTTTGGGATCGTCGGCGCGGCTCATGTTCAAGCCGCCGATGACCTCCACCAGGGTTGCCGAGTGGCCGCCCGGCTGGTTTCGCAGATTTTCCAGTTTCCGGTCCAGAACGTTCTTTTTCTGAAGCAGCTCCTTGGTCTGGGATTTGGACAGATATCCCTGATTCAGAAGCGTCTGACAGATGTTCCTGGCTGAAAACGGGTTGGAAAGCTCGGTGTCCTGCATGGGATGATATCTTCCGGGTAAGCTGTTTTTTCCGGCAGCCGTGCACCCTGATCCGGGCCGGCCGCGGAAGGCGATGTTTATCTAATAATAATATTAATATAGGGGATAAACAAGGAGTTTTTCCCGGTCCGTGGGCCCTTCGTTAGGTATTGGGGATTGGGTATTTGGTATTCGGTAGTCGGTGAATCTTGGCCGGTGGGCCCGTTGGCCCGTTTGCCGGTTTGGCCGTTCGCCCGTTTGCCCGTGGGCCCGTTCGCCCGTGTGCCCGTTCGCCCGTTTGCCGGTTTAGCCGGTTTGCCGGTTTGCCGGTTGGCCCGTTAGCCCGTTGGCCCGTTGGTCCGCCTGTCCGGCGAAGCTCCGAAGGAGCGTAGACGGATGGGCCCGTTAGCCGGTTTGGCCGGTTGGTAGGTTTGCCCTTCGTCAGGTATTGGGTATTCGGTATTGGGTAGTTGGCAACTGCGAGAATCCAGGGCCAGTGCTCCAGATGCCCTAACCGTTGTATCTTGTATCCTGGAACCGGCATCCCGTTGGACCGTTTGCCCGTCAGCCCGTCTGCCCGTCGGCCCGTTGGCCCGTTAGCCCGTTGGCCCGTTAGCGCGTGTGTCCTTATGTCTTAGCTGTCCTCTGCCATCCGACCTCCAGCCCCTCAGGCGGACGGGCAAGCTTTGAGCTTTCAGCTCATCCAGTATCAAGGATCCAGTATCAAGGATCCAGTAACCAGAATCCAGTATCGAGAATCCAGTGCCCAAAAACAAACGCCCAGGGCACCGGCCGCTGGGCGTCTGAAAATTCAATCGGAATGTAATTGGGGCAATTGCTCTATTCCGGCGGCTTGGAGAACTTCCACATGGTCTTGAGCTTTCCGATGGAATCCAGCTCACATCCGACATAATCACCGACCTGGAACCCGGACAGGGTCATTTTAGACCGGTTCGAAACCCGGAAGTATTCCGTTTTGTAGGGGTCCGGAAATTCGATGTAGGAATCATCGACGATAACCCCCTCCGGGCGTATCTCGTCGATGGGGCCCAAGACATGAAATTCGGGAAGCGGTTCCACTTCGGGCACCGGATTCAAGGTCGCGATTTGCGGCAAGTCGTCCGCCGCCATGGGATTCGGGACGCCGCAGACAAGCAGGGCGAGCAGCATCGCCAAACAACGGCCCGCCCATGTGCTCCATCTGTTTCCGATATGGGGTGTCGTTGAACGCATGATAATGGCCATTTCCCGGATCTCCTTTTACACGTGGCGTAATCACAGACGGCACCGACATGGTGTCAGAACTGCCGGGCAACTGTCACCGGTCTCCCGGAGCCGGTCTGCCCTACCCCGCGGCGAAACATGTCCGGATTGGAATCGGGTCGGCATCACAGCCGATCAGTAGTGTTCTCTCCAGTAGAACATACCCCGTTGCTCGGCAACCTCCTGGATCATGGTGATGTTTCCGGAAGCCGTACTGAAATACTTCATTTCCGACTTTTCATCGGGCAGCCGAAGGATGACCGGCGGGTACATCATCCTCCGGAAGTGGATCCCGGTGGGCGCCACGGTGATGTATCGATCCTCCACCGGATCACCCGGGCGCCACTTCGGGTCCTGGATGACGATCAGGTCGCCGGCGGTGATGGCCGCATCCAGGTCGATGTCGAACTGGGCCGTGTCCAGGCGGCCGCCGGTGGCCGCGTCCATTTCGTGGAGGATGGAATCGCCGCCGGCCGAGCACGGGGAACTCCTCGGGATGGAGGTGATCACCACGTACTTGCCGTCGCGGATCAAACCGTTTCGGATGACCCGCTCACGATTGGTGTCATGGGGCAGATCGAAGTACCACCCCGCGTTGTTCGGCTCGTCGTCGTCCGGATTGGGCGACTGACCGTCATTTTCCTTGTCATCCGGTTCCGTCTTCCAGATGAGCGGCTCCTTGCTGAGCACCCGCAGGAAGCGGCTGAATTGTTTATCACAGCCCGTCACGCTCGAATCATCGAGATCGGTCACTGATTTGGTCACCGGATCACCCCCGGCTTCTTCCGAATCACAGCTGAAAAAATGCACCTCCTGGTAGAAATCCTCGACCTGTTTCTGCAGCGAAATGTTGCTGTCCAGATTGCTCAGGCTGTTGGTTTCCGAGGCACCGGAACCCGCTCGCGCCAGCGTACCGAGGTATTCCTGCCGGTCCTTGCGGTTATGGTTCGGATCGGGCGACGGGGACGCGTCGCCGTAGTCCCAGACGCCGTAAATGGTCTGTGTCGCCGAGTAACTGATATCTGTCGGCGGATCCATGTCGTCGGTGTGCAGGTACTTTCCGGTGCCGAACACCACCAGAAATCCCGGCTTGTCACTGTCGGGATGCTTCATGAGACTCGGTGTGATGGTGATCGGCTGGATCTTGTTGCCCGGGCCCCGGGCCGTGAAGAACGGTGCCACATCGCCGGATGCCGTCTCATGGAAAACCCGCCACTTGGTGTGATCGTCGGAAGTCATATCGAATTTCCAGATATTGCCTCTCAGGTCGCCAGCGTAGACGTAATCCACCGTCGAGTTCCCGTCCAGGTCGACCGGCAAGGGCTCTGACAGGCCGTTGCAGTCCCCGGTGCAGATGGCGGTCTTGGACGCCTTGATGATTTCCACGGCGCTGCCGGCCGGGATCGTCACCCCGTCCTCGGTTTTTTCGTGGGCGTTCAGCACGAAGAGCGCCGGGCACTGGTCCTTGCTGTCGTAGCCGTTGCTGAGGAGAACCACCCAACCGATGTCGGCATCGTTCGACTGGACGATGAACGGCCGGGCGTAGGTGTAGCCGAGCTGATCCCTCTGGGCCTGGGACGTGGTGTCCCGCGGATACTCCCAGAGGACCCAGCTGGCCGTGTTGTCCTCGGTGCGGGTCAAGGGGTCGGTGACATCCAGGGCATAGACGCCCTTGCCGCCCCTTCCCAGACCGCCGACAAGCATCTTTTGGGTGCCGGTATCCCGCACAAACGGTGTGGCATCCACATAGAACTGGTGGGTGGCCGCGGGCCGGGTCAGTTCGTTGAGCTTTGGAAAGACATGGTTCGGGACGTAGGCAAAGAGCTCCTTGCCCCTCAAGGCCTGGTCGGCGGCGTCCCCATCGGTCTTGCCGGCGTAGAAGGCGTGGAGCATGCCGTCGTTTCCGCCCACATAGAGGACGCCGTAGGGGTTGCCACCCCCGTCGGCATACCCCTGGTAGAGCGGGGACGAGTGGACGATGTCGCCCATTTTGCTGAGGCGCTGCCGGAAGATGCCGCCGGTCTTGTCTTCTTCATAAGTGTTGTCGCCGCGGAGGTAATTGACCTTCTGCCGGGTTTCTTCCACCGGGTCCCAACCGTCTGTGACACCGGGCAGAAACACCCTCTGGGTGGCCGTAAGATGGTCATAGCGGAACTTCTTTCCGACTTCATTGCCGGAATCGTAGGTGGCGATGACCCGGCCCGTATCCCAGGAGGTCTTGTCCCAGGACGGCTCTCCCGGCCAGGCCGGGTTGGCTTTGGGCAGGACGTCCCCGAGCAGGAAGCTGGCCGACCAGAGGGGCTTGTCGAACCGGATGTCCCCGAGCTTTTCGCCCGTCTGCTGGTTGCCGGGGGTGACCACCTCGTAGCTTTTGACGTCGCCGGTCCAGCCGTCCGAAGAGTAGCTCGACTGGAACATCACGGTGCCCGCATGCAGCTCCTCGCCGTTGATGGACACCGAGGCACCGGATCCGATGCGGGCGATCACATTCTGGATCACGTCGGTCAGGTTGGAAACCAGCTGCCCCGGGTCTTCGGCGCTCAAAAAGATGCCCCGCCCGTTGACCGACGCGTGCCACATGTCGTCGATCTTTTTCGCACACCTGGGGCACTCGGTGGTCGGGTCGGGCCAGGTGGGGTAGGTCGGGCTGACCTCGTTGAACAGATCGTAATCGGCCGGGTTCAGGGTTCCCTGGACCCCGAAGGCCACGGTGTAGGTGACCATGTGCTGACTGTCTCTGGAGTCCCTGTAACTGGTCGGCACCTCGTCGTCCAGGTCGTCGACCAGGTCGGTGTCCCAGAACTTGTAGGCCACATCGGCCAGGGTGTTGGAATAGGATGTGCCCGCGTTGGTCGGATGGTCCTGGTACGGGGCGGTCTTGTTCTCGTCGACGTCGCCGACAGCCGGGCTCCCGCCGTTCCAGAAGCCGTCCGACATGAGGATGGTAAAGACCTGCTGACAGGAGCCGCCCTGGTCGGCCGGGTACCACGGGTCGCCGGTGAGGGTGGCGTCGTCGCCTTCGATATTGCCGTCGTTGCCGTCGTCATTGTCGAAGTACCGGCCGACGTTTCGAAGGGCCTTGCGCAGCGGTGTGCCGCCCCCGTTGCTCAGGCCGTAAAGGGCGTTGAGCAGGGTGTTGGTCTGGTCCGGGTGATCGCCCACCTTGACCTTGAGCACCGGCTGTGCCAGCCGCTCCTGGATCGTGTACAGGCCGATCTGCACGCCCCGGATCTGGCTGATGGCCTGCCCCACGGCCGCCTTGGCCGCCAGGTGGCGGGCCCGGTAGAAGGAGAACCAATTGGCAAAGTTGCGCCGGTCCTGCTCGGGGCTGCGGTACAGGGTGATGCCCTTTGGCGCGGTGACCGCCGGCAGATCCTCTACCGTCGTAATTTCGCTGAGGGTGCTGCTGTCCACCTCGTAAAAGGTGCCGGGGTCCCCCTCGATGGTGATATAGGCTCCGGCATCGATCGCCGTGCTGAGCCCGCTGACATTCAGCGTTTTGGTTCCGGCCGTGACATCGGTGGTGATGGTGGCGAGTACATCGTCGGTCCGCAGCAGCCCCAGGGACTGGAGGGTGGCCACATCGGTCTCCTCGACCAGGTCCCCGATGTCCACGGTGTCGCGCGGATTGTCCCGGTCCGCGGTGGCAAATTTATAGAACCGGCGCTCGAGGGCCGGGCTACCGTCGACCTCGCCCGTCAGGTTGACCAGGTAGATATGGTCGTCGGCACCCCTCACGTAGTAGTGGGAGTTGGCCATGGTCACCTCTGTCGGGGGGTCGCCCTGCTTGACAAAGGCGATGGCGTCCGCGTTCACGTCCGTGCCGCCGTGATCCCCCGGTTTCCAGACCAATCGGACATATTCGTTCTCGGGCGACGCGCCAGTAAAGCTAAACGTCGTAACGCCGCCGGCGGTCTCCAAAAGATTCCACTGATCACTGGCGTTGCCCGAATCGGTCTGATTGTACGTCCTGGTGGGCGTGCAGGTCCCTCCGATGCAGACCTCATAGGACATGCTGCTGGAGTAGTCGTTGTAATCCCGCCACCAGGCATGGATCTGGTAGGTGCCGGGACCGTGATCCGGATCGCCGTCATTCACATAGGGGTACCAGCGGACCTCGTGGAAGACATTGTCGTCGTTGCCGGTACGGGTGTCGTAGAAATGCTGCCCGTGGTCCGGGTCCTCGTAGGATTCGAAGTGGTCGGACTCCTCGTACCAGGTGCCGTCCACGATCCAGAAGCGCCGCCCCGTGCTGGCCGCGGTCACCTTGACGATCCGAACGGCATCGGCCACCACGCGGTCGTCGTCGGTGCCGGGGTTGCTTCCGGTGTCGTGGGTCAGCACCACCCGGGCGCTATCTGCGCCAAAGGTGTAGCGGCCAAAATAGTTCCACTGCCCGCCGCTGGTCTTCTGGTCGACATCGGTAAAGGTCGCCAGCGGGGGGGTGGTGGTGTCGCCGTTGTAGATCGTGTAATCGGCGCTGTCCGACCAGTAGGTGTCCGAGCTCGGCCACCAGACATACACGTCATACTCGCCGGCAGAGTGGCCCTTGGCTCCGAAATTCCAGGTCGCGGTCCAGCCGGACTGTGCGCTGGAAGCGGCATCCGTGTAATAGTAGCTGCCGCCGTATTTTTGCCCGTTCGTGCTTGACGAGGTCCAGTTTCCGGACGGATTACGGACAAAATCCGGCGAACCGTCGCTGTCGTCGATGGTCACCATTTCACTGGCGGCGGCCTGATCCAGATCGTCGACGATGATGTCGGTGCTGCTCACCTCCGAACCCCCCTGTCCGGCGATGTTCAGGTCGTAGAACGTGGCGGAAAGATCGGTGGTGGCGGTATTGGTGGTCCCCGGAAAGCGGAGCGGGTCGTCCGGGTCGTGCAGGGCCGCCTTCTCCGGCCAGGGCGCGTAGGTAACCGCCGGGTTGTAGTACATCTTGTTGTACTCGTGCCACTGGGACTGCCACTGCTGGCGGTCGTCGCCGCCCCCCTCGCCCAGGGTGTCGTCGGAGTCGTGACCATCAAACAAATATTCGTTCCATTTAAACCTGCCTTCTGACTCGGGGGTCATAAACTCCCAGTTCATGGATCCGGAGTCATCCAGGATGAACATGATATTTGCCGGCGCCGCCTGAAGTTCGGTGTCCAGGGGCACGTCCGAGATGGGCAGGCAGACCGTGCCCAGGCCGGCGGCCAGGTCCACGCCGTTGCAGTCCTGGTCGATGCCGTCTCCGGCGATCTCCTCGATGTTCGGCGCCCGGGTCGCGTCGCCGTCGTCGCAGTCGCCCTCGTTTTCGGTTTTGCCGTCGCCGTCGTTATCTACGTCCAGGTCGGTTTTCAGGCTGAACACGGCGGTGACGGTTTTCGGCCCGTCCATGTAGACGCCGGTGGTCGCCACGGTGCCGTCGGCATCGCCCCGCCAGTTGGTGAACACGTAGTTGGCCGGATCGTTCGGCGAGGCCGTCGCGGTGGCCGTCGTCTGGAAGTCGTAGGCCATCGCGGTGGCCGGGGAAGTGGTGCCGTTTCCGTCGACCAGCAGGGTCAGGATCGGGCGATACCGTGCCTCTTCGCTGTGATCGCCAGATGCCGTGACGGAAAACTTCACCGCTGCGCCCTCCCGGGTGCCGCCGGTCTCCACCGTTTCCCAGTCGCTCTGGTCATGGACGTAGAAGGTGAAATTCCGGCTGTCGCAGGGCAGTGTGACCGTGTTCAGGTGGTCCATGTTCTGGGCCACGTACTTACTCTGGTCCTCGTCAAAGAGGCTCCACTTGCCGTTACCCTGCCACACGGCCTGGGCCATGAAGGGGAAGATCGTTCCCGTAAAGACCCAGGGCTTTCGGAACACGGCAGTAATGTCATAGTTTCGGGTCCCGACCGGAGTCAGTGGGTCGAACTGGTACGTGTGATTGCTCGCGCTGCCGGTGGTGTAGCTGGTCGTGCCGGTGTTGTCCCACACCTCCGCACCGTCCACCGTCACCGATTCGACACACCAGCCGTCATCCGCGCTGATGGTATAGGTCGGTGTGTCCCCGTAGAAATAGGAATTCGTTCCCGAAGGCGTGATGCTGCCGTGGATCGCGTTGTCCTCGTCGCTGGCGAGCACCGTGGCGGTGACTTTGGGGTTTGTCAGCACGTTGGCCTCTATCGTGTAGTCGGCCGTGATGTTGGTAAACTGCCGGCTCACCGGAAAGGAACTGCTGACTTCCGTTGCCGGCGAATTCGGCGGAGACGGCAGTTCGGTGACGATCAGGTTGACAAAGTAGCCGTCCTCCGGCGTGTAACTGTAAGTTGAAGAGCTCGCGCCCTGGTCCAGGATCTCCGGACTCGCCGGTACGGTGGAAAGGATATGGGTAGCTTCACCCGTAATGGAGCCGGCAATCTGCCACTGCTGGTTGAAGGTGGCCGTAAGACCGACATTAACAGGGCCGGCAGCGGCACCGAAGTCGATTTCCAGCGGATTCGCCGTCTCGGTGGCGCCGTTCTTGTCAAAGTCAACAAATCTCGATCCCTGGACACCCGGCGTACTGAAGGGGGTGGCTGTCACAAGGATTTTATCGCCTTCCGCTACCTCCACGTTAAAATCGGAAGTGGCCTGGGTCCCGGATACCGTGACCGGTGAAAACGGAGATTCCGGCGGGATTGGACCCACGCCGGAGACCTCGATGGTACCGCCGCCGGTGCCCGCCCATCCGATCTGGACAATGTAGTCCTGTCTCACGGTGACCTGGAAGGCATCCGAACCTGAAAACCCGCCCCCGGCCTCTTCCACGGTGACGGTCACCGTAAAGGTACCCGTGGTGCCCCAGGCGTGCGACTGATCGGGTATGGCCCCGGGAGCGGCCATGGTAACGGGGGTCGTATTGCCGTCTCCCCAGTCCACTGTCACGCTCCAGTCACCGTCAGCGCCGGGGTCCGCAAAGGAACCCAGACTGAAGGTGTGCGGATGGATCCGGACGGCCTTGGCGTCACCCTGGGCGGTGACGACCGGAACAACGTTTGTTACCGTCACGGTGGTGGTGCCGGTGATGGACCCACCATCCTCGTCCTGCACCACCCGCACGTTCACCGTGTAGCTGCCGTCGTCGGGGTGACCGCGGTGATCGCAGGATTTTCATTGGTGACCGTTACAATCGTGCTGCCGGTGAACGATCCGCCGTCGCCGTCGGTCACCCGCATGTTAACCGTGTAAGCGCCGTCGTCGGCAAAGGTGCGCGTGGCCGACGGGCTCGGCTGGGGGGTTACCTCGTAGGTGCCGTCGTTGTCGAAATCAAACTCGTACAGCAGCGGATCGGCGGCGCCGGCCGGATCGCTGGCGATTACCGTCACTGTCGATGCCGTGCCCTCGCCCACCGTCGTCGAGGATACCGCGGTGATCGCAGGATTCGCGTTGGCCACCGTCACGTCGAAGGTAACCGTATCGGGGTTGATGCCGCCGGCCTCGGCCACCGTCACGTTCACGGTGTAGGTGTTGTTGTCGGCAAAGGTATGGGGCTGAGCGGTCAGGGTTCCGGGGGCCGTCTCCTCAAAGGGCGGCAATATCGTGCCATCCCCCCAGTCTACGGTCACTTCCCAGGGACCGACGCCAATGGCATCTGCGAACGACCCCAGGCTAAAGGACCTGGATACGCCCTCATCGGCTGTAGCGTTGGCCGGGGCGGTTACCGCCGGCGCCGCATTGGCCGAGGCTGCGGTCATGAAAAGTATCGCGATGAGAGTGAAGAGGCTGATTGAATATTTGGCAGAGCTATGCGACTTCATTGGATTATCCCCCACGAAGGTAGTCCTCAACACAACTGATATCCGCCTTGTGCCCCTTTTCGACAGCACTCCGGTCGCCTGCTGCGACGGCTGCCGCATCATGGCGCCAGATCATGGTCTGATAAAAAATGCAAGAACCGGTCAGATCGAGGAATCAGTTGATTCCACTTCCAAAACTGTGAATTGACAAAACCGCTGTCAACGGCAGCGCCGGGGGGGTGTTTTGCAACGATGCCATTCAGTGACGGCGGATCCATCCAATTGCCGCCGGAGTCATGGAAAAAAACGAGGTCTCCACAATATTCCGGCCCTGCTTCGGAAGCGCCTGGCAGATGTCCCGGCCTAGCACGGAATGGGAACTTCGAAGTCCCGCATCATATGGATATCTATCAGGCAAAATAGTTCTATTTTAGCGCCCGACTACTCACCTGATTTCTGGGGGCGAAATCGATGGAAAGCCAATCTCGTATCTATCGAATAGTATTAGTATAAGCAATAATCAAGGAGTTTTTTAAAATGTGATGTGTTGCACATAAAACCGCCACGCGCTTTTCCGAGGGCGGGAGTCGCTCGATCTCCGGTTTGCGGGCGTTCACATGGGCCCGTTAGCCCGTTGGCCCGTTAGCCGGCCTGTCCGGCGGCTTGTGCGGCGTAGTTTTAACGAAGACGTAAGCTCCGAAGGAGCGTAGACGGAAGGGTCCGTCTGTCCCGCCAAGGCGGGATTAGCCGGTTGGCCGGTTGGCCGGTTTAGCCGGTTGGCCGGTTTGGCCGGTTTGGCCGGTTGGCCCGTGGGCCCGTTCGCCCGTTGGCCCGTGGGCCGGTTTGGCCGGTTGGCCCAAAATAAATGCCTGAAATGTAAAATGCCTAAAATGCCTAAAATTGTGGAATCGCTCTGCTCTGTTATATAAGTTTTAGAATCACGTATCCAGCCCGTAAAGGGGCGGCGAGCATCCAGAAACCAGCATCCAGCATCCAGTAACCAGTATCCAGCATCCAGTTCCCAAAAACAAACGCCCGGGGCACCGGCCGCCGGGCGTCAGTATTCACGTTAAGATACCGATATTGTTCATTTAAGATATTTGCTGAAAAGATTTCATGCAATGTTCGGGCTAGTTTACGAGGGCGTTATACTCCTTTGCCTTTTTGATGAACGCCTGGCGGCGCGCTTCGAAGCGCTGGATGTCTTCATTCAGCTTCCGGACTTGAGTCTGGTACTCACGGACCTCTTCCGGTGTGTTCAGGGAATCGCGCTTGGCCTGGAGCGCTTTCCGCCTGTCCTCGAGGCCTGCAAAATCCCCGTCCAATTCTTCCCGGACCGACTTCAGGTCATCGGTGTCTTTGATTTTTACGTTCCGGATGGCGCTGGTTTTTCTATCGTGCATCTCCACGTTTTCCCGTTCTATCTGCGCTTTGGCTTGATTTCTGGCCTTTTCGGCCCGCTGCCGGGGGGTCAGGTAATCGTCCTCCTCCTCATAGCGTTTGACCTGGGGTTGCTGGTCTTCCGGCACCTCGGCAAGGTTGTCGGTAAACCGCAGCGCACCGTTTTCGTCGTAATATCGATAGAACTCGGCCATCGAAGCGGCCGGCCAGGCAACCAGCACAAGAAACAGCACCATGATTCCAGTAATCCGCATCATCGTCTTTTCTCCAGAAAATGATTTCAGTTGGGCCCTGCGGGGAATTCCAAAAATGATGGTGTCCCCCGGGCCGGCGCACTCCCCGCGGGTTCATTCACACGACTGCCAGGGATCGGTTATTCCGGCGGTTGGGAGTACTTCCACATGGTCTTGAGCTTTCCGATCGCATCCAGCTCACACCCGACATAATCACCGATCTGGAACCCGGACAGGGTCATTTTCGACCGGTCCGAAACCCGGAAGTATTCCGTTTCGTAGGGGCCGGGAAATTCAATGTAGGAATCGTCCACGATGACCCCCTCCGGGCGTATCTCGTCGATGGGACCGAGGACGTGAAATTCGGGAAGCGGTTCCACTTCGGGCACCGAATTCAATGTCGCGATTTGCGGCAAGTTGTCCGCTGCCCTGGGGTTCGGGGCGCCGCAGACAAGCAGGACGAGCAGCATCGCCAAAAAAAAGCTCGCCCATGGGGTCCACCTGTTTCCGGTATGGGGCGGGTTTAAACGCGTTATAATGGCCATTTCCCAGATCTCCTTTCACACGGGTCGTGATGAAAGACGGCACTGTCATGTTATCGAAAGTGCCGGGTGCGTGCCGCCGGTCTTCCGGAACCGGCATGCCCCGCCGGGTGGCGGGGCATTTCCGGACCGGAATCGGGTCGGCATCACAGCCGGCTATCGTTCTCTCCAGTAGAACATCCCTCTCTGCTCGGCAACCTCCTGGACCATGCTGATGTTACCGGCCGCCGTGCTGAAGTACTTCATTTCAGTTATCTGGTCGGGCAGCCGCAGGATGACCGGCGGGTACATCATCTTTCGGAAGTGGATCCCGGTGGGCGCCACGGTGATGAATTTATCCTCAATCGGGTCGCCCGGGCTCCACTTCGGGTCCTGGATAACGATCAGGTCGCCGGCGGTGATGGCGGCATCCAGGTCGATATCGAACTGGGCCGTATCCAGGCGGCCGCCGGTGGCCGCGTCCATTTCGTGGAGGATGGAATCGCCGCCGGCCGAGCACGGGGAACTCCTCGGGATGG
>Ga0209743_1000207_pt1 | contig 23486 bp, 19 predicted proteins | sample OlaalgELextract2_FD_187378 | JGI IMG/M metagenome (GOLD analysis project Ga0209743, IMG submission 187378) | Olavius algarvensis symbiont microbial communities from Tuscany, Italy - Type G ELBA extract 2 (SPAdes) (version 2) | ecosystem: Host-associated > Annelida > Digestive system >...
TACTTGATGGTTAATTCAAGCAAAGGTATATCCTCGGTGTTCATGGCCAAGTGGATCGGGGTGGCGCAAAAGACCGCCTGGAAAATGGGCCATGCCATTCGTGAACTGATGGATCCAGGTGCTGAGAACCAACCCCCTTTGCATGGCATTGTGGAACTGGATGAAAAATACTTTGGTGGTAAACCTCGCTTTAAAAAAGGCGTTAAACACAAACGTGGCAAGGGCACAGAAAAACAGCCGGTGTTGGTAGCTGTACAGCGTCAGGGTGCGGTGCGATCGGCGCTGGTTGACAGTGACAGCGTCGCAGAGCTTGGCCCATGGGTGGAGCGTTTTGCTCAAAAAGAGGCACACCTGATGACAGATGAAAACCAAGCTTACCTGCAGATTGGAAAACACTTTGCGGGGCACTCCTCGGTGAACCACAGTGCTAAAGAATATGCGCGCGGTGATGTTCACAATAATACCGCTGAGTCTTTTAACTCGACTCTGGAAAGGGCCAAACAAGGTGTTTTCCACTATATGAGTAGTAAACATTTGCCACGTTATTTAAATGAAATTGGTTTCCGCTGGGATCATCGCATTCCAACGGAGAAGAAAACTAAAAAAGGGACAAAAAAAATAGTAATGATTGCCATGCCGGTATTAGAGCTGCTTTATTCGCTATTAAGTCGAGCTTTGGGTCGCCAGATTCGACGATCAAAAAAAGGCGGCATCTTCAGCCCAATTACTTCCAAAGCTTGTTAAAAATAGCCTTTTTTTGGGTTATAGTACCGAAAACTTTCTGCAAATATGAAATTGTACAGATTTCAAAAGCACCCTCGAGGACCTAAAAAGCAGCAGCCGAAGCGAAAAGGTAGCAAAAAGAGACCTCATGTTTCGACTGCTAAAATACTTGCTAAAAGAAAAAAATAAAAGTACTACCTTTTAAGGGCTGGGCCAGCAAGGTAAGGGAAAGGAAGTCGAAAAATGAGCGAATCCCAGAATGAAACCAATCCGGAATTGGATTGTCAGGTAACGGTCAATGACGGTTCCTATATGACCTGCGATATGATTGAAGATGATACGTCCGAGGAGGAGACAACACCACAGGACTGAATCATTTATTGAGCCTGAAAATTATTTAAACAGGAGTTAAGGATTGGACCTAACCGAGCAGATAGACAAAGGATTTTTACAGCTCGCGTCTCTTGCCGATGACCGGATCAATTTGGCCCACAGCGCTCTATTGATTGCCAAAGCCGCCTATCCGGATCTGGATGAGTCTATATATCTGGCCCGTTTAGACCGACTGGCCGCCGATGTAAAGCGCGATATGACGGCTGATTTGGAAGCTGTAGACATCATCGCGAGGATAAACAACATCCTTTTTGATAAAGAAAAGTTTCGCGGCAATCGTGAAGCGTATTATGACCCTGACAACAGCTTCTTGAACCGGGTCCTGGACCGTAAAACAGGCATTCCTATTACCCTTTGCCTTATCTATATCGAAGTCGCTGGACGGCTGGGATTGGATGTGCGCGGGATTGGATTGCCGGGACACTTTATTGCTGCGCTTTACCATACCGGCGGGAATATTTTCATCGATCCGTTTAATCGGGGGGAAATCCTTTCAGTGGGAGATTGTCTCGAGATCGTTCGAACTTATGCGGGTGAAACCGCTCAACCTGATCTTGGATGGCTGCAGCCGATCGGCCGCAAGGAGCTTTTGGCACGGATGCTGAGAAATCTCAAACTTATCTATGCCCGGCAGGAAAATGACGTTATGCTCTTTAAAATGGTCCACTGGATCCTGAAACTTCAACCTGATTCGCCGCTCGAACTCAGCGAACGGGCGTTGCTATATGAGGATATGGGAAATCCCACCCGGGCAGTAATAGATTGGGAACGATGCCTGGCCAATATCCACGATCACCAGGGGGTGGAAAAGATTCGTGCGAGGATCAATATACTCAAAAAAATGGGGTCGCGGATTCACTAGGACCGTAACCCGGCGAAGCCGGAAATGAAGATTGAAAATTGAAAATTGAAGATTTATGGTTTCGCTTCGCTCTGTCATATTAAATTAACTCGATAGAATTATATAAATATTCAATCTGGATATTACAAAAAGCCTGCGCAAACATGATGGGATTTCAAAATATTAGGTGCTAAATGAGCAGAAAAAGCTCAATTGGATGTTATTGGTTATTTGTTAATCGTTACGGTACGGCGGCAGATTCGTAAAGAGAAATGGGCGAGAATCTTATTCTATATATCTATCATCAGAGACATTTAAATTCGACCAGGTTCCTTTCTAACCAATAACTGATAACTAATAACGAATAACTCTAAATTGGCTTCTAAACAATTGAGTTTAAACGTTACCGCGGCGAATTAAAGAGAAATCCGAGCAAAGTTTCTGTAACTATGGATGAGCACATTATAGCGTCAATTCAAATGGATGGGATCAAAATCATTAAACGGTATATGCGAGGGGCAATCTGGCGAGGGATGGTTTTCGGAATCCTGGCGGTATTGATGATGGCGGTGCCGGCGACCGGCCGGGCCGACCAATCAGACGAGCAATTGGATGGGCTCTTCGACCGACTGAGGTCAACCGCGGATCCGATGGAGGCTCGGATCTTAGAGATTCAAATTTGGCGGATTTGGACCGACACCGGACGGGACGACATGAATGTGCTCATGACCCAGGGAACCCAGGCCATGGCGAGGGGTCGTTTACAGGAAGCCATCGCCATTTTCGATGAGGTAGTCATCACCCTGCCCAACTTCGCCGAAGGATGGAACAAACGCGCCACGGCGCATTACTTGAGCAAGGATTACACTGCTTCGGTGACCGACATCGAGCGCACCCTGGCTTTGGAGCCACGGCATTTTGGGGCGATCTCCGGTATGGGGCTTATCTTTATGGCCCGCGGAGACGAAACCGGTGCCTTGCATGCCTTCGAAGAGGTGCTTAAGATCCATCCCCATGCCAGCGGCGCCAAAGCGCGGGTCGAGGAGTTGCGCAAAAGACTGAGGATTTAGCAAGAATAAATGCAGGACGGAGTATAAACCCAACCCGGATTATCCGGAAGGATTAGCCACAAAGGCACAAAGACACTAAGAAAAAATGTTTAGTTGAATTAAACTTAGTGCCTTGGTGTCTTGGTGGCGAATATATTTTGTCTGATAAATCCTTTACAAACATGATGTAGGGAAAAATATGGACAGCCGTACTAACTCGATGAAAAATAAAACCGTACTGATTACCGGATCGACGGACGGAATTGGGAAACAGACAGCCCTTGAGCTTGCCGAATTGGGCGCCGGGGTCATCCTGCATGGCCGAGAAGAGGCAAAGGTCAAGCCGGTGTTGAAGGAGATAGGGCGGAAAACCGGAAATGACAAATTGGATTTTTTTATCGCGGACCTGTCGTCATTGGATCAGATCCGCGCCATGGCTGCGGAGATCCGGCGCCAACACCGCCGGCTGGATGTGCTCATCAACAATGCCGGCGTGGCCCTGAATAGCTTTGAAATTTCCGCTGACGGCTATGAGATGACCTTTGCCGTCAATCACCTGGCCGTATTTACCCTCACCCTTGAATTGCTGGATTTGCTGACCCAAAGCGCGCCCAGCCGCGTCATCAATGTCGCTTCCATGGTCCACAGCTCCTCCCTTGATGATGACCATCTCGCCAAGCCCCGCAATTTTGACGGCTGGGAGGCATACTGCCAGTCGAAGCTTTGCAATATTTTGTTTACCTATGAGCTGGCTGAAGAACTTCAGGACCGGAACGTGACGGTAAACTGCCTGCACCCCGGCGTGATCGACACCAAGCTGCTCAGGGCCAATTTCAGCGGCGGCAGCCCGGTTACCGCAGGCTCGCAGAAATTGGTTTATCTGGCCACTGCACCCGAGTTGGAGACGGTGACCGGAAAATATTTCATGGACAACCGCCAAACACGCTCCGCCGAGATAACCTACGATCCTGAAACCCGAAAAATACTGTGGGATTTAAGTGAGAAATTGTGCGGCTAGCCGTATACTATTATTAATCAGCCATCATTGCCTTTGTTTTAACGGAAATTGTGATACGGCTAGGGGTTTCTATTTCTTGAATACCGACATAAAGGCTTTTTTGGCTGACGCAAGGGCTTTCTGATCTTTAATAATTTCAGCCAGTTCGCCTGGATCTAGATGAACCGCGCCGCAGTTTTCGTTGACACAAATGTCCACTTTAACGTTGCCTTCGTCAATTTCAGCCAAACTTTGGGTTCCACACCGAAAACAATGATACTTATGTTCCTCGGTATATTTCTTGTTTGCTTCCTCAGCGGCCTCTTGTCTTAGTTTTCTGAGCCTTTGAGCATCTTGTTCTGCAAAAAATGAGTCTTCATGTCCTTTTGTTTGTAAAATTTTGACCGCAACTTTTTTGCTCATAACCTCCTCCTAATCATTCAATTTCGTTTTCCCCCACCACTCAAACTCCACATTCCGTCGCCATGACTAAAACTCTCCGAAAAATTTATACTTTTTTAGCATTCCCGCTTTAAATGTCAATACTATTTCACTATTTAGCAATTGTAACCGGAATTCCGACTGCGGAGACGTCAGTGACCGTCACCTGAAAGAGCTTGTACAGGATAATAAACGCCTCGCGGTCCCAGTTCGTGTTCGGGACGGCGTAGTACTTGCCGGCGAACTTGACGCGCAGGTCGGAGTCGGGTTCACTGTCCGTCAACTGGATGTCCATGGTTCGGATCGGGTTTTCCTTGACCGGTCCCGTGCGGGGATCGGGCGCCACCTCGAACTCCGGCGTCTTTTCAATCGTGTGCGCCAAAAATGCTAAGATTGCATTCAGGCTTCTTAGCTTAAACGAGCCGAAGATAGGAAAGTCACCGCCCGGATATCCCCTTTCAATATCAACCAGGGCATGGTTTTCCGGTGTCCGGTTTGCCAGTCGGTAAAGCTTTTCCCGCTCTTTGTTGGTGAGGGTGTTGGGGTCGTAGTTGGTAATTGCGATGCGATCGGAATAGATTCTGGCAAGCTCGTATTTATTAGGACCACTTAGTTTGCGCCAACGATATCCCTTATCGACTGCGTTGGCGATATCGCCGGCTGAAGGGGGGCCGGACAACTCGGCAACCACCTTCTGGGTGAAGCGAATAGGTAGTACCCAAAGCTCGCGTACTTCACTCAGCCATTGCAGATGCAATTCGATCCGGCGAAACTCGCGGTACGATTCGGCATTTTTGGGATTTTTTGTAAATGTTGTGAACCGGATTGTCTCCTGTGATCAAGATGGTTGACGTAATTTTTCATTGCTTCTTCCTCAACTAAGCCTAATTAGAAGTTATTCGTTATTAGTTAATTGTTTAAAAGGTATATTATCCATATCTGCAAGATAAAAACGGTGAAAAAAGTCGCGTCTATGTGCATCAAGATGCAGGTCCATTTTCATCCTCCCAGCTCTGAACCGCATTCTATCTAGCCTGCCGTTGCATCCATACTTAGTGTGAGCTCAATCATGGGCTGCTGACTGACCCGAAAAAAACCTCCCCTGGGCCGATCCAGATCGACAACCAGCAAAAAAGCCGTTGCGTAAGTGATAATCAGGAGCGAAAGGGGGAACATGTGACGTCGGGCCGCAAAGCCGAGCCAGTATCCGGTCAGGATCATGACCAGAACAGACAAGAAACCCAGCGTCACAAAAAGCATGTCCGGGATGCGTCTCCAAATCGAGATATCGACTCGCTTTGCATTGAGATCGATCATTTCGTTGAGCGACTGGATAAAAATTGCAACAATTGGTGTGCGTTCTTTTTGGGCAATTGCAGTCGCCTCTGCCCACAGTTGCTGCTCAACTTGAGACGAGCGCGCTTTGAGTTCAGCGGAGATTTCCCCGACGCTAATGTGGCGAAAAGAGACATACTCGCGCAACAAACCGCGAATGTTCGCGCGATGCGGTTCGGGCATATGAGCCGCACGCAAGAAAGTGGTACCGATGGCGTTCGCATGGTCGACCACTAAACGCCTGCGGGTATCGTACTGTGATCCCGCCATGCTAAATGTGAAAGCGAGCAGGAACGACACCAGCGCCAGCATTGCGCCCAGGGTTGTACTCGACTGAGCCTTGCGACTCTCGTTTAATGCATCCGAGCCTGGTCCCCGCCAGCGCCCCAATCGATAGCCTGCCTCGACCGCCAGGAAGAAGAACAGAAGGAGAATGATATACACCGCCAAATAGGGTACAGCGTCAAGGAAATCGAGCAAATTGTCAGACCCCTGTTTAGATTCTGCTGCAGAGACCTCTAATACCAATGCGCCGAATACAAAAACCGCAATAGTTACGCAAATTGCAGTAAAACGAAAGATTGATCTCTTGAAAGTCATAATGCTCCCCCCTTGAATAATTATTTGAAAACACCCCGACGCTTCAATTAATTATGGCCTGTCATCCTCTTCTCCTTCTGCCGCAGTATCACCGTGTAAAACACCATCTTCAATCGGCGCATCGGTCAGCTCCCCTTCAACTTTTGCTTTCGATTGTACTGCTTCACTGACCTGGGGCCGGACCGCATCACTGGCCGGTGTCAGGGTGGTCTGGGCAGCCTGGGCGCCAAGGGCGGCGGCCTGGGCCAGAATAGCGCTGGGAGATAAGCTCTCCTCTTTGGATACCCAGCGCTGACCGACGGTCAAGGGTCGCTTGTCGTCGCCGGCCATGTGCAGCGTCTGGGTCGGGAAGGCAAAGTCGATTCCCTCGGCGTTGAAGCGCTCCATGATCTGCAAGTTGATCCATTGGGAGTGTTCCAGATAGTCTTGATATACGGCCGGGTGATACCAGTAGATGATCAGGATGTTTAAAGAATCGGCGTTTAATTCATTGAAGTAGACCCATGGCGGGAAGTCCGGGTGGTTAATCGCCTCGTTGGGATGGGGTTGCTGATCGGCTTTGGCATCTGAGGCGATGGTGACGGCGAAATCCTCGGTGCCGCCGGTAGCTTCCGATTCAGCCGATTCCGGCGTTTCGGGTACGGTCAAGATTTCGCGTATAATCTCAACCCCACGGGCAATCTTCTCCGGTGGCGTGTCGTAGGTGACGGTGACGTTTAACAGTCGCCGGATATGCGGCCGACGCCCAATGTTTTCGACCTCCGCGTTGGCCATTTTTTCATTGGGAATCGAGGTCAAATGACCGGTTAGCAGACGGATCTTGGTTGAGCGCAGGCCGATTGATTCAACGGTGCCGTTTTGCCCCAGAACGTTCACCCGTTGGCCGACCCGAAAAGGTTTATCCAGAAAAATCATGAAACTGCCGATGATATTTTCAAGCGTCGGCCGGGCGGCCAGGGCAACGGCCAGACCACCGATACCGACACTGGCCAATAGCGGTCCCAGCGATACGCCGACATGGAAAAGTCCGTTGATGATGAGCACCGCCATCAATACCAGGCCCAAAATGCCGAAAACGGCCCGGACATACGATGCTTTGATTCCCTCGGGATCGATTCTAGGCGAGGCAACGACCGTTTCCGCAATCGCGTTGGCAAGAAAAAGGACACCGGTCGCCAGGAAATACCATTCCGCCATCGTAATGCAGGTCCGCACGACCATCAGCTCAGCCCCGGTTAAATTGACGGATTGGTCGAGAAAAATGACCGTATAATGCAGTGTCACCAGAACGATCAAATTGAATAAAACCCGCCGGCGATTACGACTGGCATCCGACAGCTCGGTTGGGCGACGCAGTAAGATACCGTGCATAACGACCAGGAACAACAGGATCACTACCAATGTGACACCCAGGGCAATCCACTGCCAGAGCGTCTGGCCGCGGTACATCGTGTCGAGCCAGCCGGGCATGGCTTCGCCCCAGCGGCCCAATAACGTTGTTTGGGGGATCAGCTGACCCGGTGTTGATATATAAAAATTATAGAAACCCTTGGATCTGTCGGCATATCTATATTCAGGTGCGACTTGCGAATAATCGCCACGGTATGGCAGATCTCGAACTTTCTCGTACAGATCAGCCAAACTATTGACCGTGGCGGCACTGAAAAGATAATTGCCTTTCTGAGGGCCCTCCATGATCTCGACGATCTCGATACTGGTGTTCGGGATTCTCCAGCGAACCGGCCGGGTATTGCCCAGGGCGGTTTTGCCGAGCCGATCCCTTTCAGCCATGACCATTTCCATGTCGGGCACGGAATCCAAAAAAGGCAGCATCATCCGATCCAGGATCTCTTTCAGTTGAAGCACACCTTCGATGCCGACGTCACTGCGGATTGCCTTGGGCACCTTGTTCAAATCTAACGTGCCAACGGCACGATTGATGAGGTTCAGTGCCATTTTTTCGACGTTACGCGCTTCTTCAACGGTAATTTTCGGAGGATCGGCTTTAAGTGCGGCATTGGTTTCCATGACCAGGGCATAGGCGCGGTTGACGCTGTCCAGAAAACCATTGAAGGTGGAACGTGGGGTGGTATTGTCAATTGGTTTCAGGCGGTTGCGAATCTGTGATTCGAGATAATCCAAGGTTTTCTTAGATGCCAAGTACCGTTCATAAATCCCGTTTAAGGCATCGGATTTGTAAGGCAGATGCTTTACCTGGAAATAAAACCGCGGTATGCGTCGGACGGTCCAGGCTGAAAAGAGAAATTCACCCGCGCGCGGCCCGGATTCAATCCGTTCAATCGTAATGCTTGAGCCAGGAATCACCCAGCGTCTGATATTGTCCCGTGCGACTTCGGCATCTCCGGGAATTTCCTCAAAGGAGGGCAAATCCATGCGGCCGAGGACTTCAACCAGCATCAATGCTCGACGCGCGACCACACTCCTGGCATCGCTGTTTGGGGTCGTGCTGAAATCGAGGGTCGCAACCGCGCGTTCCAGGGCGCGAAAGGTTTTCGGGCTTGCATAGGTTCCTGGTGCCGTGTTCGAACTGTTCTCATATCGCAGCCACCCTTCGACTGCAATTCGCAAATCTACAAGGAAGGTTCGCAACGTGTCGCGCGGGCTGGAGGTTTCGGCTTTTTCGAGAGGATTAAATTCCATGTCCGCTTTCATCGTTTCGGTTATGACATCACTGGCTTCCTCGGCGTCAGCGCCGACAACCACCGGCGCACCCATGAGCGATAATAATGAGAAACAATACAGTATCTTAATTAATTTCATTTTATACCCCCGTTTGTTCACGACAAACGTCTTTTTTCTCTGATAGTGAATCTTGGATTTCTAAATGGAGATCCCCGCATCGGCAAGTGTTCGGTGACGCAGCACATATGGTAACAATGGTTAAGCGATGAGGAACTCATAGCCCGGGGCTAAAATAGGATTTTAATCATCTTATTTCGCGGCTGCCCCGCTTGAAAAACAGCGGGATGCAAGCACAAGCCGCTCCCACAACTCCAAATTCCAAAATCGAATACCGTTGAACCATTCGTTTGAAACTTCAAGATCTTAAAAGCGAACCGCAGAATATCGAACAAGAAATTCCGAATGATGAAGTGTGGAATCGCTACGTTCAGTCTTTTCTAAATAATTAATGATAGAATACCTTACTTCGATATTCATCATTCCTTGTTCGATATTCGTTATTCTCTTTTCAGAGTTTCTTTCTCGATTAGACTGCCGCTTTTCAGGCCGGCGGCAGCGCTGAACCCTGCTTGTGGGGTCGAAGCCCGACCTGTTGGATCGTAGCTGAAAGCGAAGCCTAAAGGGCATAGCCCCGAACCCTTGAACCCTTGAACCCTGAACCTTGAACCCTTGAACCCCTGAATCTTGAACCCCTGAACCCTGAACCCCAGAACCCAGAACCTCTGAACCTCTGAACCCTCAATTCTATTTCGACTTCTTTTGTTCCGCAGCGGCCTGTTCCGCCGCCACAGCTGCTGCGGCGCCGGCTTCAATGGCTTTCTTATCCGTTTTTTCGGTCTCTTCCCCCGGCGGCAGGTAAACCGTCACATTGCGATGGGCGAATTCGATGCCGTTTTTGCTGAACGCCTCCTGCATCATCCGAAAAACCTCCCGTCGAATGACGAACTGCTCGCCCGGGATGGTTTTGAATTTGACCCGCATGATCATGGCCGAGTCGTCCAATTCTCTGACCCCCTGTGATTTGATTTTGTCCAGCATCACCGGGCCCATTTCTTCATCCTTCATGATCTTTTTGTTGATCTTCTTGATAATTTTCCTGACCTTGTCGACATTCGTGTCATAGCGCACCCGAAAGTCCAGTTTGGAAATGATGTAGTCCCGGCTGTTGTTGGTCACCGTGCCCATGCTGCCGAAGGGGATCGTATGGACCGGTCCCCGGGGGCTTCGCAGCCGCAGCGAGCGCAGAGATATGTGTTCGACCGAGCCCTTCAGGCCGCCGGTCTCGATATAGTCGCCCACTCGAAATGCGTCGTCGATCAGAAAGAAGATCCCGGCGATGATGTCTCTCACCAGGGTTTGGGCACCGAATCCGATGGCCAGGCCGATCACCCCGGCACCGGCCAGCAGCGGGCCGATGTTGATCCCCATCGAGGAGAGCAACAGCACGTCCACGGCGGCAAACAATACGAATACGATCGTTTTGCGCAACAAAAGCAGCAAGGTTTCACTGCGGGAGCCGCCGCCCCCCCCCCTTTCTTCGCCTTGACTTTCCTGCTGCGGTTTATCTTCTTCTATATTTTTTTTGATTTGGGACTTCACAAACTCCCATATGATGAGACCGACCAACAGGAGGACGAAAATCCGTTGCAGGGTGGTCTCAAGAAATGTAAGTATCGCACCGGTGATATTGACATGCTCGTCAAGGATATATTTGATCAGCCTGACCATGATCACGGTCACCAGCACGACCAAAAGCCAGCCGATTGTTTTTTTCCCTGAAGAAAGCTCGGCGGTCCTCCCATTCCACCACCTGACCAGCAGCCGAACAAGCAGCAGCACACCCAGGGGAAAACGATCAACGCCCCCCACTGCCACAGGGTTTGGTCGAAGTAGGTCGCATTCGACCAGGCCGGCAGCCATTGGCTCCACATGGGCGGCAGCAGGCGGCCGGGCGTGGTGGTATAAAAATCAAAGAAATCATGGCTGATGAGTTTGTTTGGCTTGTATGGAAAATCTTTTACTTTAACAAAAAACTCTTCAAGCCGGGCGACCGTGCCGGGAGTAAAAAGAAATTCCCCTTCGCGGGGACCTTCTTCCACCCGGTCGATGATGATGTCGGTATCGGGTATTCTCCAGCGAACCAATTCCGCTTTTCGATCCTCATCAGCCTCGGCATCGATGACCTCGTCATTGGGGATTTCTTGAAAAGGCGGCAGGTCGATCCGATCCAGGACCTCCTTGAGCATGATGGCGCCCTCATAGCCGGTATTTTTCTTGAGGGACTTGGGAACCTTGCTTAAATTCAGACAATCCACGCCGCGTTCGAAGAATTCCTCGGCTTGTTGCACCATCTGCCGGACCGAATCCGAGGGAAAGAATCCGGGCGTTTTCAGGTTTTCACGGTGGGCTTTCATTAACAACCCGTAGGCATCGTTTATATTGTCCACAAAGCTTTTGAGCGTCGCCCGTGGACTGGCTGTGCTCGGCGGCTTCAGCATGGCGGTGGCGCTTGCGATGGAAGAACTATCCTTTGGGCGGGTCGAGTTTGTTTCTGCTGCAGAAGATTCCGGCGCCAAAATACCGCTGGCAATTAGGGCAGTGATAAACATTACGGTTGTCAATCGAATGGAGAACATGTTGTCCTTTCTGTCTTGACATAGGTTTTTATATTGCGGCCATCCGAATTATAGTAGTCAACTTTCGTTATGGTAACCGTGTATTTTGGATCCGTATTGCGGATGCTGAGCAGCGCTGACAGTTGAAATTTTTCATTTGCACTTCCGACAAAAATATTTGAGTATGTTGAGACATATACCGTTCCACCCCGTGAAAGCTTCACATCCGATTCCGCGCCGGCTAAAATTTTTCACCGCTGAGGCGCTGAGGACGCTGAGGGTTTTTATTTGCCTTTGCTTGCATCCCGTTTCAGCGGGGCCTCTCAAAGGCAAATATAAAAAGTTATCTTTGCGTCCTCTGCGACTCTGCGGTGAAACTAAATAATGATTGGAACATCAGTAAATAATACGTCGCTGTAATTATGAAACCATGAACTAAGTCTTGGCTAAAACCGCCAGATTAGATTCAACGCCAGCGTATGCACATGGTTGGTTTTGTAATCTCCTTTGACATTGCCTTGCAAGATTCCGCCCTGCTGATCGATATCGGCGTCCCCGAGGTCGACATAAGCGTAAGCCCCGCCGACCGTCACATTTTCGTTCCAGTCATATTGCAGACCGGTCCCCAGGCGGATCTGGCGGTCCAGCGGCATATCCACGGTGCGATCCTTGTCATTGACCGGCGAGCTGTCGTAAGCAAAACCCACCGACCACAGCCAGGGGGCGGCAAATCGGTAGCGGGCGCCGACGGCGGCGTGCCAGGTATCCTTGAAATTGCGGTCCTCGGTAAAACTGCTGGTCGTGGAAGATCTGACGGTAACGGTGGTTTCACCAAAGGCGCTCCAATCCTGCCAGCCGGCACTGGCAACCAGGGCGAGTTTTTCGCTGAGATCGTAATAGCCGCTGAGCAGCACCTCCTGGGGGAGCTGCATTTCCAGGTCCACCTTCTGGGTGGTGGCGCCGGCCGCTTCCAGCAGGGCCTGGAGATTCGGTCCCACCCCGTTTGTCTCGGCGACATCCTTGAATTCAACCTCGACTTCCGAGCGATAGGTAAGGCTGAATCGCAAATCCTCCCGGGGTTCGACCAGGGTTCCCAGATTGACGCCCCACCCCACATCGTCCTCATCGATTTTGACCTCGCCGTCCGGAACTCCCGGATCCGTCAACTGGTTGTTGACGGCCGTCTTTTGATCCAACTTGGCGTACAGCAGGGTGGCACCGACTCCTAAAGACAGCCACTTGTTGATGCGGTAGCCGATTCCAGGCATGAGACCCAGGGTCAGAAATGAGGCCTCCGTTGCAAAGTAGCGCCCGGCCCAATCGTCATCGTAGTCTATTCCCAATCCGAAGAATGACGCCGCGGATATCCCCAGCTTGAGTTTGGGATTGACACTGTGAACGTACGACAAACTGCCCGCCGGAATGAAGTCGCCGGCATTGCCGCCGTCTCCCCCGCCGAAGGTGGATTCATCCACATCAAACTCGACATTGAGCCAGCTGCCCTGTATGCCGGTGAACAATTGCGAGCGATCAAGCTTTATCATGCCGGCCGGGTTGAACATTGCTACGGAAGCATCAGCGGCGGTCGCACCGCGACCGGCCGAAGCCGTACCGATGTCGGGATTTGCCATTTCTAAGACCCAGAGCCCAGCGCCCAGAGTCCAACCGGGAAACAACACAGTAATGGCCATGACGACAAGCATGTAACGAAATATTGATCTCATTGTTATTTTTTCCTCCTTGACCATTAGCTTTTATGAGAGTGAATTTTAGTCGATTTTTTGAATAATTTTGATACCCTTGCACTAAATCATCGCCGACAACTTGGCCATCATATCTTGGACGATCCCGGCAGGCGAAAACTCATTTTATGATTTCCGCCTTGGGCGCGGTCCAAGTTTTCATCTTCTCCTCATCGGGGACATAGATCCGCAGGTTAATGCTCAGGTCCTCGTCTTTTCGATTGATGGGCAACCAGTTCTCATCGGGCACGTCGTCGGGTTTTTTAGCAGCGACGTAGATTTCGATCCCGCCTTCTGTATTCAATTTCATGCCTGCGTTCTCACCGACACTGTATTTCTTGCTATCGTTGGGTATGAAGAAACCATCTTTCAGATCGTAAAGCGTAATGGACCAGAATGCTTTTGCCGGAGGCAATTGATTCTTTGCCATGCGAATCACATAGTCATTCATCGCGTTCAGGCGTTTTCCGTCCGTGGTTATCACCGGGGGGTATTCTGCCTCGACTGCCGGAAGTCCGATAGGCCCGATCACCGAGGCCGCTGCGAGTGCGTCGAGATTTGTCTTGCCCTTGGGTTCCATCCAGTATGGTTTGATCTTTGCTAATTCCTCAGGCCGTTCCATGATCGCCAAATTCTTTGCGGCCACCTGTTCAGCCACCCGGCGGAAGCGTTTGCCGTCGATCGTTTTCACAGCGCTAGGGTCGTATTGCCTACCAGGTTGGATGCCGAGCGGTTTGTAAGCCTCCAGGACTTGGCGATCGATTTCGTTGGCCAGGTCGAAGGTGGTGTGGTTGAAAACAAACTGCATGACCTCGAGCAGATTGTTCTCGAAGACATCGAAATCGGTCGCACCGACGGGTGGGAATTCCATGTCATCGATCGGCTTCGCCTGACCACCCCTGAACTCGGAGAGGGTCAAGAGCTTGACCGACTGCATCTGCCCGGCGATGCGCTTGAACTTTTCCGGTTCGGTTGCATGCGGCATGACCCGCAGAACGGCGGAAACAAAATCACCGGTCATCTCGAATACCCGATCCACGCCCGTCACCGGTTCACCTGTGTAGCCTTCGGTGCGTGCAGTGTAGAAGAGAACTTTCTCCGGTTTGCGGAATTCGCCCAGACGTGTCGTCATCGGAACGTTAACGTAATGATCATATCCGGTGACCATCAGCGATACATATTTGGACTCGAACTTCGGGAATTCCAAAATAACGGGATCCTTCCGCAGGTCCAACATTGCTGTGATATAGAGAGTGTCGTTGTTTGGTCGTGCGATAACGCGAAGCGTGTGATCTTTCAATTCGGAGTCGATCAGCATCTGGTTCCAGCCGCCGGTTAGCTCTGCGCTCTTGTTGTTCACGTTATATAAAGCTACGTACTGATAGGAACGACGGACTATGTTCGCGAGTTGTTCATCGCTGAGTTCAGTGGCTGTTTGCGCTTTGGCCGCTGACGCATAACCGCTCACCAGGAAAAGGGCTATAACCAACACCGCCATACGCTTATGTCTGTTTTGTGCGTGTTTCATGAAATTTTCCTTTCGAGCATCACAAAAGCTAAGGTCTTAGCTGACCGACCTGCGGCAGTCGGTTCGGTCCCGCGTCTTGTTCGGCTTCGATCAAATCAGTCCACCAATTCAATCTCCCCGGGCCGCCAGGTCTTGTCGAACCACGGTTCGATCGGGCCGTAGAGACGGAGGATGGCGAACCAGCCTTTGCCGGGGACGGTCTGGATCCAGCTGTTTTCTTTTCCCTTCGGCGCCTTGGGGCCGAAGAAGAGGTCGACCGAGCCGTCGGCGTTTTCTACAAATTTGTCCTTCTGGTTGTTGCGGCTGGGGAAGGGCTGGCCGGTTTGCAACTGCGATCGGGTCTGGGGGTCGTAAACCACCACGGACCAGAAATCCTTGGCGGGGGCATTGGCCGGGATGTTTAGCTTGTAGTTCTTGTCGCCTTCCAGGTAGCGCCCCTCTCCGTCACGATCGGTCCAGGCGTACTGGGATCCGGCACCGACGATCTTCGTCACCATCGCCGGGGTATTCACCGTGGCGAAATAGAAAAACGCCGTCCGGGCGTCTTGATTGCGCCCACCTGTGCCGCCGTCCTTGAGCCAGCGATAGTCGCCGCCAATAAAACCGACCTTCCACTGGCTGTTATCGTAGAGGTAGGCCTCGGAATTGCGGACGTCAAAAGTGATGGAACGCGCAGCGGCATTGCCAACCGCGGCCGCGTCCTTGAGTATGGCCCTCATCCGGGCATCGGGTTCGAAGGGCTTACCCTTTTGGATCCCAATTGCGGCGGCCAGTCCGCGAAGCTCCGGCTCGACAAGCCCTATAGGCTCCTTCTGGATGACATGGTTGAGCTCGTCGTAAAACATATCGTTGTTGGCGTGGATCGTATTCAACACCGCTTTAGACAGGTTGATAAATTCCATCGCCGGCGGATCGGCCGCCTTTGCCAGTGGATAGATCCTGAGACCCTGCTTGAACATTTTGACGGAGGCATCCGGTTTGCCGTTAACGAGGAAGCCTCGCAGGATGAGCCAGTTGATGTAGGACGGTGACTGAACCACATAATAGTTCTCTGTGGTGTTTCCCGCCTGGACTGGCACGGTGCTGTTGTTGTCAAGAAATTTGATGGGGAGCCCTTCATAGTCCGGTGGCAGAATGAGGTACTTTCCGCCCTGGCCGCGATCCGGACCCGGAGCGCCCATATCGACGACAAAACGGAAAAAGGCGTCGTTGAGCGTTCCCGGACCACACTCGGGCGGAATCTCGACGACGGTCGGGCCGTCCCGTTCCAAGTCGAGGATCGTCGATGCGTAAACCGTGTCGGTGTTGCCGGTCAGAAAAAGGGAATTGGAATCCATTAATTGCTCCGAAATCGCAACCTGGTTGGGTTTGGTGATTCCCGAATTCACATGCCCCATTCGCATCGCCTCGATTGAGCAGGCCGGCATCCAGTTGAGAAAGACCTCGATGGCGCGCAGGTAGGCCAGATGATCGTATAGCTTATCGGCGGTCTCCCTCGCAGGGCGTCCGTCTGAAAATTGGAGGGTGCCGAGATACAGGGTCTTCACCGTGTCCGGCGTCATGATTTCGGGAGGGATTGGCGTGTTGTAACTGGGTGGTGTTTGGGCCAGTGCGCAGGTGGTCGAAAATAGAGCGATTGCAAAAGCAAGAATGATTTGTTGTCTCCTCATAATTTTACTCCACTTTTTAGAAATCCCCTTCAAGCGTTAAATATTAGGCTGATTGCCATTTTTAAGGTTGTTGATTATATTTATCATTATTATACGAATAATCAACAGAATCGGTCTTCAATGGCGTCTGAATCAAGGGCTATTGCCAAAAGTTTTCGGTCAACATCTCTATACCAAACGAACTTATTTCTGGCAAAGCAGTCCTTATTGGTGAGGCCGGGGCGCGTTCCTGATGCACGAGCACCGCATCCTTGGACGCTCTCACCCCGAAAAAGGCCACATCATGCGATGGGTTCCGGGGTCGAAAGTTCTGGGGGCGGGGCACAATGTCATATTGAATAATAGTTAAATGTTTCAAGTGCGGACTCTGGCGGCGGGCTACAGCGACATATTGAATAATAGATAAATGTCAAAATTCAAAATCAGGATAATGCTCTTTTTGACAGGTATCGCAAATGCTATGGCTGAATTGTGCTTCCGAGTGATCCGTGATGAATTGTTCCAGTCTGTTCCAGTACCCTTTGTCGTCTCGAATTCCTTTGCAGTGCATACAAATTGGAACAATACCGCTAAGGGATTTTATTTTTGTATTTGCTTCTTTGAGCTCCCTGTTTTTCCGATAAAGGTCACGGGCCATATTTGCCATTTCGTTGGAAATGACGGTCATTTTCTGAAGGATCTCCTCATTGCTAAGCATGAGATGCCCACCGAATATCAGGTGCTTTTCATTGTCAATCTTATAAATATGACATTGGAGGGGGATTGAGGAGGATCCCCGTGACTTGAAATTCAACCAGACAGACTGTTCATTTTTGGAGTTTGAGAGTGGCAAAAGCTCCTGACTTTCCGGAAGCAGAAAGGACTGTATCGGTTTTCCCGAAACATCTTCCCCTGAAGATATGAGTGTGCCGAAACACTTGTTATGTGAGGATATCCTGAGATCTTCATCAAGTACAATGATAGCTAACGTTGTTGTAGTGTGAAAATAATCCTTAAATTCTTTGACGTGTTGCAGTATTAAATTCTTAAACTCATCCATTAATTTTCCATTCTAGAAAGCAGTGCTTTTAATTCCATGACATTCGCTGCGAAATAGTCTGCACCGGTAGTCCGCCATATGTCAAGCACCTCGTTGAAAGCACGCCCGCCGATAATAACCATTATTTTTTGGAGCTCCATATCCCTTCTAAGGGTATTTATTATTTCCTTTGCCTTTAAGATATTAAAAGGCATCGTCACCGAAAGAGCCAGAACCTTTGGATGAAAAGACCGCAGCAGATCCAGGAGATCATCGGCCGGGGTGTTGGCGCCAAGATATCTCACATCCCAACCTGCATGTTCGAGTATATCCGAAATCATCCATGCGCCGATTTCATGGAATTCATTGGGCGCTGCTGTAACGACTGCTTTGGCCATGATTCTTTGAGGAACAACCTCCTGCATGATGATTATGATTTTCATACATGACTTGCAGTGGATTGTTACCGATCAATTGGTTGATGGAAGGATTTGAGGCCAGGGTGTCGTCCACATATTTTTTTAAGACCGGAGTCTTTTCATGATAGGTGGTCGTTGCTTTTAAGGGTATCAAGGGAAGCCTCTTTGATTCTTTGATTATTTCGTCAAGTTGCAAGTTCATAACGTTAGCCCTTGTATTTGATCAAGTAATGGTTCCCCACAGTTTTTTCGATATTGTTATTGTAATACCATAAGTCCATCAACTTCGTTATGCAAGAAAAGCTCAAGATCAGTTTAAGGCATCGAGGTATGCCTCCAACGCCGAACGCCCAATGCCGAAAGCCTCTTCTTAACCGGCAGAAAATAATAGATCCGCCGACCTGCGACGAGCTCCCCTTTACTTGCTCGGGGCCTGCGCCTGTCGAACGGCAGTCGAGTCGAGGCGAACCACTCCGCCTCCCGCGGATCAAACTTTGATTTTCAATTCTCCGCCGGCGGATCCGGGTTGGGAATCGAGCAGCCTGCGCACCTCCCTCAAGAGTTCATCGCGCTGGTAGGGTTTCTGGATAAGTTCGATTCCGTCTTCGAGGACGAAGTTGGTGTGGATGTCGCCGGCGCTGTAGCCACTGGCAAACAGGATGGGCATTTGAGCATTCTTATTTCGTATGTGGTTGCAGACAGCTCGTCCCCCGCTTCTCGGCATGACAACGTCGAGCAATGCCAGGTCGATTCTATTGGCATACTGTTCATACAATCCAATTGCCTCCTCACCATCGTCAGCCGCAATCACGGTGTACCCGGCATTCTCTAAAAACCTTTGGGCCACGTTGCGCACAAGCTCGTCGTCCTCAGCCAGCAGGATGACTTCCGTACCCCCCGGAGGGGTATGCGCTTCGGCATTGCAGGCCTCTTCCGGCGACGACTCACACATGGGCAGGTATATTGTGAATGTGGCACCGAGACCATGCTCGCTGTGAACATTGATCATCCCGTGGTGCTGGCGGACAATGCCGTAGACAGTCGCGAGCCCCAGGCCGGTGCCTTCACCTTCGCATTTCGTCGTGTAAAAGGGATCGAATATTCGCCGCCTGGTTTCTTCATCCATCCCGATTCCGGTGTCACTGACGCTCAGCTGGACATAGTTACCGGGGGTTGCCCATGCATTTTCCCGGCAGAAGTACGCGTCTATTTCGGCGTTGTCGGTCTCAATTTTTAATCTGCCTCCCTCCGGCATGGCATCGCGGCTGTTAACGCAAAGATTCATCAATATTTGTTCGAGTTGCCCTCGATCGGCGTGAATGCTCTTCAGACCCGGTCCGGAATGGATGTCGAGGGCGATGTGTTCACCGATGACGCGACGTATCATCTTGGCGAATTCTTTAACGACTTCGTTTAAATCAAGGACCTCGAGTCTGAGCACCTGTTTGCGGCTGAAAGCCAGCAACTGGCGTACCAGTCTGGTAGCACGATCACCCGCCTTCACGATCTGTTCGAGGTTTACATGAAGCATGCTCTCCGCATCTGATTCTTCCAGCGCCAGCGCACCATAGCCCAGTATCGCCTGCAGCAGATTATTGAAATCATGTGCCACCCCGCCGGCCAACAGACCTACCGCTTCCATTTTCTGGGCTTGATACAATTGTTTCTCCAAATTAACCCGCTCCTCCTCAGCCCGTTTGCGGTCGCCAATGTCTCGCCAAACCGCTATCAACTTTCTTTCTCCTTCAGACGGAATGGCAGTCAAGGAAATCTCCACGGGAACTGCAGCGCCATTGCTAGTTTTGTGTTCCCACTCATAGCGATGAGTTCCTCGCGTATAGGCGATTTCCATCATCTCCAGTGCCTTGTCATAGGATTTTTTTCCGTCGGGCTGGCGCTCCGGCGAGGTTTCTGAGGGATGGGTATTCAGGAGGTCCTTTGCGTCTTCATATCCTAACGCTGCAACTGCCGCGGCATTGCAGTCGACAATTAAATCATTCTGAAACATCAGCATCGCGTCACACGAGTTTTCAAAGAAGGTTCGGTACTTTTCCTCGCTTTCCCGGAGGGCATCTTCGGCGTTCTTGCGTTCGGTGATGTCGTACCCCTCCGGGACCAGGTATATCACTTCGCCGTTGTCGTCGAATACCGGCCCGATGCGAAAATCGATGTTTCGTGTCTCCCCGGCGGCCGAGATGTGAGTGGACTCAAAATGGACCAACTCGCCGCTCATTGCGCGCTGCATGGCTTCCCGCAACATGTCTTGTGCCTCTCGAGAATGGGCCCACCAGGGCGTTTCCCAAAAAATATTTTCCAACAACATCCTGCGCCCGGACCCCGGCAAACTCCAACGCCGTCCGGTTCCCCATTAGCAGTCGGCCCTCATTGTCAATCAGGCCCGTCAACTGGTAGTGGTGATTATAAACTGCCTCAAATTGGGCTTTTATTTCACGCAGCGCCTGATTGGCGTGCTCCAGCTCCGCTGTTCGCTGTCGAACCTGTTTCTCCAGATTTGCATGCAGCCGTTTAGACCCCTTGCGGGCCGTGTCGAGTTCCCGGGTAGCCAACTCAAGTTGAGTCTTCATTCTTGCGAGGTTGAGATGAGCTTTCACACGGGCAATAACTTCTGCGGGCTCAAAAGGCTCTGTAACGTAATCGGCGCCGCCCACATCAAAGCCTTTGACTTTATCCATCGTCTCGTCCGACTTGCCGGTGAAAAGGACGGGGATGTTCTTGAGGTTATCGTCGGCCTTGAGACGCTGGCAGATCTCATAACCATCCATTTCAGGCATACTGACATCCACTATGAAGATCTCCGGCGGATCTTTGGCCGCCGCCATGAGAGCCTCCCGGCCGCTGGACGCGGACCGGACGTCGAAACCCTTACCCGTTAGGAAGTCGCTCAATAGACGAACAACCGAAGGCGTGTTATCAACCAGTAGTATAGCGCCCTTGTCCACTCTTTTTTCAAGATAGCTCATTTGTCCAAAAGCCCCTTAAATAAGGTGTCGAATCTTAACCCGTGATTGATTCCCGATCAGGCAACAAACAGAGAGGTTTTGGCCCCTTGGTCTCCGGCTGGGTATGCAATTTACACTAACGTTGCGATTTTTTTGTAGGGTGGGCTGTGCCCACCAATTAGAGTTGAATCTAACTGGCGAAGGTGGGCAAAGCCCACCCGACATCAAAAACATAGAAATAAACCAAGGGTGAGATCCAGCGATAACTTTCCAATTTCGAACCATCCTTGATATAGGAGGAGTTAATGAAAATTTCAATCATTAATTATGCAACAACTGGGGTTATTCCAACGGACAATCCGGACAATACTGCTTTCTCCTACAGGGCTCGCAATGCCCGCCGATCCAAACCTGATCAAACTGATTCATAATGCTATTCACCAGGATTGGGTCGTCAGTAAGGATACCGGATTCGAAATTTCTTCGATTTTCACTCTTTGCCCCCATACCCGCACCCGTGAGATTAGCACTTCCGGTATAGGCTTTTACACCGTCAACAATGACGCACTTGAAGTGAACCCTCGGACAAAGCATACGCTCCAACTCCTTTACCAATGGGGGAAACCGATCAAAGTCCTTCCTGAAATTGGGACCCGGCTCCTTGGCATGCAGTAAACGAACTGATATCCTGTTCTCTATCATATCGGAAAGCACACTGAGGAAGGGAGCCATCTTATTGCCTCTTTTCACGTGCATGTCCTTAATGTCAGCCGTAGCAATCCATACATACCTGTCGGCTTCAAGAACCATCTTTTGAATGACACGGTCGTAGATTTCTTTATCGGAGATGAATTCAGTTGGCATACATACTGTTTTTTGTCATTTAAAAGTCGGTAGCCAGGCTCCGTCGCGGCGTTTCGCCCTCGTTCGGACAGCCATTACTGTGTGCATGGCAATAAATGGTGATTTCCGGTATTATGCCACACCTATCGGTCGAAGTCCAGACCCAGACACACGGAGGAGAGGGTAGCTGACGACAAGCCCAAAATCCAGGAATTCGAACGAGCGGTGGTAAAGTGTTGCGCGCCTGCAGGAAACAGGCGGCAAAAGTGCGGATCGTTGTATCTTCTATTTGCTATTGCAAAAAAGAGAATTATTATCTTAAGTGTTTAAATTCACCCTACAATCTAGTGTTGAATAAAATCGACTAGGTTTTCCTGGTTTCGCACACAAGAAACTGTTGGTTCCGGGTTATGGTTGTGACCTCTTCCAACCCGGTAGCACTGATCCAACGACTAGCTTGCTGCTTCAATATGAAAAAAAAGGAGATTTTGATATGGAAAAAGATGTTTCCGATCTAATGGCTAAAGTATACGAACTCTTGACGGTTTACGGACTACGAGTTATCGGCGCTATTGTCATTTTTGTTGTCGGCCGCTGGGTCGCTAAAATCGTTGCCAAGATCATCCGGCGGGTGATGACCAAAAGTAAAACCGATGAAACCCTGGTGTCATTTGTCGGCAATCTAAGCTATATTGCGCTGCTGGCATTTGTTATCATTGCTGCCCTGAATCGATTGGGTATACAGACGGCATCGTTCATTGCTGTTTTGGGTGCTGCCGGTCTTGCCATTGGTCTCGCCCTGCAGGGATCGCTGGGCAATTTCGCCGCCGGTGTACTGATGATTATTTTTAAGCCCTTTAAAGTCGGTGATTTTATCGAAGGGGGAGGGACTGCCGGAGTTGTGGAAGAGATTCAAATTTTCACTACTCAACTCAAAACTCCGGACAATAAAACCATCATCGTTCCCAATGCCAAAATGACCGGGGACAATATTACCAATTTCAATGTCAAGGGAACCCGTCGGGTGGATTTTGTATTCGGCATCGGCTACGATGATGATATCGATAAAGCCCGCGGTATCATCAAGGGCATCATTGACCAGGATGAGCGGGTCTTGAAAGATCAGGAGCCTGTGATCGTGGTATCGGAGTTGGCTGACAGTTCGGTAAACTTCACGGTTCGGGCGTGGACTTCGGCTGCGGACTATTGGTCGTTCTACTTTGACACCACTGAGAAAGTCAAAAAGCAATTCGACGACCAAGGCATCAGTATACCCTATCCGCAGCGTGATATTCATGTGTACGAGCACAAGGAAGGATGATTGAACCCCCTAGTTGCATAAACAACATGGCAAAGATTAGATAATGGTTCGCCATTATTAACATAACTATAGAGTGGACGCATAAACGTAAAAATTCTCATTATATCAGCATGATAAGATAAAATACTACTTGACTTTTTTTGATATAAGTACTACTAAAACCACTCCTTTTATAGGCCTAGTTCCCTAAAACTGGGGCTTTAGTGAGGAATAGAAAACCTATTAGTAGTAAAATTTACAAAAATAGTCGAGTAAAAATAGGAATTTAAAAATCATGCTCAATTTAAA